>Ga0181529_10000296_pt1 | contig 73716 bp, 55 predicted proteins | sample PEATcosm2014_Bin_36_FD_119763 | JGI IMG/M metagenome (GOLD analysis project Ga0181529, IMG submission 119763) | Peatland microbial communities from MTU Mesocosm Facility, Houghton, MI, USA - PEATcosm2014_Bin10_30_metaG | ecosystem: Environmental > Terrestrial > Soil > Wetlands > Peat | place...
ATTCGGTAATGTTCGAAGTGGCTTGGTGCGTGACCCTCTACAGCACGGTGCTGTTCCTGGAGTTCATTCCCGTAGTCTTCGAGAGATTCGGCTGGCACAAGCCGATGGCGTGGATCCACCGGATTTCCGTGCCGTTGATGATTCTGGGCGTGCTGCTGAGCACGCTGCACCAGAGTTCGCTCGGGACGCTGTTCCTGATCGTTCCCGAGAAGCTGTATCCGCTCTGGTACACGCCTATCCTGCCGCTGCTGTTTTTCGTGTCGGCGATCGGCGTGGGGCTGGCCATGACCATCTTCGAATCGTGGCACTCCAGCCGCGCCTTCGGGCGGGCGCTGGAATTGCCACTGCTGGCCGGTCTGGGCCGCGTTCTGGCCGTAGTGATGTCGGTCTACCTGTGGATCCGGTTCCTGGATATGAGTCATCGCCACGTATTCGGGCTGCTGGCCCGCAACCGTGAAGAAACCTGGCTGTTCTTTCTGGAGATTGCGCTGATCGCCGTTCCCACCGTCCTGTTGTACCAGGCGCGCATCCGCATGCGCCCCGGAGCGCTCTACGCCTGCGCCGTGATGGTGGTGTTCGGTTTCGTCGCCAACCGGTTGAACGTGGGGATCACCGGCCTGGAGGCCGGCTCCGGAACCACCTACAACCCGCGCTGGAGCGAAATTGCGGTGACGCTGTCGATCGTCGCCGTGGGCTTTGCGATTTTCCGCGTGATTGCGCAGTACTTCCCCATTTTCGAGGCGCCCTCGCATGAGACGGAAGCCGAGATTTTGGAGGAAACGGAGGAAGACCCCGTCAACGTGGGATGAATCTGCTGAAGAAACTCCGGGGAGGACTGGCCGTCAAGCTCGCGGTGTGCGTCATCGCCAGCACTACGGCCTTCTTCGGCTTATTCGGCTACATCAACCTGCGCTCGGAACTCCACCATTCCCAGACGCAGCTCGAGCAGTCCGCCGGCCACATCGCCGACATCATCGTGAGCACCACGCGGTACCAGATGCTCCAGAACGATGCCGACGGGCTCAAGAACATCGTTCACCAATTGGGCGGCGAACCGGGTATCCAGCGCATCCGCATCCTCAACCAGGACGGCCGCATCACCTATTCCACGGATTCGAGCGACATCCTGCAGGCGCAGCAGAACGTCAACATCAACGCTGCCCTCCGCGGGGTTGATGGGGCGCGATACGTTACCGACCCGCAGGGCCACCGCGTGATCGCAGTGGTGCGCGCCATCGCCAACGGGCCCGAATGCGCCAAATGCCACGAGCAGAAGGGGCAGCGGGTGCTGGGAATGATCGATGCCGAGCTGTCGCTGGCCGAAGTGGACCGGCAGATGAGCCAGCACCAGGCTAATCTCACCTGGTTCCTCATCGGCGCCATGATTTTTGGATGCCTCGGCGCCGTTGGCTTCATGTGGATCATGGTCTACCGCCCCGTCAAAGTGCTCATTGACGGAACTCACCGCGTGGCCGATGGCGACCTGGAGTACCGGCTACCGGCGAAATCCGACGACGAACTGGGCGACTTGGCGCGTTCCTTCAACCGCATGACCGCGGAAGTCGGCGGCGTGCAATCCAAGATCGAGGAGCAGGTGCGGCTCAAGACCGCCGAACTGGAGCGGGTGTACAAGACCCTGCTGCGCTCCGAAAAGATGGCGTCCATCGGCAAGCTGGCTGCCACCGTGGCGCACGAGATTAACAACCCGCTCTTCGGTATCCTCACCTATGCCCGCCTGGTGCTGCGCGAGTTGCAGAAGCACGAGATTCCCGGCCGCGACGACATGGTGGAGGAACTGCAGACCATCGAACGCGAAAGCAAACGCTGCGGCGACCTGGTGAAGAACCTGCTGACGTTTTCCCGGCAGGCGCCCAGCAACCGCGAGCCAAACGATCTCAACGTGGTGGTGCACCGCGCCGTCCTGCTGCTGAAGCACAAATTGGCCATACAGAATATCGACCTGGTCGAAACCCTGGCGCCCGACGTGCCGCCGGTGCAGTGCGACGCCAATCAGATCCAGCAGGTGATTCTAGTGCTTCTGGTGAACGCTTCGGAGGCCATGTCGAAGGGCGGACGCCTCGAAGTGATCACCGAATTGGACGCCGCCACCGGACAGGGAGTCGTACGGGTCAAAGATACCGGGAGCGGCATCCCGGAGCACGTTCTGCCGCATATTTTCGATCCGTTCTTTACCACTAAGGAAGATCAGCTTCGCACCGGCTTGGGGTTGGCCGTGGCGCATAGCATCGTGGAGCAGCACGCGGGAGACATCTCGGTCCACTCCACGCCGGGAGTGGGAACGGAATTCCGAGTGACGGTGCCGGCGGCCGCCGCGGCGCCGGTGAGTGTGACCCAATGAACGCCGATCAAGGGAACGGCCCCCACGGCCGCACCGGCCAGCTCAACAATGGGCGGCCAAGGGAGGATTCAATGGTAACGAGCGCTGTAGAACCATCCACCTCAGTGAAAACTAGGGGACGGATTCTGATTGTCGACGACGAACTGGTGGTGCGCGATTCGCTGGGAAAGTGGTTCAACAGCGAAGGGTACACGGCGCGGCCTGTGGGAAGCGCCCGCGAAGCGCTGGAAGTGATTCCCAGCGCCGAGTTCGATATTGCGCTGCTCGATATCAAAATGCCCGGCATGGACGGCATGGAGTTGCAGGCCCGCCTTAAAGAGGCCGACCCGGACCTCACCGTCGTCATGATGACCGGCTATGCTTCCGTCGATACCGCCGTGCAGGCCCTCAAACAAGGCGCCTACGACTACATCACCAAACCGGTGGACCCCGATGAGCTCTCTCATCTGGTCGCCAATGCCCTGGAGCACAAGCGCGCCCGCCGCGAGGTGGTGCGCCTGCGCGAGAACCTCAAGGAATCGAGCCCCGGCAACGAGATGATCGGCCGCAGCCCCGCCATGAAGAAGGTGACGGAACTGATCGAAATGGTGGCGTCCACCGATGCCACGGTGCTGATCACCGGCGAAAGCGGCACCGGCAAAGAGGTGGTGGCCAAAGCCATCCACGCCGCAGGTCCACGCCGCTACATGCCCATGGTCACCATCCATTGCGGCGCCCTGACCGAGACGCTGCTCGAAAGCGAGCTCTTCGGCCACGAGAAAAACGCCTTCACCGGCGCGCAATACCGCAAGAAAGGGAAATTCGAGGTCGCCGACGGCGGCACCGTCTTCCTCGACGAAATCAGCGACATCAGCCTCAAGACGCAGACCGACCTGCTGCGCGTCCTGCAGGAAAAGGAGATCGTGCGCGTGGGCGGCAACCAACAGATCAAGGTGGATTTTCGCGCCATCGCCGCCACCAATAAGAACCTGGAGAGCGTGGTCAAGGCGGGAACCTTCCGGCCCGACCTGTACTACCGCCTGCATGTCTTCTGCATCGATCTTCCGCCGCTGCGCGCGCGCCGCGAGGACATTCCGCTGCTAGTCAACCACTTCCTGAACAAATTCTGCATGGCCACCAGCCGCCCGGTGCCCCAGCTCTCGACCGAAGCCATGGAAGTTCTCATGCGGCACGACTGGCCGGGCAACGTCCGCGAACTGGAAAACGCCGTGGAGCGCGCCCTGGTGGTGGGCCGCGGTCCCGAAATTCGTCCCGCCGACTTTTCCTTCCAGTTCCAGGCCGACGAACCCCGCGGCGGCCAGACCCTGGACGATATCGAGCGAGCCCACATCGAACGTATTCTGCGCGAGACCCAGCATAACCTGTCGCGCGCCGCCAGGATTCTGGATATCGACCGCACCACGCTCTACAATAAGTTGCGTCGCTACGGACTGCGGTGAAACCCATCCATCTCATCCCACTCTCGAACGGCTGTCCAGCCGGATCGGCGCCGGGATTAGAGGTTCTGGAGCAACTGGCCGCCGCGCTGGCGCGCACTTTCCGCACTCCGTGCCGCATCCGCCCGGAGACGTTCGACGTCTCGCCGGCGCAGGATGAACGCCGCCAGCAGTATTATTCCACTGCCATCCTGCAGCAAATGGAGCGCCACGTGGACCAGGATGCCCGCGTGCTGGGCGTCACCGGTTGCGACCTCTACGTGCCCGTGCTGACCTTCGTCTTCGGCGAAGCGCAGCTCGACGGGAATTGCGCCGTGGTCTCCACCGCCCGTCTCAAGGACGAATTCTACGGCTTGCCTCCGCGCGAAGAACTGATGCGCGAGCGCCTTATCAAGGAAGCCGCCCACGAACTGGGACACACGTTCGGCTTGCGCCATTGCACGGACTGGCGCTGCGTGATGTCCTCCAGCCACGGTGTGGAGCGCCTGGACATCAAGGGCTCCGAATTCTGCAGGTCGTGCCGCAAACCGCTGCTGAGCAGCGGGTATTGGTAGCGCCGCCAGGTCCCGCGGCCACCGCTTGATACAGTTGTAGTTTGCCTCGCCGAGTTCAAGCCCGCCTGCGCGGAATCGTTCAAGGCGTCGGATTTCGCCCGTTCGTCTACAACTTGGCGCGCCGGCTGGGACTTTCCGGTTTCGTGCGCAATACGTCCGCCGGGCTGGTCGCCGAGGTGGAAGGCGACCCCGCGGCCGTCGATGCGTTCCTCGAAGCGCTCGGTCGCGAAGCGCCGCCGCTTTCCTGGATCCAGGAACAGACCGTCACGGAACTTCCGCCCGCCGGCGGCGCGGATTTCCTCATCGAGGCGAGCACGCCCGAAACCGGGGAGTTCGCGCTGGTCTCGCCCGACGTCGCCACCTGTACCGACTGTCTCGCCGACCTCTCCAGTCCCGCCAACCGGCGCTTCGGCTACGCCTTCACCAACTGCACCAACTGCGGCCCGCGCTACACCATCGTCCGCGACATCCCCTATGACCGGCCCAACACCACCATGGCGGAGTTCCGCATGTGCGCTGCCTGCCAGTCCGAGTATGACGACCCCGCCGACCGCCGGTTTCACGCCCAGCCCAATGCCTGCGCGGCGTGCGGACCCTCCCTTTCGGCGCCCATCGAAGAGGCCCGCCGGCGGCTGGCCGCGGGAGAGATCGTCGCCATCAAAGGACTGGGCGGATTTCATCTGGCCTGCGACGCCCGCGACGCCGCCGCCGCCAATCGCCTGCGCACCCGCAAGCGGCGCAGCGAGAAACCGTTTGCGCTGATGGCGCGCTCGCTCGCCGCCGCCGATGACATCTGCCGGCTCACCGCCGCCGACCGCGCCGCGCTCGCCGGTCCGCGCCGCCCCATCGTGATCCTGCCCGCACGCGAGCCATCACTCTGGCAGCACGTGGCGCCCGGAAACGGCACACTGGGCGTGATGCTTCCTTATACGCCGCTCCACCATCTGCTGTTCCAGCACGCCCCCTACCCTGCCCTGGTGATGACCAGCGGCAATCTCAGCGAGGAGCCCATTGTGGTGGACAACCGCGAGGCGGAGCGGCGCCTGGCCGGCATCCCCGACTGGTTCCTCACGCACAACCGCGCCATCTACATGCGCGCCGACGACTCGGTGGTCCGCACCTTCGAAAGCCGCGAGCGCCTGCTGCGCCGTTCCCGCGGATACGTTCCGCAGCCGCTCGACCTCGGCCGCGACGTTCCCGAGTTACTTGCCGTCGGCGGCGAATTGAAGAATGCGTTCTGCCTCACCAAGGCCCGCCACGCCATCCTCAGCCAGCACATCGGCGACCTGGAGAATTACGAAACGCTGCTCTTCTTCGAAGAGACCCTGGCCAATCTGAAGAAGCTGTTTCGCGTCACGCCGCGCGCCGTCGCCTATGACCTGCACCCCGGCTACCTGAGCACGAAGTACGCTCTCGGACTCACCGATCTCGCGCAGTTCGGCGTGCAGCACCACCACGCCCACATCGCCAGTTGCATGGCGGAGAACCACCTGCGCGATAAGGTCATCGGCGTGGCCTTCGACGGCACCGGCTACGGCGCCGACGGCGCCATTTGGGGCGGCGAATTCCTGATTGCCGACTATGCGGGCTTCGAGCGCCGCGGCCATCTGCGCTACGTGCCCCTGGCGGGCGGAGACGCCGCCATTCGCGAACCGTGGCGCGCCGCGCTGGCCTATTGCAGCGAAACGCCCGCGGGACTCCACGGCGTGCCCGAAGAGCGCATCCGCGTGGTGCGCCGCATGATCGAAGCGCGGATCAATACCGTGCGGACGTCGTCCTGCGGCCGCCTGTTCGACGCCGTCGCCGCCATCATCGGTCTGCGCCACGAGGTGACCTTCGAAGGGCAGGCGGCTATCGAACTGGAGATGATCGCCGGCGATCCCGACGCCCCGCCGTACCCGTTCGAGCTGACCGAAGGTCAGGCCTGGGTGGTCGACTTCCATCCCGCCATCGAGCGTATCGTGGCGTCGGGTGAGACGCAGTCGACCATCGCCGCCCGGTTCCACAATACCGTGGCCGAGGCGATCGCCGAGACGTGCCGCCGCATTCGCGGCGAGAGCGGATTGCGCCGCGTCTGCCTGAGCGGCGGCACGTTTCAAAATGTGCGGCTGCTGACGCGCACCGTCGGGTTGCTGCGCGCCGCGGATTTCGAAGTCTTCCTGCATGCCGACGTCCCGCCGAACGATGGCGGCATCGCCCTGGGGCAAGCGGCCGTGGCCGCGGCGCGGATGAGCGTCTAGCGAAAAGCGCACACCCTGCCCGGGTGTGCAGACAGAGCATTCCCTCCCGTATGGTATTATGGCAATATGGCTGCCAGAAAGATGACCTTTTCCCTGCCGGAAGCACTGGCGGCGGAGTTGCTAAGGACCGTGGCAGCGCGGGATCGGTCCCGCTATGTTGCCGAGGCGCTGCGGGCGCGCCTTCGCGCTGAAGATGCGGCCTTGGTCCGTGCATGCGAAGCAGCCAACCGGAACGACGACATTCTGTCGATAGAGCGGGATTTTGACGCCATCTCCGCCGACATTGACGAGCCCTGGACCAATGCCCCGTCGCGGTGAGATTTGGTCGGTATGTCTGAATCCCACGCTCGGTTCTGAGATTGGCAAGACCCGGCCCTGTCTGGTGCTCTCCACCAATATAGTGAACGAGCATCGGCGCACGGTCGTTGTGGTCCCCCTCTCGTCTTCTCCGCGTGCGAATCCGCCAATTCTTGTGCCTGTCGAATGCGCCGGACGCCAAGTAGTGGCCGTAACGGATCAGATCCGAGCCGTCGCGAAAGAGAGGCTGCAAGAGCGATTGTCCGTGGCGTCAACGGCCGATTTGCTCTTCGTCGAGCAGTGTGTCCGCCGCATTCTGGAACTCGGCTGATTTGAGTGCTGACGATTCATTTCTGCTCTTTTGGCGGCTTCAACTTGACGCTCCGTGGTGTCAGACGTTCGAAGTTATGATATCTCTGAGCGATGGCGGCAATCTCCTGATACGGCGTGTCGGGCTGGACCTTGTTCTTCCTGGTTTCCTTCTCTCTGATACTTTGCAGCGTCTGAGCCTTTTTCGTCGCCGAAAGAAGCGCCAGAGCTTCCTTCATTTCCTGGGACACCGTGGGCACCTTCTTACAGGCCTCTTTCATGGTGTCCACGGTCCGGCCAGCCTGCTGAAGCGCGAAATTGCTGGGTTCCTCTCCATAAAATTGCCGCAGCGCCTTCTGTGCCAGCGGCCACAACACCTGGCGGACTTCGTCCTCCGAAAGGCGCATGTCGGAAAAGGCATTGGGATTGCGAATCGTCATCCACGTACCGCCCGGAAGAAACTGGCCGGGCAAAGCACAGCCCAGATTGTCATCCGGGACATAGCATTGGTTCTCGATCAGCGTGTGGAGATTCTCGAGTTTCATCCCGTAATACGCTTTCACGCCACTGGTGAGGATGCTTTGCAGAACCGCGTCCCGGGCAGCGATGGCGAACTTGGTGGTCGCCGCCGGAGTCGTCAGGAACGGCGCGGACACGTTCAGACCCTGCGGAAGGGCGGCCAGCAAAAGCGCTGCCGCAAAGGTAGCGCAATTGAATCCGCCGAAGAATCCGAAGTTGTCGTAAAACGTATCGATGGTTCCTTTGCGGCCCAACTCTTCGGTGTACTTCTTGCTGTACATGGACGCTTTCACGTACCGCCAAAAATCCAGAGCCGCAGCCTCGGATACGCCGAGATCGTTAAAGTCCTCCTTACTGGGAATCAGCACCCGTATCTCGAGCGTCTGCATGAGCCGGCTCGGCGAATCTTCGCCCCAGATCGCAACACTCTTCGACGGGAAACTGCTCCCGGTGATGTGCAGCAGGCGGCTCTTGTTTCCGAGGCCGGTCAACAGGACGGCCGAATGTCCGGGGAATTGAAGTACGACGAACATGGCAGTTTCCCTCCCTTTGCGGCTGAATGCTCCGGACATTCTATCAGAGGCTAGGCTTTCTGATAGTTCTAGAACGAATCGAAGTCCTAGAATTCCAGATCGAGCGAGAACTGGATCTGCCGCGAGCCGACGCCCGCCAGCGGCTGCAGGAATCCCGATTGCGGCGCGGATCCACTCCCGAACACTGGATTGATCTGCGCCACATTGGCGCGGTTGAACAGGTTGAAGGCCTCCGCCACCACGTCCAAATGCGCCGTCCTCGAAAACGCCAGCGGGAAGTATTTCAGAACTCGAAAGTCCATATTGACCAGTCCCGGCGAGAGCAGCGAATCCCTGCCGAATCCCACGGGACGCGCCGAGAGCGGCCAGGCGTGCGTGCCGAACGTGTCGACACCTGTCAGCGGATCCACCGGCCGGCCGCTGGCAGCGGTGAAAATCGGCGCCAGTTCGATGTGGCTGAAGATCTTGGATACCCAGCCGTCGGATGGCTGCCGGCCCGCTTCTTCGTCGCCGAGGGGCAGCTCCCAGAGCGCGCTCGCCACCAGCCGTCGTTGCTGTTGCTGTCGCGACACAGCCCATTCCGGCCGCAACAGAAAGGGATTCTGCGGCTGCTCATCGAAATCGGACGCGTTGTCGTACGTCTTGGACAGCGTGTAACTGGCGGAGAACTCGAACTCATCGGCCATCGGGCGGGTTACCGTGAAACTCACGCCGTTGTACCGCGATGCCGCCGCATCCTCTAACTCGAAGATATTTGCATAGCGGGAATCCACTACTCCTTCGTAATTGATGTTGCGCGTGCGCGGCAGCTTCTCCCCGGTCACGAACTGGTAACTCACCGTCGCCGTCAGATCGCGCGCAATCAGATGTTCTACCGCGAAACTGCTCTGCTGGCTGTACGGCGTCGCCAGAGCCGAGTCGGCGCGATAGATGGACGGCAGCACCGGCGCGAGAGTAGGGCCCATCACCTGCTCGAAAGCCTGCACGCCATTCGCCTGCAGCGGCTGCGTCAGGCTAGCCAGCACGTAGCGGTCGAAAAAGATGCCGTAGCCGGCGCGCACCATCCACCCCGGCGCCGCGTGCCAGCCAATGCCCGCGCGCGGACTCACGTTGCGCGTATCCGTGTGCAAAGGCGCGGGCAAATGCTCCACGTCGTAGCGCACGCCGAAATCCACCGTCAGATGGGGCGCGACAGTCCAATGATCCTGAACAAACGCGCCCAGGTTCTGCACCGCGTAATTCGTGCCCACGGCGCCGAACGTCTGGCGAACCTGGAAAGGCTGTCCCGCCGCGAAGCTGGCGAAGTTAGCGAACAGCCACGTGGCCGAGAATCCGTCCGCCATGGCGGCGTCCAACGCCACTCGATTAACCGCGACCCCGGCCTTCCACAGATGCCGCCCGGCAGCCCGGGAGTACGTGTACGTCCCCTGATCGTGCCGCTCCGCGCGGCGCCCGTTGCCCTGATACGGCCGGCCGAAGTTCACCAGGCCCTCGATGTCGACGCCCGGACCACTGGCATCGTTGGTCCGCAGCACCGCGTCGCGATCCGCGAATTGAAAGCGGAAATCGCCTACCGCGTCGGCGCCGAACACCGAAGTCAGCGAACCCACCACCGCGCTGTCGCGCGTGAAACTGCTGCCCCGCGCGCTGGCGTCGGTCCACCCGGATGTATTGAACGCATCGCCCGATTCCCGATTGTCCGTGAACGCATAGCGCAGCATCGCGGAATTCCGCGGCGTCAGTTGATGGTTGATCTTGGCCGAGGCCTCGGTCTCGACTCGGGACACCGGAAACAACCCGTCGTCGATCCGCGGCGCCTGCAAGAGCGGATACAGTCCCGATGCCAGGACCACGTTCACGGCGCGCACCAGCACCGGGCTGATCAGCGAATCCTCCAGCGACCGGCTATGCTCCTGCTCGAACGCCGCGTAATAGAAGGTCCGATTTCGCACCATGGGTCCGCCCAGCGCCACTCCCGCGCGATACCGATGCAGGCTGGGCGCGGCCGATTCGGTCTCGAACGGATCTCGCGCATCCAGCGCCCCGTTGCCCGCGAACACAAACGCATCGCCGTGCACGTCATTGGCGCCCACCCGCGTAATCACGTTGATGGACCCTCCGGCCGCTCCTCCGGTCTCCGCAGAGAGGCCCGCGTTCACCACCTGGAATTCCTGCACGGTCTCGAGCGACAGCTCGGTGCGGCTCGATCCCACATACTCGTCGTTGTTATCCAGGCCGTCGATCGAGACATTGTTGCTTCGTCCGCGCAGCCCGCCAAAACTGAAGCCGCTGTCCGGCAGCGCACCCAGCGGCCGACGTCCCGGCTGCTGTCCCGAGGACGCCACTCCCGGCGCCAGCAGTACGAAGTTCAGATAGTCTCGACTCTCCACCGGTAGTTCTTCGATGCGCTCCGTATCCACGGCGGAAGTCACCGAGGTCTGTTCCGGGTCGATGGCCGGAGGCTGCGCCGTGACCGTGACCTCCGCCGACACGCCCGCCGATTCGAGCGCCACATTGAGCTGCGTGGTGGACCCCAGCGGCAGCGCCACTCCGGCATGATGGTACGGCGCGAATCCGCTCTGCCGCACGATCACCTCATACGTTCCAGCCGTCAGTCCGGTGCAGCGAAAGAAGCCTTCCGCATTCGTGAACACTTCGCGCGCCAAGTGCGTGGCCACATCGCGCACCGTCACCGACGCCTCCGGAATCCGGCCGCCCGTCGGATCCGTCACGTGTCCTTCCAATGCGGCGCTCACCGGTGAAGTCTGAGCCGATGCAGCTGACACGATCATGAGAGCCAGAAAAGCACGCAGCAAAACGGGAAAGCCTCCGGGCGGCGAACACCACGCCCGTCTTCAGAGTAAGCGGATTCGGAGTGCAGCGCCACCGCGGTGCGCCGCGAATGTAGTCGAATAGAACATATGGACATCCACTCCTGGTCCCAACCCGATCGCGTCCGCGTCCGCCACCTCGAGTTGGATCTCGACGTACACTTCGTCCGCCGCACTCTGGAAGGGTCCGCGACCCTCCACTACGATTGCCTCTTCGGCCGCGAACTGCTGCTCGACACGCGCGACCTGCAGATTCAGTCCGTCGAGAACGCCGCCGGCTTCGAACTGGGCGCCGCCGACCGCGTACTCGGCGCCCCGCTGCGCATTCACCTGCTCCCCGGCGCCACGTGGGTCCGCGTTCATTACTCCACGTCGCCGCACGCCTCGGGGCTGCAGTGGCTCGATCCGCCGCAGACCGCCGGACGGCGGCATCCGTTCCTCTACACGCAGTCGCAAGCCATCCACGCGCGCAGTTGGATTCCCCTGCAGGACACGCCCGGCGTCCGCGTCACCTTCGGGGCCGACATCCGAGTCCCCGCCGGTCTGCGCGCCGTGATGGGCGCCGAAGTGGTGGATGGCCATTTCCGCATGCCGCACCCTATTCCTTCGTACCTGATTGCGCTGGCCGCGGGCGACCTGGCCTTCCGCCAACTCGGACCGCGCTCCGGCGTCTACGCCGAGCCCGCGCTCATCGACGCCGCGGTTTACGAATTCGCCGACACCGAGCGCATGATCGCCGCCGTCGAAGAAATGTACGGCCCATACCGCTGGGGCCGCTACGATCTGCTGGTGCTGCCGCCCAGCTTTCCCTTCGGCGGCATGGAGAACCCCTGCCTCACCTTCACCACGCCCACCATTCTTTCGGGCGATCGCAGCCTGGTGTCGCTGGTGGCGCACGAACTGGCGCATTCCTGGTCGGGCAACCTGGTGACCAACGCCACCTGGAGCGATTTCTGGCTCAACGAAGGGTTCACCGTCTACGTGGAGCGCCGCGTGATCGAACGGCTCTACGGCCCGGCCCGCGCGGAGATGGAGGCCGTCCTGGGCCGCCGCGAGCTCGACCGCGAGTTGGCCGGCCTGCCCGAGGCCGACCGCGTCCTGCACCTCGATCTCACTGGCCGCGATCCCGACGATGGCTGTACGCTGGTGCCGTACGAGAAGGGCGCGCTGCTCCTGCGTACGCTCGAACAGGCCGTGGGACGCGACCGTTTCGACGCCTTCCTGCGCGCCTACTTCGACCACTTCGCGTTCCGCGGCATCACTACCGCCGAGTTTCTCGAGTACCTGCGGCGCGAGTTGCCCACCGAAGTCCCCGTGGACGAATGGATCTTTGGCGCCGGCATCCCCTCCGGCGCCGCCGAACCGCAGTCCGACGCCTTTCGCCGCGTGGAAGCCGGTTGGCCCGCCGACACGCGCGCGTGGTCCACCGAGGAGTGGCTGCATTTCCTGCGTTCGCAGAATCCGCCCGATATGGCGCGCCTCGATCGCGAATTTCACTTCACCGATTCCGGCAATTCCGAGATCCTGCACCAGTGGCTGCTCATGGCCGTCGAGACCGGCTACGTGCCGGGGTATCCCAAGGTGGAGGAATTCCTGGCGTCGGTGGGCCGCAGAAAGTTTCTCAGGCCCATCTATAGCGAGCTTATGAAAAGTCCGGAAGGACAGGCTCTGGCGCGCCGCGTCTATGCCCGCGCGCGTCCCACATATCACCCCATCGCGCAAGCCACGCTCGACGCCATCGTCAACGCATGAAGACGGCTGGCTGGCCAGGAACTTCCCTCGGGAAGCCGCGTGCGATCAATTCCCGGCCCGAGGCCCAGCCCGCCAGCGCCTCGCCCGGCTTTATCGCGAGACCGCTCGAAAGCGGCAACCGCCAGTTCGGCTTGCCGGGGAGAGGCGGCCCGGCAGTTCGGCGAGCACTGCGCCCGCGCCCGGCGGATCGGGCGGGGGCCATTGCTGGCCGGCCGAAATCACCGCCACGGGGAAAGCCAGCCGCGGCAGCACCGCGGTCACCGCCTGGCAATTCCTCAGACCGGCGGTGAAGGCGCGCAGGCAGGCTGGCACGCGCGAGTACCCACCCGCCGCACGCTTCCCGGCCAGCAGGGCTCCGCGGGCCGCCGCCAACTCCGCCGCCGAAGGCTCGCGCCAGCGGTAGTGCGAGACCGCGGCGCCGCGCGCCACCGCGATATCCGCGGCGGTCGAGAAGGACGGCACGTCGACAATTATTACGGCCGCGCTGCCGGCCGCGAGCGCATGGACCCCCGCCAGGCTCCATTCGCAGCGCAGCTCGTATTGGTCCTGAGCTTCGGGAGCACCCACGCCCATTTGGGTACAACAGGGAGCGACTTATCGAACCAGGCCGCCCTTCTCGCGTATAGTGGTCTGATCAACGTATGTCCTCCCACCCACCGAAACGCCTCCTGGCAATCGCGATCCTGCTGCTGGTGGCCGGCGCGTCCGCCGCGGCGCAGGTTCCGGCAGCCGACCTGAATGCCGAGGAGAACCTCGATCACGATCGCCTCGCCTATCTTACACAAACCAAGCCCACCCCGAATGCTCGCGAAGTGGCGGCCGGGTTGCGCCGGCGGCAGGACGCGCTGGAACGCCGCGTCCTGGCCCGCGAAGCTGCGGGGCAGGACACTACCTGCTCGCACCAGATCCTCTCCGAAACCGAGTGGATGCTCCCGGACACGCTGGATTTCGCGCGCGTCGGGAAGCGGCTGGACGATCTGGAAGCCGTGCTGGCCCGCCCCGAAGAGGAGGCCAAGGCGGGCGAGCAGGTCCCGGCCGATGGCAGTTGGGGCCGCTGCCATACGGAATGGTTCTTCCGGGTGAATGCCACTTACGACCACCTCACCTCGCAGGCCGGCAAGACTGAGAAGCCGCGCTACCGTTTGCAGTTGCTCGACCGTGTCAACTCGCCCGAGAAGCTCAGGCAATATTTCGACTCGGTGGCGGTTTCCGACGTGGCTGGCACAGGGCACAACAACCGCCGCGAATTGAACGAGTCCCTGGAAAACCTGGGACGCCTGATTCTCCGCGGCGAGCCCGGCTACTATCCGTGGGACCCGGCTCTCAAGGAGGCTCTGCTGGATATCGTCCTGAACCGCCTGCGCAACCCGGAGACGGGCTTTTGGGGGGCGCGTTTCGCGCGCGACGGCCGCGTGGAGTTCGAGGACGATCTGAGCATCACTTTTCATATGATCTCCACGCTCCGGGCGGAGGTTCCGAGGAAGGTTCCCGACCTCGCCAAAACCATGGGCCACCTTCTGGCGGTGAAGGACCTGCCGTACTCCATCGGCTGGCTGCGCCATGGCGGCTACTCCAACCATCACAATATGGACGTGGTCGCGCTGTTCGCCTATGGCTGGCCTTCGATGACGGATCGGCAGAAGCAGGCCGCTGCGACCGAGATCGGCAAAATGGTGCGATGGTGCCTGGCCGATTCGCTCCAGCCGGACGGCTCCTTCCGGGCGGAGCCGAATGGCGATTCAATGGAGGAGCAGATTAGCTTCGGGGCGTCCTTCCTGGCCCGCGCGGGCTTCTTCGACAGGTCCAAGCGCTTTTGGACGAAGGAGGAATTTCCGCAGGCGCAGGAGGTGCGCGAGCGCATCGTTGGGTACATGCGGGCCCACCTGAAGAGCGGCGGCGCGGGCGGGACCTACTACCAGGACACGCTCCGCGAATTGGGCGTCCGGTAGTTCTCACGCCAGTGTGGCCGGCTGGCGCGCCGCGTTGACTTGCCTTACTCGCATTCATTCACTGAATTCAGTGAATGCACTCCATTTGACCGTTCGCAATGTGCCGAAGGAGATTTCCGACGCCCTCCAACAGGAAAAGCGCCGGCGCGGGACGTCGCTCAACCAAACCGTGATCGATCTGCTCCGCCAAAGCCTGGGGGTCTCCGGTACACGCAGCAACGGCATGGCGCGCCTGGCCGGGGGATGGACCGCGGCTGAGCATCGGCGGTTTCTGAAGAACATCCGGCCCTTCGAGGAAATCGATCCGGACATGTGGAAGTGACCCGATATTGCCTCGACACCGTCGCCTATAGCCATTTTCGGCGAGGCGAGCCAAGGATCGTCGCGCTGCTGGACCGTGCCGAGTGGATCGGCATTCCCGTCGTGGTTCTGGGCGAACTCTTTGCCGGGTTCGAAGGCGGCAAGCACAAGCAGAAGAATCTCGCCGAGTTGGACGAGTTCCTGTCGGCGCCGGTGGTCGAGATCCTGCCGGTCGATCGGGCCACGGCGGAAATTTTCGGCGGGATTGTGGCCGACCTCCGCCGCAAAAGACGCCCCATCCGGGCCAACGACATCTGGGTCGCTGCCTCGTGCGCGCGCGCCGGGAAGACCCTTCTTACCTGGAACGCTCACTTTCGCGAAATTCCGATCCTCGGCGCGCTGAACTTCGAATCGCTCAGCGGCGGTCCTCCACCTCGCGCATCCGCTCGATGATCTTGCCGGTGCCGTCCCGCACCTCCCGCACTACGCGACGGTCCACCGCGTCGCGCACCGGCAGCGTCGCTCCGGCCTCGCGCAGCACCAGCTCATAGGCCTCGCGCGCCGGTTGCGTGGCCACCGGGGGAGCGTCGAACGGACGCACGGCCGCCGTGCTTTCGCGGTCGTAACCCATCCCCAGCCAGTTGTCGGCGGTTATCCGCGCATCCCCGTCCATCACATTGCCCTCCACGAAGAGCGACCCCGGCATCACCGTTCCTTCGCCATTGTGGAAGCGCCGTGGCCGCTGGGTGGTCGACGGGCCCGGCTTCAGAAAATTGTCCACGTAATTGAGCCGGTCGAACTCGCCGTAGGCCGCCGTGTGGCCCCAATCGTAGATCACGTTGTCGCGGAAATCGGCCTCCACCGGACCCTGAAACCGCACATTGCGGCTCAAGTTGTGCGCCAGCAGGTTGTGGTGCCACGTCACCCGATTCCCGCCCGCGATGGACGCGTATCCGTGGCCCGCAATGTTGAGGCTCTCGCTCAGAATGCACCACTGCACCGTGATGCGGTCGCTCATCTTGGTCACCGAAAGAATCTTCGCGGTGGACCAACTCAACGACAAATGGTCGGCGATGCTGTTCCCCGACCCTTCGCCGAAATACAGCGCGTGCTCGCCATCCCCTGCCTCGTAATGAATCGTGGGATCGCCCAATCGCACCGCATCGTCGCCCACGCGAATCCGCAGATAGCGCAGCACCACGTCGTGCGTGTTCACCTCGATCCCGAAGTTTCGCAGCGTAATCCCGGGGCTGGGCGCGGCGGCGCCGTCGAGCGTGAGGAATGGCTCGCGGATTTGGAGCTTCGACTTCAGGTCGATGGCGCCGCCCACGCGGAACGCCACCGTCCGCGGACCCGCCGCTTCTATCGCCGCGCGGAGACTGCCCGGTCCTCGATCGTTCAGGTTCTCGACGTAGAGGGTCCGGCCGCCGCGGCCGCCGGGCGTGAACGCACCGAAGCCTTCTGCGCCCGCAAATGCCGGATCGCCCGATGGCGTCGCGCCGGAAAACAGCGGATGCTCGCGCCATAGCGGCGCAGGCGGCCGCGGCAGCGCGCGCGTATGCGTCACCGGCGCTCCTGCGGCGTACTCACTGCGATTGCGCAGCACCACGTCGTGCCCGCTTGCGCCTCCGCGATAGGTCAGCGTCCACCGGTAGCTCCGCCCGGCGAACTCCGCGGTGACTTGAGCGCCCTCCGGCAGCCCATCGAAAGTTCCCCGCACCGCTACGCGCGACGCCACCAGCGTGACATCGTCGCGCGGCGGCACGGCCGTCAAGCCAATCATCAGCCGGCAGTGGCTGGCTGCATCGTGGCGGATCCGCAAACCGTCAGTGCTCGATTGAATGGTGATGGGCGTGACGCCGGCTTCATCCAGCGTGAAGGAGAGCGTGGAGGCGCCCGGTTTCCCTCCCGCATCGGCCGTTCCCTCCAGGTACACGTAGTCCAGAACGTGTACCGCCGAAGCGCGCGAACCGTGGATCTCGACCGTCGCGTCCGCTCCCAGGCCTAGTCCCACGGTCAACGTCCGCCCCAGAAAGCTGCCGCCTTCCACCACTAGCGTGCCTTTGTTGGCGCGGCCGGAACTGGCAGTGGCTGCTCCCACGAACACATCCATCACGCAATGCATCGCGCCCCGCTTCAGTACGAACACACCTTCGCCGCCGGTATACTCGCCCACGCGCAGCGAATCCTGCATCAGGATCAGTTGCCCGCCGTCCACTTCCACGCGCGCGCGGTCGCTCTTGCGCAAGCCAACTTCCAGATCGCCCGCCAGGTACGTGCCCTCCGGCACCACCACGCGGCTGTCGCCTCCCACCGCGACGAATTGGAACGGCGTCGGCAGCCCATGGGACCAGTGGCCATCGTCGGTCCACAGTCCGGAGCCCGATCGCCACGCCGTCTCCAGCGCCGGACCCCCGCCTTGCGGGCTGAAACCCAGCGCCGACGCGGCAACCAGACAGCCCATTGCGCTCCTCATTCGCATGTTTGACTACCTCGCCTCCCGCCGTATCTTCGCGATGAAATCCTCGAGCGTCTTCCCCGGTGATTCCTCGAACCGCTCCGGCAGCGTCTCCAACGCGCCGATGCGATCCAGGCGGAAGCTGCGGAAGTCGTTGCGCTGCTCGCACCACGACACCAGCGTCCAGCTCGCGCCCCAGAAATAGACCGCCAGCGGACGCAGCGTCCTTTGTGACTCGCGCTGCGCCGCATCCTGGTAGTCCACGCGCAGTTTCCGCCGCTGCAAGATCGCTTGCCGCACAGCTTCCAGGTGCGCCGCGGCGGCCGGGGGAACGTGGAAGTTCGCCGCGTAGAGACGGGTCCTCTCAATCTCCTCGCGACGCGCTTTGGGTAAGGCGCCCGAGATCTTGGAGAGCGCCGTGCGTGCGTGTCCCGCCAGCGCTTCCCCGCCCCAGGCTTCCACCATGCGGGCGCCGAGCACCAGCGCTTCTACTTCGTCCAGGGTGAACATGATGGGCGGCAAATCGAAACCGTGGCTCAGGCGGTAACCAACGCCGGCCTCGCCTTCCACCGGAACGCCGGAAAGCGAGAGATCGCGGACATCGCGGTATACCGTCCGCTCCGACACCTGCAGCCACTGCGCCAGTTGGGCGGCGGTGGTGAGCCGCCGCCCGCGCAGGTACTGCACAATTTGAAACAGCCTGTCCGCGCGCCGCACTCTGTCAGCTTATCGCGTGTAATCCCGTCGTGTTCCCTTCGGTGTCCGCAATCGCGGCGTAATATCCCAAACCGGGCGGCAGCGCCGTGCGGGGCGTCACCAGGGTGCCTCCGTTCGCCGCGGCTCGCTCCAGCGCGGCATCCAGGCTGGGGTCGGCATTCAGATAGACCCGGCTGCCCGTGGCGCTCGGTCGATTGCGGTCCGTCAACGCCAGGCACCCGTTCACCGCGGGTGTTTCGTACGGGAAGACCGCGATCGGGTTCGGCCCTTCCGCCATCCGCCGCAGAGTCACGCCCAAGACAGCTTCATAGAAACGGGTCGCACGATCCAGGTCGGCGACCGGAATTTCGAACCATACCACGCGGCTGGTTCGCTGTTGCTCTTTAGGTGTCATATCCGGAGTCTACGAGGCGCCTCCTGACAGCGTCGTGTCAGGAGAACCGCGCGCGTGAGCGAGCGGCCCAATACCTAAGTTTCCGCTTGAGAATTCGCCGAGCCGGTCCGCCGCGCCTTATTGGAACGCCTCGGCAGCCGGGAGATCCTGCACAGCCGCATGCCTTCCGGCGCGGACTCAATACCGCCCGTTTCCACCCGATCGCCCCCGATGCGCGCATCGTCCTCGTCTTCGACACGCACCTCGACGGCAACCACCACGCCACCGTGGAACCGGAGCCTGCTGTTCACCGAATAGATCGCTTACCTGGATGGCACCGATGGAGTGACCGGCGCCGCAGCCGCAAGCATGGCCAGGCCGACCACCTTGACCGTCGCGCCGGCATCTTCGCGAGCCGGTAAGGGAGTACTCCCGCCCATCCTGCGCGATATCATGAATCGGAGCAGGTCGATCGCGTGGGAACTTATGGCGTTTCGGGGGCTCGTTCCGCCCGACGCACAACCCGCCATCCGCAGTCTGGCCCTCGTCGTCTCGACCGAGACCGCCCCCGCCGGGGGCTCGGTGCAGTTCAAAGTCTTTGCATCCACGCCGAGCCAGATCGCTAGCGGGACAATTGCCATGAGTTTTGATACCGCGGTCCTCGGTGCTTTCACCAACGTCACGGTGTTCAGCGCCACCGGAGACGCTGCGGGCTACGTCAATGTCGACGGCAACCAACTGACTGCCATCTTCACCTCTGCCTCGGGTTCCATCGGGCAACTGCCCGGGCTTCCGATTCTCACGGTCTCGATGCCGGTGCTTGCCGGGTTGCAGCAGGGGACTTCCACGACTGTAACGATCGATGTGTCGAATTCCAGCCTGAACGACGTCAACGGGAACAGCGATTCCGTTGCGGTAAAGCCAGCGACGTTCCGTGTAGGAGGAAGCCTCTATGTAGCAAGCGTCACTCCGGCCGGCGGGCTCTTGCCGGCCGGATCTGCAGTCCAGATCGGCGGCGCGGGGTTTGACGCTTCGACCGCGGTGACCTGGGACGGAGTGGACCTCGCGTCGATCCAAGTTCTAGGTGCGGGCCAGATTACGGTCACCCTTGGCGCCCCGACGGAATTGACGGGAAAACATCTTCGGCTGACGAACTCGGCAGGGGAGCAAGTGGACTTCTTTCCGGCGCTGTCCAGTTCGCCCGCCGACGGGCCGTCAAATTTGTGGCCGCTGGTGCCGCTGCCCACATACCAGATCGTTCAATGGAACTTCCCCATGGGCACCGCGCTTTCCGAGGAGTCCTGGGCGCTGCTCAACTCGACGCCGTCTCCCGTTAGCGTCACGTTTCTTGCGGGAGTCGAGAACTTCTTCCAGCCCACCTACACCGCGACCGTCCCGCCGGGGGCGCTCTTCTTTCCCTTTACCTACCAGGTTCTTGGCACCGGGAGTGCCGCGCCAAACGCTCTCTTTATGGCAGCGTCGGCACCTATCCGCATGCTGGCCGTGGAATCCGACGTGGCGGCCCCTCCGGATACGTATAAGACCTACACGTTTCCGCCTCTTTACAACGGCGACCTTTCGGGGGTGTACGGGTTGGGCCTTGGACCAAACCATCCGGTAGAGTGGGATTGGGAGATTGGGGGCGCCCAGCCGGAACGGGTGATCGAAACGCCCGTCCTCTCCTATACCAGTGTGCCGACGAATTGCCAGTTGGCGGTAACGACTACGGCGGCGTGGCTGAATGTTGCGGTGGCGCAGTGCGCCTCGATAACCTTGACCCCAAACGTCACGGGCCTCGCCCGGGGAACATACTCGGGGAGCTTCACCACCATAGTGACGCTTCCTTCCTACGTTTCCTTTGCTTCTCCGCTCCTCATCACGACACCAGTCGTGCTCAAGGTGAGCAGCGCGCCTTTCATTATGATTGACGGCTCCTCTGGTGGGCCATGGACAGTGGCGCCCGGCGCACCGCCGCCCCCTCCAATGATCGTTCAACTGAGCCCGGAGTACGGTAGCTTCGGCCCGGCGCCCGTTCAGGCGTCCGTGAGCACCAGCAGCGGCGGCAATTGGCTCTCCATAACTTCGTCCTCCGGCGGCGTGCCGGGCACGGTGACGCTCGCTGCCAACCCGGCCGGGCTCGGACTGGGCGTATATCTCGGACAGTTGACGGTTCAAACGGCCGCGAACACCGTGACAACCCCCTTCGAACTGGTGGTCGCGACGCCCGCCAACACCACCCCGGCGTCCATCTCTTTTGTGGCTGAGGCTGGGTCGGCCGAGCCCCAGTACCCCGTATATGCGACGCTCATTCAGGGGTCTGCCGCGGCCGTGTCCGTTCAAACGCAGTCGGGCGGGAACTGGCTGACTGCGATGCTTGCTCCTCCATCAGGCGCAGCCGCTAACTTCAATCCCGCTGGCCTCAGCCCGGGTACATACCAAGGCGCGGTGACGATCACGACTTCGACAGGCACTCAAGTGCAAGTACCCGTGACGCTGACTCTAACCGCGCCCCCGGCAGCAATCACCGTCGCGCCCGCCACCTTGGTCCTGACTGGATCGCCTGGACAAACCGTGACAGGGACCTTCAATGTGACCTCACCCGGGACGTCGGGATTCTTCGCCTTCTCGGGTAACGTCGAAATTGTGCCACGATCGTCGACTCTCTCCCTGAGTGTGGTCTCCGCACCGCTCCTGGCGGACACGCCCTTTCTCTACGTTACTCCGGCTTCGGTCACTCCTGCGGTTGTGCAGGTTCAGGGCCCCGCGCCGCAGCAGCCAGGCACGTACTATGCCAGCTTCGAGGTCACCTGGACGGGAGGGTCTGTCACGGTTCCAGTCCGGCTCGATGTCACGCCCACTCCCGCGTTGCCGCCCATTCTCGGCGCTCTAGTCAGCACGGCATCAGAGGTTTCGGGTGCTATCTCGCCCGGTGAAATCATCAGTCTATTTGGCATCGGCCTCGGGGCCGGTCCCACGGAGTTCTCGTTGGACGCAGCAGGGAAGGTGCCGTCCGTGTTAAACGGGACGCAAGTCCTGATCAATGGCCAGCCCGTGCCGCTCCTATATGCCTCCGGCAACCAGGTGAACGCGATCGTGCCTTACGAGGTGGGAACCAGCGGATCCGCGACGGTCCAGGTGGTCGCCAGTGGAGCCTCGTCGCAGCCGTGGGGCATGCCAGTCGCTGTGGCAGCACCGGGCGTGTTCGCCGTCGGTTCCGTCGGAGTGGGCCAGGCTGCGGCGCTCAACCAGGACAACTCCCCGAATAGTGCCTCGAATCCGGCTCCGCGCGGGTCGGTGGTTCAGTTCTTCGGAACTGGGGAGGGACTCACCTCGCCCGCGAATGTGACCGGCGGTGTGACGCCAGGAAGCGGAAACAGTACGACCCTGCCGGTGACCGTCATGATCGGAGGCATCGGGGCGGTCGTGACCTATCAGGGATCTGCGCCTGCAGAAGTTTCCGGCGTCATGCAGGTCAACGCGATCATTCCGGCGGGCGTAACGCCCGGTGGCGCTGTGCCGGTGGTGATCCAGGTTGGGAATCAGAAATCGCAGAGCGGAATGACCATAGCGGTCCGCTGAGGAAGATTTCGTTGTTGCCCGGTAACGGCTATTCGTACCGCAGCGCGTCCACTGGATCCAGGCGCGACGCTTTCACTGCCGGCCACACGCCGAAAAACACACCGACGCCCACCGATACCGAGAAGCCCGTCACCAACGCCCAGGATGGCACTTTCGAGGGCAGCGACGGCACCAGCGCGCCCACCAGCATGGTCAGCAGCACGGCAATCACTATGCCCAGCACGCCGCCCGCGCCGGTCAGCGTCATCGCTTCCACCAGGAATTGCCCGATGATGTCGCGCCGCCGCGCGCCCAACGCCTTGCGGACGCCGATCTCGCGCGTCCGCTCGGTCACGCTCACCAGCATAATGTTCATCACGCCGATGCCGCCCACCAGCAGTCCCAGCCCCGAAATCGCGATCGCCACCAGCCCGATCAAGCCCGTGATCTTGTCGAACTGCTCGATGATCTGGTCGGGCGTGGAGATGGCGAAATCGTCAGGCGTGGCCGTCGCCAGATGGCGCAACCGGCGCATGGCGCCCTCCACTTCGTAATAGGCTTCCTGCCGTTGTCCCGGCTTCGCTTTGGCGGTAATCATGTACCGGTCGATCTGCGGATAGCGCGCGTGCGCCGTATGCAGCGGCATCACGAAGACATTGTCCAGCCCGTTTTCGCCGAAGAAACCGCCTTTGGCTTTGGCGTAGACGCCCACCACGGTGTACTCCGCGCCATCCATCATCACCGTGCGGCCCACCGCTTTGCCGTCGGGATACAGGGCGTCGGCTACGCTGGCGCCCAGCACCACCACGTGGACACCGCGCTGCTCCTCATCGGGCGTATAGTATCGGCCAGCGGCGAAATCGCGCGGCGAGATTTCTTCCATATTGGCCGACGCCCCGGACACATTGATGGTGTCCGATTCGTATCCGGGCACGCGCGCCTCCAGCGGCTGCCCGTCCACCACCGGTGGAATGTACAGTTCCAGCCCCACATCCTGCACCGTGAAACACCAGCGCCGGATCGCGTCGGCATACTCCGGCCGCATGTGCATCCGCCGCCGTTCCTTGGGCGGAAGCTGGCTCTCCGGCGTGCCGGGGTCGCCCGAGGTCCGGTACAGGAAGATGTTGTCCGGCCCCAGGTCCTGGAAGAATTCCACCACGCCCTGCCGCAACCCGGTGAGCAGCGACGCCACCGTCACCACCGTGGTGATGCCGATCACGATCCCCAGAATGGTGAGCAGCGAGCGGAAGCGGTGCGTCCACACCGCCTGCATCGCCATGCGCATGTTTTCCTTGACGCTGATAGTCATGGCCTACTCCGCACGCAGCGCCGCCACCGGATCCAGTTTGGCCGCGCGCGAGGCCGGATACCAGCCCGAAGCCACGCCCACAATCGTCGACACGCCGATTGCCAGCACCACGTATCCCGGAGTAATGTGCAGCGACAGTTCGAAGATGCGGCCCAGCAGCATGGTGACCAGCGCGCCGATGCCCACCCCGATAGCGCCGCCCGCGGTGGCCTGCACCACGGCTTCGATCAGCACCTGCATCATGATGTCTCCGTGGCGCGCGCCCAGCGATTTGCGCACGCCGATTTCCCGCGTCCGCTCCGTCACGCTCACCAGCATGATGTTCATGATCACGATGCCGCCCACCACCAGCGAGATGCAGGTGACCGGAACCACGATGGCTGCCATCATTCCCAGCAACTGGTCGATGAAGCCGCGCACCGCGTCGGGCGTCAGCACGTCGAAATTGTCGGGCTGCCCCGGCCGCGCGTGGAAGTGCGTGCGCAGCGCCACGCGAGTTTCGTCGAGCGCATCTTCCATGGTCAGCCCCAGCCCCGGCTTGGCGCGTCCGAACAGCGGAAAGCCGGTGCCCGGCCCCCACATGCGTGTGAACGCCGTAATGGGAATGTACATGGAGTTATCCTGGTCGCGTCCGAAGGACGACCCCAGCCGCTCCTGCAAGCCCACCACCGTAAACGTGATCCCCTCAATGACGATGGTCTTGTTCACCGGCGACGTGTCGGGCGGAAACAGGGAACTACGTACGGTGTCGCCGATCACCGCTACGAAGGCTCGCGAGTGGTCCTCCTGCGGAGTGAAGAAGCGGCCGTCCACCACCAGGATGTCGCGGATGCTGGCCATGTCCGCCGACACGCCGATGATCACGCTGTCTTCCAGCACCTGGTTGTCGTGCTTCACGTCGGAAACATGGTTGCGATACGGGCTGTAGAGCACGCGGTCGCCGGCCACCGCCTCCAGATACCGCACGTCGTCGGCGCGGATCGGCTTGTTGCGCTTGATCTTGTCGAAGTAGTCGCGGCGGCTCAACCGTCCGGTAGCGGCGATCTGCGCCACCAGGAACGATTCCGAACCGAACGCTTTGGCCGTGGACTCTTCCGCATACACCCCCAGCCCGCTGATAGCCGCGCCCACCATGATGACGCTGGCCACGCCGATGATCACCCCCAGCAACGTGAGGAAGCTGCGCAGCTTGTGCGCACGAATGGAATCGAGCGCCAGGCCGAACGTATTTTGAAACTGATGCCACGAACGGGCGAACCCGCGCCCGTCAGGACTGGATTGGGACATTTTCTTTCAGGATAACGTAATATGAAGGAGCGCCTCGGTCCATGCCTCTTCTACGTCTGGCTTACGCCACGCAGTTTCTGATCGCCCTGATCGCCATGCTGATGCTGTGGAGCGAGATCGGCGGCCTCGATCATTTTGACCTGACGCCCTGGTATTTCAAGCTGGCGCTCTGTTCCGGAGCGGCCTTCGCCACCGTCAAAGCCACCGCCGCGGCGGTGTCGCGGGAACCGGCATGGAACACCGGAACGTTGAAGTGGTTCGGCATCCTGCTGGCCATTTTGATCGCCTGCGGCCTGGTCACCTTGTGGGTTCATCGCAATCTGGAAGACGACGGCAGCGGCCAGGAAGAGAATTCCACCGCCGCCATCCACGCCATCTTTTCGGCTTAAGACCGTCCAAGGCCGCTCCCTGATGATGATCGCGGTTCCCGCCGCGCACCAAAATGATGTAAATTCTAAAGTCTCACCTTTGTAACGGAGGGGACCATGAAAGCTTCCCGTATTGTCGCAGTTTGCCTGATGGCGGCGGTCGCCACCATCGCCCTGGTGGCGCAAGTCACCCGCCAGCCGCAGGATGAAGAGTACGCCCGGCTCGTCAAAGAGTGGACCACCCAGCCCAATTTTATGAGCCCGCTGGTCGACCACCTGCCCAAAGCTCCCGGCATCCCCACCACCAAGGACGTGCTCGGCTATTACGCCGGCGCTCCTAAGAAGCTCACCAAGACGGCCGAACTGGCCAAGTATTACCGCGCGCTCGCCGCCGCGTCGAAGCGCGTCAAGGTGTTCGAAATCGGCCCCACCGACGAGGGCCGGCAATGCCTGGTCGCTGTGGTCAGCGACGAAGAGACCATCCGCAGCCTCGACACCTACAAAGGCTATCTGGCGCGGCTCGCCGATCCGCGCGGCCTCAGTCCCGAACAGGCCGCCGACATCATCGCCAAGGCCAAGCCCATCTACATGTTCACCGGAGGCCTCCACAGTTCCGAGACGGGTCCGCCGGAAATGCTCATGGAGCTGGCCTACCGCCTGGCCGCAGACGAATCGCCGCTCTACGAACAGATTCGCAAGAACGTCATCGTGATGATGAGCGCGGCGGCCGAACCCGACGGCCGCGACCGCTATGTCGATTGGTACAACAAGTACATGCTGACCCAGGAAAACGAGAACGATCGCGTTCCGGGGCCGCCTTACTGGGGCAAGTACATTTTCCACGACAACAACCGCGACATCAATTACTCCCAGATGACCATGCGCAACTGGCTGAAGTTCTACCTGGAGTGGCATCCGCCCATCATGCACGACCTGCATGAGTCGGAACCGCTGATGTACACCTTTAGCGGCCAGTCGCCGCAGAACCCCACGCTCGACCCCATTCTCTACGCCGAGATGCCGCTGTTCAGCGATTTCGAAATGACCAAGATGATCTCCTACGGCATGCCCGGCGTGTGGACGCATGCCTTCGTGGACATGTGGTCGCCCGGATACCTCGGCTTCATGGCGTCGAATCACAACGGCATGCTGCGTATGTATGAGACGTTCGGCAACGGCGGCGCCAACACCATGCGGCGCACCATCGGCGGTGGTGGACGCGGCGGCGGGGGCGGAGAAGCCGGCGGTGAAGCGGGAGGCGGCGCAGGCGCGGCGGTTCCCACTACCGGCGCCGATTCCGGCGCAGCGGAGACCGGTCGCGGTGGACGCGGCGGCGGACGGGGCGGTGCGGCGACGGGAGCGGCGACCGCGGGAGCGGCGCCGGCTCGCGGCGGCGGTATGGGATCGCGCGAATGGTATCGTCCCCTGCCCCCGCCGGCGGGAGCGTTCAACTGGTCCATGCGCAACAACACCAACTACATGGAGACCGGCGTGCTTTCGGCGCTGGAGCTGACCGCCAACTTCTCGAAGACGGTGCTGGAGAACTTCTATAAGAAGAGCCTGCACTCCATCGAATCCGGCTCCAAGGATGCCCCGTACGGCTACATTTTCCCGTCCAGCCAGAAGGACATGACGCGCGTCGCGTTCATCGTCAACATCATGCGGCTGCAGGGAATCGAAGCCGGCCGCACCACCGCGGAGGTGAAACTGTCCGACGGCACATTCCCGGCCGGCTCCATCGTCATCAAGCGCAACCAACCGTACGGCCGCCTGGCCAAGATTCTGATGGAGAAACAGAACTTCCCCACCGACGCCACCACGACATACGACGACACCGGCTGGAGCATGGGCATGATGAGCCATGCCGAAGTGAAGGAGATCACCGACAAAGCGGTGCTCGACGTGGCCGTGCAGCCCATCGACACCATGGTGGTGGCGGGCGAAGTGAAGGGATCGGGACCGGTGACGGCGGTGCTCGACAACGGATCGAATTTCATTTCCACCCTGCGCTATCACCTCACGGACCTCAAGTTCGAGGCTATCGAGAAGTCCGTCAAAGCCGGTGACACCGATCTGCCGGCCGGCTCTCTGCTGGTGGCGTCCAGCCCGCGAGTGAAAGCCGAGATCGAAAAGCTGGGTCTGAAGGCCGTCGCTCTGGCCAGCGCGCCGGATGTCGCCAAGCACCCGGTGGACGTGCCGCGCATCGCCATGTTCAGCACCTGGACCAGCACCCAGGACGTGGGCTGGGTGCGTTACGCCTTCGACCACTTCGATACGCCCTACCAACTGATTTATAAGGAGCGCATCCGCAAAGGCAATCTGCGCGCGGCGTACGATGTCATCGTGATTCCCAGCCAGGGCGGCCGCGGCGGCTCGCGGGGACTGCTGTTCGAATCGGAACCGCGGCCCGGCAAGACCTTCGCCTATACGAAGTCGGCGGAATTCCCCAGCCTGGGCATGTACGGCGAAACCGACGACATGTCCGGCGGCATGGGACTTCCCGGCCTGGCCGAGCTCGACAAGTTCGTCAACGAAGGAGGAATCCTGATCACCCTCGGCGCCTCCAGTTTCCTGCCCGCCGACATGGCCATCACGCACACCGTGACGGCCACGCGCACCACGGCCGCGTTCTACGCTCCCGGCCCGATTGTGGAGGCGGAGATTCTGCGTCCCACGCACCCCATCTTCTACGGTTACACCGACGCCATTGTGCCGGTGCGCTGGGCCGGCGGACCGCTGCTGCAGGTTTCCGGAGCCGAAGCACGCACCTGGACGCTGGCCCGCTTTCCGGGCAACGACCGGTCGGTGCTGAGCGGCCTGATGCGCGGCGTGGCGGAAACACGCAACCGTCCAGCCATTCTCGACGTGCCGGTGGGGCAGGGCCAAGTGGTGATGTTCGCCACCAACCCGGCGTACCGCTGGCAGAACCTGGGCGAATTCAACATGCTGGCGAATGCTATGCTGCACTTCAAGGGCTATCCCAAACCCGCGCCGGCAGCGGGTCCGGGCGGTTCGGGGAACTGATCGCCAGTGATTGCGAAACGGCTCAGCGGCGTGTGGGCGCCCGCCATCACACCCTTCCGGGCGGATCTCTCGCCTGACGCGGAACGGTTTGCGCGACACGCGAAGTGGTTGCTCGCCCATGGCTGTTCCGGCCTGGCGGCGTTCGGCACCAACAGCGAGGCCAACTCGCTGGCGGTGGAAGAGCGCATGGAACTGCTGCAGTATCTGACGGAACACGGCGTTCCGCCGGCATGCCTGATGCCGGGGACGGGATGCTGTTCGCTGGTCGACTCGGTGCGGCTCACGGCGCACGCCGTCCGCCTGGGCTGCGCCGGCGCGCTGATGCTGCCGCCGTTCTATTACAAGGGCGTCTCCGACGAAGGCTTGTTCCGCAACTTCGCGGAAGTGATCGAGCGCGTGGGCGATGCTCGGCTGCGCCTGTACCTGTACCACATTCCGCCGGTCGCCCAGGTGCCGATTTCGATTCCGTTGATAGAGCGGCTGCTGGAGCGTTACCCGCGCACCATCGCGGGCATCAAGGACAGTTCTGGCGACTGGAACAACACCAAAGCGGTGCTGGACGCCTTCGCCGGCAGCGGCTTCGAAGTCTTTGCGGGCAGCGAAGTCTTCCTGCTGCGGAACCTGCAACACGGCGGCGTGGGTTGCATCAGCGCCACCGCCAACGTCAACCCCGCCGCCATTCACCACGTCTACGAAAACTGGCGCGCACCCGATGCCGGCGCCTTGCAGGACGCCATCACCGCGGCACGCGCCGTGGTGCAGAAATATCCCATGATTCCCGCGCTGAAGGCGATCGTGGCGCGAGCCTTCAGCGCTCCGCAGTGGCTCACGGTGCGGCCGCCACTGGTAGAGTTGACCTCGGCGCAGTGCGACTCGCTGGCGGCCGACCTGGATGCGAACGGGTTCCATCCGCTGAGTTAACGGGTGCCTTCCGCCAACAACCGATCGATCACGATCTTCAGTTGCTGTGCGCGGCCTTCGCCGCCGCCGGCCAGCAGCGATTCCACGGTGCCGTCCTGACGTAAGACCACATGCGAGGGGTAGTTCTCGATGCCGAATTGTGCGGCGATCTTGTCGGCTTTGGGGACGATGGTGTAGTCGAAGGGGTACTCTTTCAGAAAGCGGCCCAGCTTGGCGAGATCGTCGTCGGTGGTAAAGGCGAGGAACACCACGTCTTTGCCGCGGAATTCGGCCACCAGTTTGTTGAGGTCGGGCATCTCGGCTTTGCAGGGGCCGCAGCCGGTGAACCAGAAATTGGCCACTACCACTTTGCCGCGGAGTTGTGCGGAATCCAGATGGGCGCCATCGAGCGTGGTGAAATCGAGCGACGGACCGGGCTTGCGCTGGGGCGCCGGGGTCAACGGGGCCGTGCCGGCGGGCAGTTTGGCTAAAGCCGACTGGTCGCCGCGCTGCCAGGCTTGCCGCAAGGCGTCCTGCTGGTTGGGAACGCGGCCCAGCGCTTCCCAGACGGCGGCTTCGGCAACGAACGCCGCGGGATCGGTTTGCTTGCCAGTGGTCTCGGCGAAGCGGGCGTAGGCCAGCGCCTTGCCAAACTGGCCGTTGGCGAGCGCCAGTTCGGAAGCGCCCTTGTACGTCCCAGGCACGAGCAGTTCGGTCATCTGGCCGTAGAGGTCGCCATGCAGGCGCAGTTGCCCGGCGGCGAGCAGGTCGAGGGATTTCTCGGCGAGCGCGAGCGCTTCGACGGAATGGACGCCGGCCTTCTTGTAGCGCTCTTCGAGCAGCAGATACGGCTTGGGATTTTCGGGCTGGTCCTCGATCCACCGGCGGCAGATGGTCTCGACAGCCTCTAGCGACAGTTCCTGTCCGGCGCCGATGGTATCGAGCGAACTGCGCGCCATCAGCGATTCCGGATGGCGCTGGTAAATGGCTTTGGCCCACCCGTTTACCTCCTGCAAATCGTCGCCGGTCCGATGGTCGACGAAGGCCTGGTAGGCATAGCTGCCGATGGCGGCATTGGTGAGCCAGGCATCGGGAAAGCGCTTCGCCATTTCCGCGATGACGTTGCGCGAGTCGTCGAAACGTTTCTGCAACAGGTAGCCGTAGCTGAGGGCATAGAGCGCGGTGACGGGACGGTCTTTCGCCTCGCGCTCGATGAGGGCCAGGTCGGTTCGCAGGGTGTCGGGGAGCGTGCCGGCATCGTAGAGAGTGGCGACGAACCACTTGTTGCGATAGGTGGTCCAGTTGTCGGGATACAGTGCCAACTCCTTGGCGACCGGCTCCATATAGTTTTTCTTCAGCTCTCTGGCTACGATGGATTCTCCCCATGCGCCGCGCGCCGGTTTGCCCGCGGCATCGTAGACCTTGGTGGATGCCGCGCCGTCATAGGCATCGCGATTCACAAAGGCGGCGTCGATATAACTGGCGCCTTGGGGCACGACGAACCCGGCGTGCGGATTGGCGCCGGAATCCTCGAGTTTGATGCGCTGCTGTTCGATGGTCTCCGGATACCAAATGGTAACGATGGCGACGATGGGCGAACCCTTCGCCAGTTTGGCGTCGGGCGCGTCCTGCAGGTAGACGAGTTGCAGGCGGTCGCCCCACTTGGGTTCGGCCGGCTGGAGGGTAGCGCGCGGAGCGGCGGCGGAAAGCGCCGCCGCCGCGAGAATGAGCACACTGAGAGCGTCAGGTTTCATAAACAGGTCTCCGTTCGAGTTAATCCGCGCGCAGCGCGGTCATAGGGTCGAGCTTCATCACCTTGCGAGTGGCCGTCCAGATGGCCAGGGACGCCGTGATTGCCAATACGGCCGCCGCGGCGGCGCACGTCCAGAAGCCGGCCGGCTCGGCGGCATGAATCCAATGCCCGGCCACCTGGCCCAAGGCGGCCGCGCCGGCGATTCCGGCCAGTCCGCCCAGGGCGACCGGGGTGACGCCTTCGCGCAGCAGCATGAAGCGCAGCAATGCGGGTTCCGCGCCGAGCGCCGCGCGGACACCGATTTCATGCCGCCGCTGTTCGATGGAATAGGCGGCCACGCCGTAAATTGCCATGACCGCCAGCAGCAGGGAAAACGCGCCGAAGAACAGCATGGCGGTGGTATAAAACTTCGGCCCCGCCAGTGTCCGCTGGAGGGTCACGTCCAAGGTCTCGACCGAGTAGACGGGCACCGCGGGATTGACGCGACGCACTACGTCGCGGCAGATGGCGAGATACGGCTGGGGATCTCCGTGGACACGGGCGGCGAACGTTACGGTCTGCGGAAAGGACTGCGCCACCGGCCGGAAGATCTCGTCCATGGTTCCGAACTCGGGTCCGCGCATGCGCAGCGGATGAACCACGCCGACGATGGTCATGGGCTTCCACGCACGCCAGCCATTCACCAGCTTCCGTCCCAGCGGGTTGACGGTTTTGAACCGGGCGGCCAACGATTCCGAGATGATGCCGACAGGTTCCGAGCCGGCACGGTCGGAATCGGTGAAATCGCGTCCGGCCACGAAGCGGGCACCGATAGCATCGAAATAGCCGGGGGTAGCGGAGAGAACGATGGCTGGTGGGAGGGTCAGTCCGGAATCGAGCGTGGTGGCGGCCGCCGCGAACAGATGCGGGAACAGCGGCAGGTAGTCGGTTGCGCCGGCCGCCTCGACGCCGGGAACGGTGCGCAGATTGGCCAGTACCTGGCGATAGTAGTCTCTTCCCTTCCCTTGCTGTGGCGTGCCGGCGAGCGAGACCGTGAGAGTGACGGCGTGGCTGGTGGAGAAGCCTATGTCGGCGCCGGCCAGGCGGAGAAAGGTGCGGCCCATGACGAAGCAACCGGCGAGCAAGGTGACCGCGAGAGCGGCTTGCATGGCCACCAGCAGAGCGCGAGTCCGATGCACCGCGGTACCAGAGCGGCCGCGCACGGTGCCGGCCTGAGGCTCAATGCGGCCCAGCAGAGACGCGGGAGCGACGCCGAACAGGAGGCCGGTCAACAAGGCCAAGACCGAGGCGAAGGCCAGAACGCGCCAATCGAGAATGGTGTACGCTTGCGTGGCCAGTTCCGCGGGCTGCGCGGCCGAGACGAGGCGGGCTGCCCACCAGGCGATTGCCAATCCGGCGAGGGACGCTGCCACCGTCAGCAGCATGGCTTCGGTGATCAATTGCTGGACAAGGCGGGCGCGGCTGGCGCCGAGCGTGGCGCGCATGGCCAGCTCTTCGCGCCGTTCGGAGGTGCGCGTGAGCAGGAGGTGGGCCACATTGGCGCACGCCATGAGCAGCACCAGCGCAACCGCGGCCAACAATGCCAGCGACGCCTGCCGGACGCTGCCCGCAAGCTGATCGCGCAGCGAGACCAGAGCGGGCGTGTTGGGTCCCTCGTCGCGCCATGGCCTGCCACGGGCTGCCAGGTCCGCCAGAAACATGGCGCGCACCTGCGCCGGCGGTTTGCCGCCCAGGCGTCCGACGGACAGGTAGGCGGCCACGCCGAGAGGAAGGCGGGCGTTATCGAAAACAGAAGGAGTCCACAGCGCCGCGCCGGCCGGATACTCCACTCCCCGCGGCGCGATTCCGACCACTTCGGCGCTGGTCCCGTTGAGGCGGATGATAGAGCCCAGAACGCGCGGATCGCCGGCGAATGCCTGCTGCCACAAGGCATAGCTCAGGATGGCGACGCCATCGGCGGACGGAGAATCCTCCTCGGGGCGAAAATCGCGGCCGAGGATGGGCGAAACTCCCAGCAACTGGAAGAAGTTGGCGGAGACAGCGGCAGCGAGGACGCGCTCGGCGGTCTCGACGCGGCTGAGGTTCAGATCGGCGGTGTAATAGGCAGCCGCGCCACTGAGGTAACCGGCATGACGCTGCCAGGAGTGGAAGGCGTCGCGTCCCGAGCCGGCGGTAATGGGGAAATTCCGGACTTCGACGAGATTCTGGGGATCGCGGAACGGCAGCGAGCGGAGGAGCACGGCATTGACCACGCTGAAGACGCCGGTGGCCGCGCCGATGGCCAGCGCCAGGGCGCTCATGGCGAGCAGAGTTACCAGGCGCCGCTCGCGGTAGACGCGCAACGCATAGGCGGCATCCTGCCGCAATTCACGGAACATCTCGGCGGGAATCGAATACCCGAGGTCGGCCAGGGCGCGCGTCCAGAACCAGAAGCGCTGGCGGCGGGTAGTCAGATCCCGATAGTCATCGCGGAACTGGCGCTCGAGAGGGCCAGAATACTCCTCGCGGAAGCGGGCCGGGTAGAGTTTTAAGAGGAGGCGATAGATGCGATTGGGGTCGGCCATAGCGCCTCGCTAGGAGCTTTGCAAGCCCAGGCTGGTATCCGCCAGTCGCAGCAATTGGCGCAGGCGGGCGGCTTCGGCGGCGGCCACGCGGCTGCCGAGGGGAGTGATGCGGTAATAGCGGCGGCGCTCGTCATCCAAATGCGGATCGGGCCGTTCCTCGGACTCCTCGATGAGACCTTGCTCCAACATCTTATTGATGGAGCCGTAGAGCGCGCCGGATCCGAGATTGAGCTGGCCTTCGGTGCGCCGCAGGATTTCACGCTTGAGCGCGTAGCCATGCCGTTCGCCATCGCTGAGCGCGAGGAGCATGTGAAAGACCGCGAGCGGCAGGGGCAGGAGCGCGTCGACGGAATTTGGTTGCGGTTTCTTCATATGTCAAATTATGACCTAGTATTTACTTGTTAGAGACGATTGTGTCAAGAGAAAAATAGCTGGCACGTTGACAGGAATGTGACGGAGGCATAACCTGCATCCATGACGAATCGGAGAGCGTTCTTCCAGACAGTTGCGGCTTCCGCGGTGGCGGCGCCCCTGCTGGAACAGGCCGCGCGGACGCAAGGGCTTCCCAAAGCGGACGACCCGGCCTATTGGAACCGGGTGCGCGACCAGTTTATGCTGGCGCGCGACAAGGTTTTCTTCAACAACGGGACGATCGGGGCGATGCCCAGGGTAGTCTTCGAGCGAACGGTGGAGCATCTGCGAAAGATGGCTACGGACGTAGCCGATTGGGATTACAACGGACCCGATTGGATCGGCGGGTACAGCGACTATAAGGATATCCGCGCCAAGGCGGCCCGCCTGATGAACGCCGATTTGCGAGAAGTGGCCTTCACGGAGAACGTAACCTGCGCCAACAGTTATGTGGCGTCCGGGCTGGAACTGGAAGCGGGCGGCGAAATCCTGATGAGCAACCAGGAGCATCCCGGCGGAGAGAGTCCGTGGAGTAACGCCGCCAAACGGCGCAACGGCACGGTGGTGAAGATGGAACTGCCGAAACCGATCCACGACGAGGACCAGGTGCTGGGCATCGTTCGCAAGTCCATGACATCGCGGACCAAGGTGCTATTCCTGTCGCACGTGATTACGGGCGCGGGCGCCATCCTGCCGGTGAAGCAGATCTGCGCGGAGGCGCGGCAGCGGGGCATCTTTACGGTGATCGACGGAGCGCAGGCGTTCGGGCACATTCCGGTGGACGTTCACGATATTGGATGCGACGCCTATGTGGGTTGTTTCCACAAGTGGCTGCTGGCGCCGGCGGGGACCGGGTTTCTGTACGTGCGGCACGAACGGGCGAAAGAAGTCTGGTCGACGCTGTGCAGCGGGAACTGGGCCAACCATGACGACGACGGCTACCGGTTCACGCAGATCGGCACCAACAACCTGTCGTTGATCATGGGGCTGGATGCGGCGATGGACTTCCACCTGGAGTTGGGGCCGCAGCGGGTGTTCGAGCGAATCCAGTACCTTGGCGACCGGCTGAGGGCCGGTTTGCGCAAGATTCCAAAGGTAGTTATCTATTCCCCAAACGAACCCAAAATGTCCGCGGGGATCACCGTGTACGAGGTACCGGGGCTGGTGGGGACGGGAGGACGGAAATTGCAGACGGAATTCTGGAATCGCGGGCGGATGCGGCCGCGGGGATCGGGCAACGGGGTTCGGCACTGCACGCACATTTACAACAGTCCCGAGGAGATTGATCGGGCGCTGGAAATTGTGCGAACGCTGGCTACGGCGTAACCAGAATTTTACTTGATTCGCGGACCTTTTCGTCCTATGATCGGAAGGCGAACAAAAAGCGAACCACTCAACCGGAGTACACTCATGCCGATCATCGATCTTTTGTTGCCCGAATTCGACCAGGAAATGGCCAACACGCGCAAGATGCTGGAGCGTGTGCCCAACGACAAACTGACCTACAAACCGCACCCCAAGTGCTTTGACCTTGGCGGATTGGCGTGCCACGTCGCGACCATGGTGGCGTGGACCACCGATACCATGACCAAGGACTCGTTCGACTTCGCGCCGGAAGGAGCGCCACCGTACACCCCGCCGAAGGCGGATACTACCGAGGAACTGCTGGCGATGTTCGATAAGGCGGTAACAGAAGCGCGTGCTGCGCTGGTGGGCGCCACGGATGAACAGTTCATGCAGCCGTGGTCCCTGATGGGCGGCGGCAAGATATTTTTCACCATGCCGCGGATCGGATGTATCCGAAGCTTCGTCATGAACCATACGATCCACCACCGGGCGCAGCTCGGTATGTATTTGCGGCTGTTGGATGTTCCCGTTCCGGGAATGTACGGCCCGTCGGCCGACGACCCGCAGTTCGGGAAATAGCCGTCAATGCGGGCGCCGGCGGACTCTCCCTACGCCGGCGCCTCGCAAGAGCGGCATCAGACGCTTCAGCAGATCGTACCAGAAGGGCGTTCCGAGACTGAGGGCGATCCATTGCGTCAGCAGGACGTGGAGACTGCCGAAGGGAGCGTCCTCGGTGAGGGTTAAAATACAAAACGAAGCCAAGCCGGTGACGAGGCTGGCCTGCAGGCGATAGGAGCGGGTAGCGCGGGCCATAGCCTGGTCGAACCAGAGACTCACGCGTCCCAGGGCTGCGGGCGAACCGAAGGCCGCTTTCAGCATGGGACTGAATTCACCATCCGATTCGGCCAACTCCAGCAGGACTAACACCAATTGTTCCCGTGAGATGGCCGTGCCGCGAACGCCGGGACTGCCGATCATGGGGTGATGGAGGATGGCGTCGGCCAAGGCGCCGGCGCGTCCGCGAAAGTGCTGGGAATCGGCTTGCAAGAGAAGGAGTTGCAGCCAGTGGGCCAAGCAGCGGCCGCGCAGACGCAGTAGGGCGCAGGCCAAGTGCGTGAGGTAAGTCACGGCGGTAGCACGCCAGAACATCGACAAAACGAAGCCAAGCGGAGAGTCGAAAGAGAGGGCTTGCATACGCGAGGACGGTTGCTCCGGCGAGCGAGTCGCCGTTTCGACCTCACGGTAGCAGGCGGGTTGGGCGATTTCCGGCGGCAGACGCGGCAACTGGCTGATAGTAGGACTCAAAAATACCTGCGAAAACTGTGAACGGGCGGGGAGTGGTCCGAGATTCTTGCGGGGGCAACGGATAGCAATTTCGAACGGCGTTTTCAAGCTTCCCAAGAGGGCTTGGGATTCTCTGTCAACGCGGGCAGCTTTTCACGAGGTCTTTCACTCTGCTTCCGGTCCTTGCTCAGCATGGAGACTAAATAAGCCTGTGCAGCAGGTTCCTCCCGGATTATATTCCAGCTCTTGAATGCGTCGACGATGAGATCGATGTGCAGCAGAACTTCTGTCGGGTTCCATTCGCGAGCGGTGTTGTAATCCCCTTCGTTTCTGTGATATTGCGCCTGTCCAAAGGTATCGGCAACGTTGCGAAGATGGATCGCCACAGTTTTCTCCGGGCCATCTGACGGCTTTGTCTTGAAGTAGTTGTTGAGTTCAGTGACTTTCTTGTCGGCTGCTTGCTTCATCGGACCATAATCGAAGACGCGTCCGAGGGCGGCGCGCAGTTCAGGCCGCTGCCAGTTCGCGGTGGCTTCGGTAATGAGGAGATGAAACAGGGCGTAGTACGCCGTGGAAACGGCTCAGCGTAGACTGGGCTGGTGAGGGGAGCCGGGGTGGAGGTTGGCGATCTCCTGGGCCAACTCAAGTAGTTCCTCGGGGTAGGCCACGGATCACGCCCACCGTCTAGCTTGCTCCGACTTCGTCAGGAAGTTGAAATAGGGAAGGACACCCCATTCCTCGAGTGGCTGCACTTGCTGGACGATCGATTCGGAAATCTGTCTGGTGAGCGGAAGAAGTTGGGCGCGCGGAATTCCGTCGGCGAGAACAACCTCAAAAAAAGACAGCCGATTCTCCGTTCCAATCGTTTCCGAGCGTAGGCGTCACGCTGGCGACTTGCGGCTGCAAGGCGCCGGCCGCCTGGGCGGCAGCCGCAAAGAACTGCGATTGCTGTGTGAAGGCCTTCGCGAGGTACATCAGTTTATTATTACCCATCTGGCGGCGGTCTGCCGAAATGGCGTGGAAGCACAATCAAAGCTCACCATACCGCCTAAGACGTACGACCCGGAGGGCTGCTTCCACTTTCCGTATTCACGCGCGTTGCCGACATTCGATGGGCATGGCGAGCACTGCGACTCCAGGCGCCCAATGATGCCACTATGGAAACAAGCTGAAGCCCGTCCAGGCGGCGGTAGTCTTTCGGATTGTTCGTCACCAGCGGCACCGACAGAGCCATCGCGCCGCCGGCTCGTCCGCAGGCGCAAACCGCAATAAAATCATGCGTTATACCGAAAACCAGCGTAGAATAATGACGTCACGATGAGCGACGCGGGGAACTCCCTGGGCGAGCGCGTGCGGGCGATGCTCGACGACCTCCCAGTGATGCTATGGATGGCCGGTGCGGACGGCCTCACGGGAGATTGGAATCGGGCGGCGCGCGGGTGGTTCGGAGTCCCGGCGAACGCGTCGCGCGGGCCGTTGGACGAATTCCTCCACGCCGACGACCGGGAGGCGGCGCGGACGCGATGGGAGCAGGCGATCGCTTCCGGCCAGCCGCTCAGCACCAGGTTCCGGGCACGGGCGGCCCCTGGCGAGTACCGTTGGCTGGCGTTGTCCGCCTCTCCTCATCATGGCGACGATGGCCGCGTTACGGGCTGGTCTTGCGCCCTGGTGGACATCCACGACCACCAGCAGGCGGAAGAAGCATTGGGACACGCTTTGGCCAAGGCGGACAAGGCAAACCGCCTGGTGGATGGATTGCTGGAGTATCTTCCGATCGCCATCACCATCGCCGATGCGCCGGACGGGAGAGTGCGCAGCGTGAACCGGGCCGCGGTCGAAATGGGGGGAGCCGGCCAGAGCCCGGCGATCGGGGCGCCGGCCGAAGAACATCCGGCAGCGTTCCGTCTGAGCCATCCCGACGGACGGGCGGTGGAAGCGTCCGAACTTCCGTTGGCGCGGGCCATTCAGAAGGGCGAACTCGTACGGGACGAGGAGTGGCGTTACACTCGCCCGGACGGAATTGCGAAGGCGATCCTGTGCAGTGCCGGTCCGATCCGCGACAGCCAGGGGCAGATTGCCGCCGGGGTACTTACCTGGTACGACATCACTTGCCGAAAGTGCGAACAACAGGAATTGCCGGGAACTTTCCAGCGGCTGATGACGCTGATCGGGAATTCTCCACTGGCCGTGATCGAGTGGGATCCGGACCACCGGATCATCGGGTGGAGGGGGCACGCGGAGAAGCTGTTCGGGTGGAACGCGCAGGAGGTCATCGGCAAACGGCTGGACGAAATCGGCTTCATCCATCCGGACGACCAGGGCGCCGCGCGCGCCGCTATCGACGCGCTGGAACACGTCACGAGCAACGTTTGGCGCAACCGCAACTACCATAAGAACGGCTCCGTGATTTATTGCGAATGGTACAATTCGGCGCTGCTGGACGCGTCGGGGCGGCTGGTGTGGGGGCTGTCGCTGGCACTGGATGTGACGGCGCGGCACCGGATGGAGGAGGCACTTCGGACCTCGGAGGAGAAATTCCGAAGCATCTTCGAGTCTGCGCCGGTGGGCATCTTTCAATCCACGGTGGAGGGCCGATTCCTCAGCGTCAACTCCCGCCTCGCGAGCATGTACCGTTTCGCGTCGCCGGAGGAGTTGATCGGCTCGGTGACGGACATCGCGGAGGAACTGTTCGTGTACCCGGATAAGCGGCAAGAGATTGTCCGGCGGGCGCTGGAAGCGGGGGATTTTGTACAGGACGAGGTGGAGTATCGGCGGCGAGACGGCTCGCGGTTCCAGACGAACCTCTACATCCGGGCGATCCGCGGCGGAAGCGGTGGGACGTTGCTGGAAGGATTCGTGGAAGACATCACCGAGAAGAAGCGCGCGGCCGCGGCATTGCGCGAGGCCCACGACGTCCTGGAACGGCGGGTTGCGGAGCGCACGGCCGAGTTGTCGGCCGCTAACGAACGGCTGACGGAACTGGACCGGCTGAAATCGCAGTTTCTGGCCGGCATGAGCCACGAACTGCGGACGCCGTTGAACTCGATTATCGGCTTCACGAGCCTGATGCGCCGCGGCTTGTCGGGGCCGGTGAACGAGGAGCAGGCCAAGCAACTGGGCATCGTGCACAGTTCGGCCGCGCATCTGCTCTCGCTGATCAACGACCTGTTGGATGTGTCGCGGATCGAGGCGGGGAGGGCCGATCTGCTCCGCGAACCATTCGATTTCGTCGAGGTGGCGAGCGAGGTGGTGCGGAGCCTGCAACCGATGGCCGATCGCAAGGGACTGCGGGTGACGGTAGAGATGCCGCAGCCGGCGATTCCCATGTTGGGCGACCGGAAGCGCGCGCTGCAGATCCTGCTGAACCTGGTCAACAACGGATTGAAATTCACCGAGAGCGGGACGGTCAGGATCGCGGCAGTGCTCGCGGAGAACACGCTGCAGGTGGAGGTGGCCGATAGCGGCATCGGGATGAAAGCGGAACATCTGGGAATGCTGTTCGAGGCGTTCCGGCAAGTGGACGGGTCGGCCAGGCGCGTGTACGAGGGCACGGGATTGGGCTTGTATTTGTGCCGCAGGCTGCTGAGCCTGATGGGCGGCGAAATTCGCGTGGAGAGCGAGTACGGCAAGGGGTCCCGATTCGTTTATTCGATGCCCCTGACACTCGCCGCTGAAGCGGGTTCGTGAAATGGGGAGACCTATGGAACGGAAGGCACTGCTGGTGGAGGATAACGAGAATAACCGTTATCTTCTGACGCTGCTCCTGAGAGCCGCCGGGCTGACGGTGGTGACTGCCGAGAATGGCCGGAGTGCGTTGGAGATGGCGCGGCGGGAACAGCCGGAAGTCATTCTTCTGGATATCCAAATGCCCGAAATGGACGGATACGAGGTGGCGGCGCACCTGAAGCGCGATGGCGAACTGGCGCGCATTCCCGTCATCGGGGTGAGTTCTTTCGCGATGCCCGGCGATCGCGAGAAGGCGATCCGCATGGGGTTCGCCGGTTACATTGAAAAGCCGGTGGACCCGGAGCATTTCGCGGAAACGGTGCTGCAAATTCTACGAGGGGCCGCGGGGGCTTTATGAAAATCCTGAGTGTCGACGATAACGCCGAGAACCTGTACCTGATCGAGGCGATGGCGCGCACCCGGGGACACGAGGTGGTCAGCGCCCGCAACGGTGTGGAAGCTCTGGCTCAACTGGCCACGGGGACTTTCGACCTGATTGTCTCCGACGTGCTGATGCCGGCCATGGATGGATTCCAGTTGTGCCGAACCGTGAAGAGCGATGAACGGCTGAAACACATTCCGTTCATCTTCTACACCGCCACATACACCGCCAAGCAGGATGAAGATCTGGGGCTGGCGCTGGGCGCATCGCGGTTCATCGTCAAGCCCGTGGAGCCGGAGGAATTCCTGGCGGCGATAGAGCAGGTGGTGGCCGACGGGGAGAACGGGGACATTCCGATTCCGGTAGTGGATCTCGACGACAGCGGCAAGAGCCTGAGCCTGTACAACCAGCGGCTGGTGCGGAAGCTGGAAAGAAAGATCCAGCAGTTGGAGTCCGCGCGCGCGGAGCTGACGGCATCTATCGAGGAGAAGAACCGGGAAATCGCGCAACGCCGCGCCGTCGAAGAGGCTTTGACGCGATCGGAGGAGCAACTGCGCCTGATGTGGGACGGGTCGACGGACGGCCTGCTCCTGACCGACCGGCACGGGACTATCTTGCGGGCGAGCCCGGCGTTGGCCCGCATGTTCGACAAGCCGCTGGCCAGCCTGCCGGGAGAACCGCTGACGTGTTGTTACCGGAGCGACGATGCGGCGTCCGTACTGGCTGACTATCGCGAACGAGTGGAGTCCCACACGGTGGAGCCGCAATTCGAGACCATGTTGCGGCGGTGGGACGGAGAACAGATCTGGGTGGAGGGAGCGAGCGCGGTCGTCGGGCTGGCTTCCCAGCCGATGGTGTTCAGCATTCTGAAAGACGTAACGCAACGCAAGCGGGCGGAGCAGGAGCGGGCGAGCCTGGAGGAACAATTGCGGCAGGCGCAGAAGCTGGAGAGCATCGGCCGGCTGGCGGGAGGGGTGGCGCACGACTTCAATAATCTGCTGACGGTGATCAACGGCTACAGTGGGCTGCTGCTGGGCGAACTGAAGAAGGGCGATCCGCTGCGGGAGAGCGTCGAACATATTCGTAAGGCTGGCGAGCGCGCCGCGACCTTGACCCTGCAACTACTGGCTTTCAGCCGCAAGCAAATCCTGCAGCCGCACGTGCTCGACTTAAACCGCGTGGTGCGCGAGATGCAGCCGATGCTGATGCGACTGATGGGTGAAGACGTGGAACTGCGCGTCCAGTTGCATCCCGAAGCCATGGCCATCTCCGCCGACCGGCATCAATTAGAACAGGTGCTCATGAACCTGGCGGTCAACTCGCGCGACGCCATGCCGCAGGGCGGCAAGCTGCGGATTGAGACGAGCGTGGTGGAATGGGGCAAGCCGGACATGCAGGCGCACCCCGGAGCGCACACGGGCGGCTACGTGGCGCTGACGGTGAGCGACGATGGCGAGGGCATGAACGAAGAGACGATTCAGCACATCTTCGAACCGTTCTTCACCACCAAGGAGGTGGGAAAAGGAACTGGACTAGGGCTGGCGATGATTCAAGGGATCGTGGCGCAAAGCGGCGGCTTCATTGAGGTCAGTAGTGAACCGGGGCACGGTGCGACTTTCCGAATTTATCTGCCGGCGGTGCAGGAGGCTCCCGCCGATTTCGGAGGGGCGGAAGCCGATACGGAACTTCGGGGAAAGGAGACCTTGCTGGTAGTGGAGGACCAGGCGGAGGTTCGGAATTTCGTGGCCACGGCACTGAGAACCTACGGGTACCGGGTGATGCAGGCGGCGGACGCCAAGGAGGCCCTGCTCGTGTGCGAGCGGGAACAAGGGCACGTGGACCTGTTGTTGACCGACGTGGTGATGCCCGACTGCAGCGGCAAGGAATTGGCCAACCAACTGGCGGAGCGCTGGTCCGGAATCCGAGTGCTGTTTATGTCGGGCCATGCCGACGACGCCCTGGTTCGCCACGGGTCTCCGGCCGCCGGCGCCCATTTCATCCAGAAGCCGTTCAGCCCCGAGCAACTGGCGGCCAAAGTCCGGGAGAGTTTGAAGACGCGGAATCGTCCGGCGCGCATCGTTGTGGCGGACGACGAAGCTGGCGTACGTGGTTTCCTGCGGAGGGTATTGGAGGGTAGCGGCTACGCAGTGATCGAAGCGACCAACGGAAAACGGGCGGTTGAGGAGGCCGTGGCGGGGGCTGTGGACCTGGTGATCACGGATCTCGTCATGCCGGAGCAGGAAGGGATCGAGACTATCCGCGCTCTGCGGCGGGATGCGCCTGGCGTGGGGATCATCGCCATCTCGGGCGCGCTTGGCGGGGAATATCTGAAAGCCGCCAAGCTGCTGGGAGCCGATGTGGCGCTAAGCAAACCGATGAATGCCGAGTTGCTGCTGGCCAAGGTTGCGGAAATGTTGCAGCGACGGCCGTCGGCATTCCGCGCGGATCCGGCGTCTACTCCGATTTCAGAGAAGCCATATCGATAGAGAAGCGGTACTTCACATCGGACTTGAGCAGTCTCTCATAGGCTTCATTGACCTTCTGGATGGGGATGACTTCGACGTCGGCGGTGATGTGGTGCGCGCCGCAGAAATCGAGCATTTCCTGGGTCTCGGGGATACCGCCGATGGGCGACCCGGAGAGGCTGCGGCGTCCCATGATGAGGCCGAACGCGGGGATAGCCAGCGGTTTCTCGGGAGCTCCGACCAGGGTGATGTTGCCGTCGCGGCGCAGCAGTTGAATGAGGGCGCCGACATCGTGATTGGCAGCAACGGCATCGAGGATGAAGTGGAAGCTGCCGGCGTGCCGCTGCATCTCGTCCGGATGACGCGAAATCACCACTTCATCGGCGCCGAGCCGGAGCGCGTCGTCCTTCTTGCCGGGTGAAGTGGTGAAAGCCACTACGTGGGCGCCCAGCGCGCGAGCAAACTTCACGCCCATGTGCCCCAGCCCCCCGAGGCCGACGACGCCGACCTTCTGGCCTTTGCCGACGCCCCAGTGGCGCATGGGCGAATAGGTAGTGATACCGGCGCAGAGCAACGGCGCGGCTCCGGCGAGATCGAGGTTGGAAGGGACCTTGAGGACAAAGCGCTGATCCACGACGACGCTGTCGGAATAGCCGCCGTAGGTGACGCCTCCGAGATGCTTATCGGGGAAGTTGTAGGTGAGGGTGAGGTTCGGGCAAAACTGCTCGAGGCCCGCCTGGCACTCCGGGCACGTGCGATCGGAATCGACCAGGCAGCCGACGGCGGCGAGGTCGCCGGGCTGGAAGCTGGTGACCGCGGAACCGACGCGGGTGACACGGCCGACGATCTCGTGGCCGGGCACGCAGGGGTACACGGTCGGCATGACGCCGCTCCACTCGTTGCGGACCTGGTGCAGATCGGAATGGCAGATCCCGCAGAAGAGGATCTCGATCTGTACGTCCTGTTCGGTGGGATCGCGACGAGCGACCGTGGTGGAGGCAAGCGGCGATGTTGCACTGCTTGCGGAATAAGCTTTCGCCTTATACATTGATGAATGCTCCTGTTGGTTATCTTTCGGGCTTTGATTACGCCTTGTACTGCTCGTCGCTGACCTGTTCCATCCAGCGGACCACATTGCCGTCGAGCTTCTCCTGAATGGCGATGTGCGTCATGCCCGTGGTGGGTGTGGCCCCATGCCAGTGCTTTTCGCCGGGTGAGAACCAGACGACGTCGCCGGGCCGAATCTCCTCGACCGGTCCGCCTTCGCGCTGGGCCCAACCGCAGCCGGCGGTGACGATGAGAGTCTGACCGAGCGGATGGGTATGCCATGCGGTCCGCGCACCCGGCTCGAAGGTGACGCTGGCGCCTTGCACCAGCGCCGGATCGGGCGCCTGAAACAGGGGATCGATGCGAACCGTGCCGGTGAACCAGTCGGATGGTCCCTTGACGGAAGGCTGCGAGCCGATTCGTTTGATATCCATTTCTTGAAGTCCTTTGGGTGGCCGCTCAGCGGCCGGTCATCTGTTCCAGCTTTTCGGGGTAGCGGGCGCCTTGCACCGTGATCCTGGAGGCAGCGTCCTCGATGTCCTGAAGATCGGCAGGCGTGAGCTCGACTGAGACGGCCCCGATATTTTCGTCCAGGCGGTGCAGCTTGGTGGTGCCCGGGATCGGCACCATCCACGGCTTCTGGGCGAGCAGCCAGGCGAGCGCGATCTGCGCCGGCGTGGCCTGCTTCCGTTCGCCGATGGAGGCGAGCAGATCGATCAGCGCCTGATTCGCCTTGAGAGCTTGGGGGGTGAAGCGAGGCAGGGTGCTGCGGAAGTCGGAACTGTCGAACTTCGCGTTTTCGTCCATCTTGCCGGTGAGGAACCCTTTTCCCAGGGGGCTGTAGGGTACAAGACCGATCCCGAGTTCCTCGAGGGTAGGGATGATCTCCTTCTCGGGAGTCCTGGTCCACAGCGAATATTCGCTCTGCAGAGCGGCGACCGGCTGGACTGCGTGGGCACGGCGGATGGTCTGCGCACCCGCTTCGGAGAGGCCGAAGTGCTTGACCTTGCCTTCGCGAATCAGGTCCTTTACGGCTCCGGCGACGTCTTCGATAGGCACGTTGGGGTCGACGCGATGCTGGTAGAGCAGGTCGATGACGTTCACTTTGAGCCGTTTGAGCGAGCCTTCGACGGCTTGTTTGATGTGCTCCGGCCGGCTGTTCAGGCCCGGCAAGCCCTTCATGCCGCGGGGATCGAAATCGGGGCTGAGGTCGAAGCCGAATTTGGTGGCGATCACCAGGCGGTCGCGGAAGGGAGCGAGAGCTTCGCCGACGAGCTCTTCGTTCAGGAACGGGCCGTAGACTTCGGCCGTGTCGAAGAAGGTGATGCCGCGGTCCACGGCTGCGCGGAGAAGAGTGGTCATCTCGTGCTTATCTTTGGGTGGGCCGTACGAAAAGCTCATTCCCATGCAGCCGAGCCCGAGAGCCGAGACTTCCAGGCCGCTCTTTCCAAGTTTGCGCTTTTGCATTGTTTCTCCTTAGGAACTCTTTCTCTCCTTTCCAGGGTAGGATCGGATGGCGCGGAAGCGGTATCCCGATCCTTCCGATTTATTGCCTATTCCTCTTGCACTGTCGATTCCCGCACAGAGCTATCAGGTATCCTAGGGAGAAGGAAAGTGAAAGTTACGATTATGAAACACGGCGATGGAGAAGCGCCCCTGGTACGGGACCGGGCAAACGAACTGCGGGCGGAGCTGGCTCGCAAAATTGCCTTGTCCGTTGGGTCCGCAGAGAGTCGGGCAACGGAGATTCCGGGGCTGACGCTGCACCGGCGGACCGCGCCGACGGCTCCGTGCTCCATGACTTACGGGCCCAGCGTGACGGTGATCGCGCAGGGGCGAAAACGGGTGGAACTCGGCCGGAACATCTTCCTCTACGATGCGTCGCGATTCCTGCTGACGTCGGTCGATCTGCCGGTGGTCAGCCGGGTGGTCGAGGCCAGTGAAGCGGCGCCGTGCCTGGCGTTGTCGCTGAAACTCGAAATGCCGATGGTCCGAGAGCTTCTGGGCCGGGAGGAGATTCCTGTGGCGGAGGCGCCGTCGGACAGTCCCGGCATGGCGACCGGCGAGACCACGGTGGAATTCCTCAGTGCCTGCTGCCGGCTGGTGGACCTGCTGGAGACGCCACGGGACATTCCGTTTCTCAGCAGTCTGATTCAACGCGAGATCATCTACCGGATTTTGCAGAGCGCTGAGGGAGCACGCCTGCGGGCGATTGCCACGCTGGGGGAGCAAAGCCAGCGAACGGCAAAAGCTATCGCCTGGATTACGGTTCACTATGCGAAGCCGCTGCGGGTGGAGGATCTGGCGGATCTCGCGGGCATGGGCGTGTCCACACTGCACCATCATTTCCGGGTGCTGACGGCCATGAGTCCGCTGCAGTATCAGAAGCAGCTTCGTCTGCAGGCAGCGAGGGGACGCATGCTGATGGATGGTCTGGACGCCGCGAGCGCGGCCTTTGAGGTGGGATACGAAAGCGCCAGCCAGTTCAACCGCGAGTACAGCCGCTTCTTCGGCCAGCCGCCGATGCGCGATATTAGGACACTTCGCTCGCCCAGCGCGCCGCCGCTGGAAACGCAATCCGCCTGAACGAAGAGCCGCCAGACCGGTGATGGCTGGGGCTAATGAACGGAAATGGTCACGCTATTGGAAGCGGTAGCGCCGACCGAAAGCACAACGGGAACGGCGTCGCCGGCGGTTACTCCGGGTGGCACCTGTACGTTCACCTGGTAGAGACCCACATAGCCGGGAGCCAGCCCCGCGAAACTGACGGGAGCGGGGACGCCGCCAACGGTGGCCGTGGGGTAGACGATGAGACGGGACAGGGGGTTTGACGGGGCTGCCGCTCCGGTCGGCGGGGTGGTGGTGACCGCGCCCAGTCCGGTGGCGAAAACCAGAAGATAGTCCCCGGCATGGGCCGGCGATGCGGCGTCCACGATGGATCCGGCGACATTCTCGATGGCGCCCTGGCCGCCCTGGGGCACGCCCAGCGAGAAAATCCCGGGGTCGGCCTGCCCTATGGCGACGGACTGCAGCTGGCTGATGATGGAATTGCCCGTCACCGTGACAGTGGCACTCGGCATGCCCTGCAATTCCCAGGGCACCTGCAGATTCATCTGCGACGAAGAGGCATAGAGGATGGGGGCGGTGATGCCTCCGAATTGCACGACTGCGCCGTCCAGGTCGAGACCGAAGAGGGTGAGCAGGGAGCCGGGCGCCAGAGCGCGCTGCTGAAACGTGGCGGCGTTGACCAGGCTGGTTGCAGAGATTTCGGGCCCGCCAATGGGACCGGAAGGCCCGGCAAGCGACATCGAATTTGCCGAGCCGGTAGTTCCCAGGTAAGCGAACAAGGATGCGTCGTTCAGCACCCCGCCCACCAGGTTGTTCTCCACGCTCAATTGCGGCACCTGGTTGCCGGAGGCGTTCATCATCCCCGACACCACGGTGATGCCCTTGATTCCGGAATACGGCGTCAGGGCAACAGTGGCCGGCTGGTCCAGCAGGTTGCAGGAGATCTGCGTGGCGGAGATGACGTTATCGTCGGCGGGGATGACCGGGGCAGCGGGTCCTTCCGATTGTCCCAATCCGGCAAACAGGCCGATCCCCACGAGGGGCGTGTCCACGTCGTTATTGAGGATCGAGATCCCATTGATGGCATTTCCCGGCTCCGCCAGCCCTGCCCAGACTTGAATGCCTCCCAAGGTGATTCCCAAACCGTCCGGATAGCAATTGCAGCCGTTGAAAACTGCTGGCGTCATCCGGATGGTATTGGACTGAATCAGGACATTCGAGAGCACCTCGGCGGTGGTGGTCCGGCTGTAGTACCCGCCGCTGGCGCCGCCGGTGAGTTGCACTCCGACATCCACAATGCCTGTCAAAGTATTTCCCAGGATGGAGAGACCGGTGAGCGTGTTATTACGGTTCCCGCAGCACGACTCCTGCACGGAGATTCCGAAATTCGCACCCGAGACGGTGTTGGAGAGAATGCCGATGTTGCTGGCGGCGTCGTTCTCGGAATACTGGATAGGGACGAGGGACGGATTGGCATCGTCGGAGGCGGCGTCTCCGTTCGCGATGGTGATGCCAATCGGCTCGGCCGGAAACTGGCCCGGACCAGCCATCGTCAACTGGTTGCCGATCACCTGCACTCCGTTCAGCATGTTCGACGAGGCGCTGCCGGTGCCATTCCCGAGGTGAATTCCGGACTCAACGAAAGTGCCGGCGACGACATTGTTGGCGATCAAGGTATCGAGTACCTGATTCTTCGTGCTTCCGATCCCGCTTCCGGAGAGCACCTGAATTCCCTCCCCGCCGGGCGATTGCAACACGATGTTGTTGTTAGCGATGGTAGTGTGCTGTAAGATGTCACCCACGGTGCTGCCGATCGACAGATCGATGGCCAGCAGCCGGGCGGAGGCGGCGCCCGAGATGGTGTTGCCGGTAATCAGGATATGGTCCCAGGTGTTTCCGGTGACCGGGGCGGGATTGGGAGGAGCGGTCCCGATTTCGCCAAGAGTGGGATTCAGTGCGATTCCCTCATTTTCGATTCCCGTGAGCACCAGGTTGCTGAGGGTGATATTGGAGAACATGGTGTTGGTAGCCGCGGGCAGTTGGAATTTCGACGATGGGCGCTGAATGACGACGCAGATGGAGCAATTCTGAAGAGCCAGCGCGTTGAGGGTGTTTCCGCCGGAAATGATGAAGAAATAGGTAACGTTGATCCCCGGCTGACTGGCGAAGGTGATACCGGGCTTGCCGGAGCCATCGATGTCGCCATTGATGGTGACGTTGCCACCGCTCAGGTAGGGCAATCCCCCGACGATCGTGGATCCCTTCAGCGCAGGAGCGAACTGGATGTTCCAAGTGCCTGGGTCGTTGTTGGTCGCCGTAATGGCTTCCCACAGAGAGATTCCATCGGTGCCGGGGTTGGCCATCAGAGCCTTAACCGAGGAGGTGTCGCCATTCACCGCGCTGGTCGCGTTGGTAACCGTGATCACGGCGCCGCGGTTAAGAGTCACGGCGGGAATGGTCACCGCCGGAGGGGTATAGCTTTTTGCGCCGACAGCGCCGCAAGAGACCGGCAGCGTATCCGCCGCGCCGAGGAGTGAACCGATAGCCAATAACAAGGGGATTGCCCCCATCGCGTGTCGTATTTTCAAGTGTCCCCCCAAGGCGCAGCGCGCGGCAGCCTGAAGTTCCAATGTCCGAGACACAACCAGAGTACTCTGAATCGGAGGCAAGCTCCCGGCCTACTGCAAGGAAATGACGACGCCCGCAGGGGTCTGCACGCCGCCGACGGTGGCCTGCAGCGCGACGTCCCCTGTGCCGAGCCCGGCCGGAAGAGTCAGATTGACCTGATAGACTCCGGCGCCCGACAAGCCCGCGAACAATAGGGTCACGCTGCCGTTATTGATGCGGAGGGTGACCGGATCGGCGGCGGTCGCCGGGTTGGTTAAGCCCTGTCCGGCGGGTACGGTTGGAATGGTTGGTCCGAATCCCGTTCCGAATAATTCGACCGTGTCCCCGGATTTCGCCGCCACCGTGCGGTACCCCAACGACGATCCCGTCGGCCCTAGAATGTCGTAGGTTCCGCCGCCGTAGGCTCCCGATCCATCGAATCGCAAAATAATGCCAGCCACATGCCGGGCATCGAGCAGGAAAAACGAAGGCGCCACGGGAGCCAGCGTTACGTTCGACGTGGCTGCGCCAAACTCAGTGGTCACCACCACCGCCACGGCGCCCGTCGCCGGATCGGTGGGCGCTTGCAGGTCGATCTGCGTGGGACTCACGTAAGAGAGATACGCCAACCTGCCGTCAATCGTGACACTCGTCCCGGCCAGCGAGGTGGGGAAATTACCCGTCCAGTTGGCGGTTCCACTGGCCAGATTGTTTCCGTAGATCGAAACCCATTCGCCGGCTTGAATGGCGCCGACGGAGCTTGCCACTGGCACGACACCGCCGGGCAGAATGGATGGCGACGGCTCGCCGATGGTGAAGAGTTTCGCGCTCGCCAGATTGAGCAACGCCTGTGCGGTGGTGGACATCGTGGCGCTGCCCTCCACTACCAGCGCCGGCGCATTGACGTTTTGCTCCGCATATTGAATGTCCTCCGAGTAGACTTGCAAATAGTTCAACGGCGCAGCGCCCTGGGTCCCACTGAAGGAAGAGGCTACCGCGGTACCGTCGAAATAGACATTCAGTACGTTGTATTCCGCCTGCTCCGGTGAAATCAGATCGGCCGCGGGGACGCTGCTGAATGTCTTGAAGGCGGCAACACTCGCCGGAGTCACGCCAGGAGCCAGGCAAGCCTGCGGAATACACGCCACCGGAATGCATCCGTTGACCGTACAGGTCGAGGGAATGGTGCACGCCGCGGGCGTGTCGTTGGCGTTGGGCGGAAACGTGCTAGTGCATCCTTCGGGTAAGGTAGCGACCGAAAAGGTGGTATTGAATTGCGACCCGCCGAGGATCTGCCCCGCAGGCGACGTCAACCCGGCGGTGCTCTGCGACAGTTGCTTCACGCCGGGGACGCCGAGATTCGCGTTGCCGACGCGCGACGCCGCCATGCCGCTGGTCTGGGTGGCTTTGGCATTAGCTCCTCCCACGGACGGCTGCAGGAAGTACGCCAGAATGCTGGTCTCCGCCGCGCAATCCAGGTCCGGGTTGACGGCGCAGTCCGCCGCCAGCGCGGGGGGGATGGTGACGGTAGCGCCGGCGAAGTTCGGAAATCCGTCGCCGGTCGTGGCGACCAGAGTGATGCCGCTGAAAATCTGGCCGAATATATCGATGGCGTTATTCCACTCATCGATGAACGCCTGGTTGGTCTTCTGGTACGCCGCCTGACCGGCATAATGGAATGCCAGTAGTTGAATCCACATATTGCTTGGCGTGATGGCAGTTCCGAATTGGGTTTGGGGGTTATTGCAATTCGAATCATTTGGCACGATCATCTCAGCCGACGCCGCCGTCGGTCCGTCGATGGCGATGGAGGCGAACGCCGGGTTCGATCCGTATCGCGCCGCGAGCGCTCTCAAGAAAGTCTGCCAGGCGCTCTTATAGACGGGATTCCACGGCAGCGGCAGCACGGTTCCATCGCCGGCCTCCTGGTAACCGGTGAAGGTCGCCGTACCGCACGTACTCGGAGGCGTCACGACTGGCGTCTGAAACAGCCCGTCGCAAGTCGGAATTTGATTCAACAGCCATGTCGGCGACTGAAAGCCCGGCGTCACGATCAGTTGAATGGTCTTCGGCGCCTTCGACGGGTTTTGCGCGCTCCACGCCTCCGCCTGGTTGAATGCGTCGTCCACAAAGTCCCAGGAATACGCGTTCGCACTCCCCGGCGGGTTGGGATTCAGCGTATCCCAGTGCACCTGCAGGGCCAGCCCGGCAACCGCCGGGTTGCTCAGCAGATCCTGATAGAAACTGTTGAACGCTGTGTCCATCTGGGCGGCGGTGATGGCCGGATTGGCTTTGGAGAGCGAGTTGATTTCGTCTTCCACGTTGACAACGGCATAGATCCCGCGCGGACGGACCTGCGCGACAAGGGCCGGCAGCAGAAGCAAAGTACCTAGAGCGACCATGCGACGGACCCGTTGTCCGAATTCACAGGTATCACCGGAAATGGCTTCTCGACAATACGCCATTGGTCCATTGTGGACGAAACACGGGTTGCGCCGCACCAGCAGTGTTGAGGGTATGGCGAAGACCGAAACTGAAGGCCGAGCGCCAATCAGGAGGCAGACGGCGCTGCGTGTTGCGGTTCGGGAGCCGGCGGGGCAGCCGGCTTGCCCAGAGCCTCGATCTTCTGCAACACCTCGGCGGCGCGGCCGGACATTCGCTTGGCCCACGACTGGTCGTGCGGGTCGGCATCCTTGCCGGCACGCGCGAGAGCGTCCACGGCGGACTGGCGCAGATGACGGGCACGGGTCAGGTTGGCGCCGATCTCGGGGGTGGTCTTGGCCGCGGCGGCGGCATGAATGGCGCTCTCGGCGGCGGAGCACTGCGCGTCGGCGGCGTCCAGCAAGCGCTCGGCGAGCATCAGCAAGCGAAAGTCGGAGACGGCGGCGAGATACACGGACGCGCGCAACTGCTCGATGGCCTTATTGAGATCGGCGCCGGGGAAATCGGGATCGCTATAGATTCTGCCGGCTTCGAAGGAGGCCATGGTGTGCGGCGCAGCCTTGGCGAAGTACAAGAGCGCGTTGGGGAAATCGCGGACGGCGTCATCGGCCAGCAGACAGCCCATCTGATAGTTCGCCTCGCGATTCTCGGGCTGGAGCTGCAGCGCTTCGGTCAGATGCGTTTTGGCGCGGCTCACCCAGTCGTCGGCCACCTTCACGCCGGCGCGGCGATACAGATCGCCCAACTGCAGATGCGCGTCGACCATATCGGGCCGCAGGGCCACGGCGAATTCCAGAGTGCCGCGGGCGTCGGCCCACCTGCCCTCCACGCGTTGGACGCATCCATGGGCCGTCAGAGCGACGGCGCGGGACATCACCAGACTGCGGGACATGTCCCCGGCCTTGGCGGCGCCGTCCAATTCTTCCTTGATGCTCCGGATGGCGGCAATGGTGTCCTCCACGTGCTGTTGCGCATTTTTGCCGGCCTTGCGAAACGCGTCGAGCTGGAACAGAAGACAGACCGCCCGTGCGCTCTTCGCCGGCATGGCGAGCGGCGATGCAGCGTCGGCCAGGACCTGATCGAGTAAGGTCAGTGCCGCCTTGTTGGCTCTCCAGGAGCGGATCTTGGAAAGCGCCACGGCGTGGTTGTACCAGACGGAAGCCTCAAAATACGGATGCTTCTTGATATAGGACGTCAGCGAGGCGGGAGGATGGGTGAATAGCTGCTCCAGTAGCTCGCAATTCTGGATGGCGAATTCGTTATCGCCCAGCTGGCGCGAGATGACCGACAGATTGAAGCGCGCCAGCCAGTTGGCGGGGTCGCAGGACAGGGCGCTCTGAAAACAGAGAACCGCGTCCCGCTGGTTCTGCTCGGTGGGCGGACCGGTGGACGCCGAACGGACCAGATCGAACCCCTTGAGCAGCCATTCCAGACTGTTGGGATCGAGAGTAATGCCCTCGCCGTGCGCATAAAACACGATCAGGCGCGCGGCCGCCCGACGCAGCACGGTCTGGCGCGCGTCGGCGCCATCCGCGGCGAGCTGCCAGGAAGCGTTCTCCAGGGGCGGGCCGTCCTTGGGAACCACCTGCAGCGTCATGGCGGTGCGCGTTCCTTGCTGGAACATGGCGCCGGAGACGGTGCGCTCGAAATCCGGCTCCTTCATACGGCTCAGTAGGGCCAAAATCGAGGCGGGGGTGAATTGCAGCGGGCCGATGGCCACATTGGCCGTGGTATTCAACAGCGAATCGAGCCCGGGAAGGCTGACCATGGGCTTGATGCTGGCCGTGGTACCGCCTTCCAGGTCGGTCATGGATTCGAAGACGATATCGCTGTGGGTCCCTTGCGGATCGGGAGAGATCAACTTGGCCAGTTCCGCGGACAGCATCCGCGAGCCATTGTCTTTGTCGCTGCCGGTCAGATCCTGCACGTCCACCAATAGCCCCGGCCGGGCGGCGCGCGCCGATTGCGCCATCAGGGCGAAGGCAACCGCAATACCCAGAATGAACACCCACATAAGGACGGTGGCGGCGCCCTTGAGGGCGGTGACAAAGAGATCCCCGAGGGCTTGCAGCGCCTGATGGAACAGGTCGGGATTGTCGTCCAGCGCCTTCTCGATGGACGTGGAATTCTTCTCCAGGCGGGCGGTGGTGAGCAGGTCGGCCGAAATGCCGGGCGTGGCAATGAGATCGGTGTAGGCAGCGATGGCCTCGGCATACCGTTTCTGTTGGCGCAGTCCGGCCGCCTGACTCAAGATCTTCCGGGCAGCCTCGTCACCGGGCTGTGGTCCGGCGGGTGCGGCAGGAGTGGCAGCCGGCGGTTGGGCGGTGTCGGCGGAGCGGGCGCGGGCCGACGGCGTCGCGATGAGGCAGGCGACGAAGACCAAAGCTAACGAGGCGATGGGCAGCAGCGGGCGGCGCGGCATCTGCCGATTATATGCCATAGCTCATTTCCATCCTCGCCGGACCTCCGGGAGTTGTCCTTCTTACGATACACTGACAGTCTTATGAGACATTTTCTGTCCTTATTACTCCTCTTCCTCTTCTCTCTTGTTGCGCCGCCGGCCCGCGGCCAGGTGTCTGCGACGTTGTCTGGGACGCTTACGGATCCCTCGGGAGCGACCCTCGCAGGCGCGGCGATATCAGCCAAACACGTGGACACGGGCGCCGTCCGCAGTACCGTTACGGATGGTGAAGGCCGCTACGGATTCTTCTCGCTCCCGGTGGGGCGCTACGAGATTCGCGCCCGAAAGAGCGGATTCACCGAAGTGGTGCGCACAGGAGTCCAGTTGGTGGTGGGCGAGAGCGCCACGGTGGATCTGTCGCTGCCGCTCGGCGAGCGGAGCCAGGAGGTTACCGTCACGGGCGACGCGCCGCTGGTGGGCGTGACCACGGAGGCGATCTCGGGACTGGTGGGCGAGCGGCAAATCAAGGACCTGCCGCTGAACGGCCGCAGTTACGACGAACTGCTCACGCTAAATCCGGGCGTGGTGAATTTTACGTGGGAAAAGACCGGCGGTATCGGCGTGTCGAATTCCACGGTGGGCAATAATTTTGCGGTGTCGGGGAACCGGCCGCAGCAGAACCTGTTTCTGTTGAATGGGGTGGAATTTATGGGCGCGGCGGAGAACAATATGCAGCCGGGCGGCACCAGCCAGGAACTGCTGGGCGTCGATGCGGTGCGCGAGTTCAACCTGCTCGCCGATTCCTATAGCGCGGAATACGGCAAACGGCCGGGCGCGCAGGTTCTGATTGTGACTCAATCGGGAGCCAACCAGGTACACGGCACGGTATTCGAGTTTCTGCGCAACAATGCGCTGGACGCGCCCAATTACTTCGATCCGGGGTCGGCGCCGGGATTTCAACGCAACCAGTTCGGAGGGTCGCTGGGCGGGCCGGTGCGCAGGAACCGCACCTTCCTGTTCGGCAATTACGAGGGCTTCCGCCAGCACCTGCACCAGACCGGCGTGGACCTGGTCCCGGACGCCGCCGCGCGGCTGGGTTCCCTGCCCTGCAAACTGGTCAGTCCCGCGCCCAGCCCATGTCCGGCTTCGGGATTGGCCTTCGTGGGAGTGTCCCCGTTGATCAACGCGTGGCCCGCGCCGAGCCCCGCTTCGCCGGATTTCGGGGGAATTTCGGAGGCGTTCAACAACCCATTGCAGACCATTCGCGACGATTTCGGAACCGTGCGGCTGGACGAAATCTTCTCGCCCAGGGACACGATGAGCGCCATTTACACGATTGACGACAGCGCCGACTTCACGCCTACCAGCACCAATCTATACAGCACCGACGTAGAGAGCCTGCGCGAACAAGTGGGCAGCATCGAGGAGACGCATGTCTTCTCCGCGCGGCTGATCAACACGGCGCGCGCGGGATTCTCACGGGCCGGCTATTTCTTCACCGGAGAACCGACTCCCGGCACTCCGGCGGCCAGTCTGCCGGGGTTCCTGACGGGCCTGCCGCTGGGAGCACTGGTGGTGGGCGGCAGCGCGGCGTCGAACCCCACGGCGCAGTTGAGCCTGGCGGGCAGCAACAACGGCAGCAATCTGGATGTGGCGCGGAATCTGTTCACCTATGAAGATCGCGTGTCGTTCACCAAAGGCCGCCACCAGATCAGCATTGGCGCGTGGGTGCAGCGGGTGCGGTCGAACGAGAACCTGGCGCTCAGCCAGTACGGGCAGGCGACCTTCACGAGTTTGCAGACATTTCTGCAAGGGACGGTAGCCACGCTGCTGTACGACCCGTCGCCGACGCCCCTCGGCTGGCGTAGCTGGCTGGGCGCGGGGTACGCGGAAGATGTCATCCGCGTGGCTGCCAGACTCACGCTGTCGCTGGGCTTCCGGGCGGAATCGACGGATGGGTGGAACGAAGCACGCGGCCGTGCCGCCACCTACACTTTCCCTGGCGGCGTCATCTCGGCGCAGCCCACGGTCGGCAACTCGGCGTTCACGGTGAACCACGGGACTTTCCTGCCGCAGCCTCGCGCCGGCCTGGCGTGGAGTCCGTTCGGCAGCCGGCGAGCAACGGTGATCCGCGCCGGCGCCGGGATGTACAACGATTTGCAGGATGCCCTGGGGTACCGCACCGACCAGAATGCGCCGTTCAATCCGACCTACAGCTTGCCGACAGTCCCGGTGGCGCAACTGCCGATCGCGCCATCGCCGGTATCGAGCACGGCGAAACTGGTTCCCGGCGGAGTGCAGCCGGACCTGCGAACGCCCACGCTGCTCTCGTGGTCGCTGCGCATCCAACAGGAACTGACGCCCAACACCGCGATCACCGTAGGCTACGTCGGGTCTCACGGATACCATGAACTAATCGGCGTGGATGCCAATGAGCCGTTTCCGGTGATTTGTCCGGCGGCGCCGTGTCCCGCAACTTATCCCAGCAGCTTCCCGGCAGGTGTGGCCGGTACGCCGATACCGGAGGGCACTTACTACGTTCCAACCGCGACTAAGCCAAACGCCGCCATCGCCAATACCTAGACTTACTTTTCCGAGGGAGACAGCTCATACCACGCGCTGCAGGTGGACGTGAACCGTCGCTTTAGCGGCGGCCTGATGGTACGGGGAGTGTACACGTGGTCGAAGACGATTGACGACGGCGATTCCTTGAACGCCACCACGTCGGGAGGCGAGCCGGCGCTGGCGTCGAATCCCTTCGATCTCCGGGCGGACCGCGGCCTGGCGAATTTCGACGTGCGCCATGTGGGCGTGGTCAACGCCAGTTATGCCTTGCCTTTCGGGCGCCACGCGGCGAAGCTGCTGGCGGGCGGCTGGACCGTCAATTCGGTCGTAACGGTGCAGGGCGGGTTCCCGTTCACGCCGCAGCTCAGTTATAACCCGTCGAACAACGGCGACACGCGGAACCCGGTGCGCCCATTCGTGAACCCGGCGTTCAGCGGGCCGGTAATCCTGGGGAATCCGACGCAGTGGTTCAACCCCGCCGCGTTTCTGGCGCCGCCGGCGAGTAGCGGATTCTACGGCAACCTGGGGCGCGACACGCTGATCGGTCCCGGACTGGCCACCTGGGACTTCTCGGTGTTAAAAGAGACGCCGATCCGCGAAAGGCTGATGCTGCAATTCCGCGCGGAACTGTTTAATATTTTGGACCGCGCCAATTTCAACACGCCCAACGCCATCGTCTTCACCCCCACGGGAGCCTCGCCGACGGCGGGGGTGATCACCAGCACGTCGACGACATCGCGGCAGGTGCAGTTGGGGATGAAGCTGGTGTGGTAGGGATCACAGGCAGCCAGTCGCTACGCGGATCATGAAAGAACTGCGCCCGATTCCCGGATTGCGCGGCCGGCGTCGGGGCGCTTTGGAACCGTGAGCGTGAGCGAGCGGCCCGATCGACGGATGAGGCACTTTCCGCTTTCCGGTTTTTCCTGCGCGTGAGGGTGCAGGTCTTCGTCGGGCCGCTCCCTGCCGCGGTTCCGAACGGGCGCCGCCCGGGCCCACTGCGATACAAGGCAGCGGAGTATCATCGATAGGGGATCTGTTTGGGGAAGCGAATCCTACTGACCACGACCGGCTCGCTGGGCGACCTGCATCCGTTTCTGGCGATCGGATTGGGCCTTCAGGAGCGTGGTCATACCGTCACCATCGCCACCAGTAACACGTACCGCACGAAGGTGGAACAGACCGGACTGGGGTTCGCTCCCATGGGGCCGCATTTGGACAAGGAGTCCGCCGACTTCGCCCGCAAGGTGATGCATGCCCGCAACGGCCCGGAGTATCTCATGCGGCGCGTGCTGTATCCGGCGGTGCCGGCGGTCTACGCGGAAGTCACGGACGCAATGCGCGGGGCGGACGTGGTGGTCACGCATCCCATTACTTATGCGTCGCAGATCGCCGCCGAGAAGAGCGGGCTGCCGTGGATTTCGGCGGTGACCGCGCCGATTTCTTTCTTTTCGAAATACGATCCGCCGGTAATGGCTCCGATGCCGATTCTGGCCAAACTGCGGCCCCTCGGTTCCGGCGTGAACGGCGTCCTGGTGTGGTTGGCGCACGCCAAAACCAAGCCGTGGATGAAGTCGATCACGGAGTTTCGCGCGTCGCTCGGTATGCCGCCGGGGCGGGATCCGATCTTCGAAGGACAGCATTCGCCGCAGTGCGTGCTGGCCATGTTTTCGCGGCTGATGGGGGAACCGCAGCCGGATTGGCCGCCGCACGTGCATGTGATCGGATTTCCGTTTTACGACCAGGCGGAGCACGGGCAGGAGCTTGACCCCGAACTGCAGCGGTTCCTGGATGCCGGCGAGCCGCCGGTGGTGTTCACGCTAGGGTCGTCGGCTGTGTTGGATGCGGGCAGGTTTTACGAGGAGAGCCTGCTGGCGGCGAAGCATATGGGACGCCGCGCGGTGCTGCTAGCGGGAGCCAATGCCATCGCCGGTCCGCTGCCGGCGGGAACGGCGGTTTTTGCCTACGCGCCTTTCTCGAAGATTCTGCCGCGGGCGGCCTGCGTGGTGCATCAGGGAGGAATCGGAACCTGCGGGCAGGCATTGGCGGCGGGCCGGCCGATGCTGGTGATGCCCTACGCCTTCGATCAGCCGGACAACGCCGCGCGTCTGGAGCGGCTGGGCGTGGCGCGCGTCATCGGACGAAACAGGTACACGGCGCGGCGGGCGGCGGCTGAGCTGGATCGCCTGCTGACGGACGGAAACTACGCGGAACGGGCGAAGGAACTGGCGTGCAGCGTCGCGCAGGAAGATGCGGTGCGGGCGGCGTGCGATACCGTGGAGAAATGCGCGGCGGGCGGTTCCCGAATCGCGCAGCAGGCCGTATGAGTATCACCGAAGAGATCGCGCAACTGAAACGAGCCATCGACGCCAATGACCTGGAGAGCGTCCAATCCCTGATGACGCGCAGTCCGGCGCTCCACCAGGCTCCCATGGGGTATGGCAAGAACGGGCCGCTGACCTGGGTGGCCGAGTGCCGCGTGCCGCGGGAACCGCCCACTCCCGCGCGACTGGCGATGGCGCGATGGATGATCGAAAACGGGTCGGACGTCCATCAGGGCGGCGACGGCCCGCTGATGCGGGCCGCGCTCCACGGCAGCCGCATCGCCATGATGGAGCTTCTGGTGGCCCACGGCGCCGACGTCAACGCCGAGTGGGGCGGCGACTTTCCGATCCTCTTCGCAGCCTGCGAAGCGGTGGACGCCGCGGCGCTCGGGTGGCTCCTGGAGCACGGCGCCGACCCGAATTGCCGCAAACCGGGACGGCGCGATACGGCCATGGACTACCTGATCGGATCCTACGGCCGCTCACCGGAACTCGGCCGGTGCCTCGATCTGCTGCGCGGCGCGGGCGGCACGTCGCGGTACGATCTGCCCGGCGTGCTGGACACTGTCCAGGATCGCGCCGATCGCCTGGCCGAACGGCTGGATGCCAATCCGGGGCTGATTCAGGAGCGCTTTCCGGCACTCGACTGCGGGAGCACCGGAGGGCGGCGTCTCCTGCTTAGCGGAGCGACATTGCTGCACGTAGCCGCGGAATACGGCAGCGTCCGCGCGGCGGCGCTTCTGATCGATCGGGGAGCCGATGTCAATGGCCGGGCAGCGGTGGATGCGGACGGCATCGGCGGGCAGACGCCGCTGTTCCATGCCGTCGCGCAATTTGCCGATTACGGCCTTCCCGTGGCGCGGCTACTGCTGGACCATGGAGCCGACCTGGCGGTCCGCGCGAAGCTTCCCGGCCACTACGAGCGGCCGGGCGAGACGGTGGAGTCGACACCACTGGGATACGCTCTGCGGTTTCCGGGTAGCGAACTTCCCAATCGAAACACCGTGCTGCTGCTGCGCGAAAGAGGAGGCGTGGAGTAGTGGTCCGCCCGGTACTGCTATCGTGGATCCTGCTGGGGTGCGCCGCCGCGCAGAAGCCGGTGCGCTTTCCTACTCAGGACGGCGGGCTGATTGCTGCCGACCTGTACGGGAAGGGCGCGCGCGGGGTGGTGCTGGCTCACGGCGGCCAATTCAATAAGGAGAGTTGGAAGCCGCAGGCGCAGGTGCTGGAAGCGGCGGGATTCCGCGTGCTGGCCATCGACTTTCGGGGCTACGGCGCGTCGCGGGGTCCGGGCCAGTCCGACCCTCTCAGCGCCCCGCTCTCCCTGGACGTGTTGGCCGCCGTCCGCTATTTGCACAAAGCCGGCGCGAAGCGGGTTGCGGTGGTCGGCGCCAGCATGGGAGGCTGGGCCGCGGCCGATGCCGTGGTGCAAGCCAGGAAGGGTGAGATTGACCGGCTGATCGAACTGGGGGCGGGCGCCGGCAATCTGCCGCCAGAGAAGATCGCGGTGCGCAAACTGTGGATGGTGGCTGTCGACGATAGAAACGAAGATGGGCCCCGGCTCCCCGGAATTCAAAGGGAGTTCGAGAAAATGCCGGAGCCGAAACAGTTGATCCTCCTCGATGGCTCGGCGCACGCGCAATTTCTGTTTCAATCCGATCAGGGCGCGCGGGTGATGCACGAGATTCTGCGCTTCCTGGCGGCGCGCTGAAATTCGGACTGCGGCCCAGAACCGCTGCAGCGGCCCAAAACGTGCTAGAGTAAAGAAGCCTTTTGAGAGTCCCGCCGGAACAGGCCGAATCGGCTCTGCCTCGTCTAGCTCGGTCTATTGAAAGACAGAAAGAGCTGGACCGTGAAGAATATCTTTGTAGGCAATCTGGATTTTTCGGCTACCGAAGCTTCGGTGAGGGCGCTGTTCGAACCCTATGGAGCCATTGAACGGGTCAGCCTGGTTACGGACAGGGACACCGGCCGGTCGCGCGGCTTCGCATTCGTGGAAATGACGGACCCCGCGCAGGCCGATAAGGCTATTGCGGCGCTCAATGGCACCGACCAGAACGGTCGTGCGTTGAACGTCAATGAAGCGCGTCCCAAGACCGAAGGGGGCGGCGGCGGTCGCGGTGGATTTGGCGGCGGTGGCGGCGCTAAGCGGCGCCAACCACGCTACTAGATCATCTCGCCGGGTTCCGGCCGCTCCGAAAGGGGGCATTTGTGGAAATCAGGTACATGGGGTTCGAGCAGCGGAAGAATGCACGCGCGTACCAGTTCAGTGTCCTGGAGAAAGGCCAGCCCTCGCGTCATTTTGTGGTGACCGCCGATTTGGGCCTGTTTCTGATCCACCGTGTCGGGATCCAGGAAGGCCCCACTCTTTCCGCGAGCAAGCTCACCGCGGACCTGGAGCGCAACTTCGAAGGCGAGCACGAGCTTACCGGGGACGATTTGCGGGACCATGCCAATGCCGCCAGCCTGGCTAAGGCCCAGCGCGCCGAAATGCGTAAGCCTCCGCGCCGCCGCGCCCCCACGCCGCCTTCCGAAAAATCCTACCCCGGACGAACGTTCGGCTACTGAACCGGCCTGACCGATTCCGGCGCGGCGGTCCCACAGCCGGACAGTCGGCCGGCGCCCGCTAGCGGCAAATCTCGCGTCTGCGGGCCATCCTGCGCGGCACTCCGATTGCACAGATCGCCTCAAGGAGACACTGCCTGTGAGGAGCCTGCTGCAAGACCTGGTCTACGGACTGCGCATGTCGCGCAAGAGCCTGGGCTTCACCATCGTGGCGGTGCTCACGCTGGCGGTAGGTATCGCCGCCAATACGGCGGTGTTCAGTTGGATCGACAACGTCCTGCTGCGTCCCCTTCCCGGCGTCACCGATGGATCCCGTCTGGCCGCGTTCGAAAGCCTCCGCGCGGACGGCGATTCCATGACCACGTCGTACCCCGACTACCGCGATTACCGCGACCACCTGAAGCTGGTCTCGGGCATTGCCGTGGCGACCCCAACCGCGTTGAGTATCGGCGAAGAGGAGCACGCGGAGCGCATCTGGGGCGAATTGGTGTCGGGGAATTATTTTGCCGTGCTGGGCGTCAGGACGGTGCTCGGCCGCTCGTTTTCGCCCTCTGAATCGGGCGACACGCAGGGAGCCTACCCCGTCGCCGTCATCAGCCAGAGTCTTTGGAAGCGGCGTTTCCATTCCGACCCGGCCATTGTCGGCTCCACGATCCGCGTGAACCGGCGGCAACTCACCGTGGTGGGCGTGGCGGCGCCGGAATTTCGCGGAATCCTGCCGGGACTCACCTTCCAAATCTGGATTCCCGCGCCCATGGCGGCCGCGCTCAACACCGAGCCGGACTGGATGCAGGAAGACCGCCAGACGCGCAATCTGATCGCGGTGGTCCGCCTGAAGCCCGGCGTGTCCATCGCGCAAGCGCGCACGGAAGCCGCGGCGCTGGCGCATCGCCTGGCCGAAAGCGAGCCGGACACCAACAAGGGCGTCAGCGTGACCATCCTGCCGGTGCGCGAAGGCCACTTCGGGGCGCAAAGCACACTCACCGCGCCGCTGAAAATTCTGATGGCGGTATGCGGCGTGGTGCTGCTCATTGTGTGCGCCAACGTCGCCAATCTGCTGCTGGCGCGCACCATGGCGCGGCAGAACGAGTTCGCCATGCGCATCGCGCTGGGCGCCGGACGGGGTCGCCTGGCGCGGCAGCTTCTCACCGAAAGCCTGGTGCTGGCGATGATGGGCGGTGTGGCGGGGATGCCGCTGGCCGTGTGGATGAGCCAGTCGCTGGCGTACCTCGTCCCGACGACGGCCCTTCCCATCACCATGGACGTGCACATGGATGGCGCGGTTCTGGCGTTCACGGTTCTCTTGTGCGTGGCGGCCTGTCTGGTCTCGGGCATCGTGCCGGCCATCCAATCGGCACGCACCGACCTCAACGACGTGCTCAAGCAGGGAGGACGCGGCAGCGGTTCGAGCGGCCCGCGATCGCGGCGCATCCGCGGCGCCCTGGTAGTGTCGGAGGTGGCCCTGGCGCTTGTGGCCATCATCGGCACCGGACTCTTCGCCAAGAGCTTTCAATTGGCGCGCCAGATCCAGCCTGGCTTCGACGCGCACAACGTTCTGATCTCGCATCTCTATCTCTCCACCGCCGGCTACTCCGTCCCCGACCGGAAACTCTTCTGTCAGCGATTGCGCGAGCGTCTGGAATCGCAGCCCGGAATCGCCGCCGTGAGCTATGCCGACATGGTCCCGCTGGGCTTCGCAGGAGGGCCCTGGGAGCCGCTGCAGGTGGAAGGCTACACTCCGGCCGCCACCGAGAACATGCAGACTTACCGCAACGTGGTGGCGCCCGGATTCTTCGACCTGCTGAAGATCCCGCTGGTCGAGGGCCGCGATTTCGCCGAGCGCGACAATTCCGATACGCAGCCCGTAATGATCGTGAACCAGAGCTTTGTCCGCCGCTATTACCACGGCGCGTATCCGCTCGGCCGCCGCGTGCATGGCTGGGGCAAGTGGTTCACCATCGTGGGCGTGGTCAAGGACAGCAAATACCACACGCCCACCGAACCGCCGCAGCCGTATTTCTATGTGCCCTTCCGCCAGGTGTATCGCTCCGACCTGGAGATTGTGGTCTACATACGCGCGTTGGGCGATCCCGGCCATGCCCTGGCCGCACTGCAGCGCGAGGTGCGCGGCATGGACGCCAACGTGGGCGTCTTCGACGCGATGCCGCTCACCGACTATATGGGCGCGTCGCTGTTCCCGCAAAAAGTGGCGGCGACGCTTCTGGCGGTGCTGGGCGCCATCGCGCTGGTGCTGGCCGCGGTGGGCCTCTACAGCGTGATGGCGTACTCCATTACGCAGCGCACGCAGGAAATCGGCGTCCGCCTGGCGCTGGGCGCGCGCTCGGGCGACGTGCTCCGCCTGGTGATCCGCCAAGGCATGGGACTGACGCTGGCCGGCCTGCTGGCCGGGGTGTTGGGAGCCATAGCCGTCACGCGGCTGGCCGCGGGACTGTTGATCCACGTGAGTCCCGTGGATCCCACCGTTTTCGGAGCTGCCGCCGTGTTTCTGACCACCGTTTCGCTGGCCGCCTGCTACCTTCCGGCGCGCCGCGCCACGCGCATCGATCCCAACGCCGCCCTGCGATGCCAGTAAACTGTCCAGTAGGTATGGACATCCTACTCATCCACCACGTCAGCGTGACGGTGCGCGACCTGGAAGTCTCGCGCCGGTTCTACCGCGACGTTCTGGGCCTCACGGAAATCGCGCGGCCGCCGTTTCCCTTTGCCGGCGCCTGGTTCGGCATCGGCGGCTCGCAGCATCTGCACCTGATTGTGAATCCCGCCGGCACTTACCGCGCCGCCGCGTCCATCGACACCAAGGACATGCACGTCGCCCTGCGCGTCCCCAGCTATTCCGCCGCGCTCGCATGGCTGCGCGCCCACGGCATCGGCGACGACGCCATGCGCGTCAACCCGCGCGCCACCGCCGGATTCCCGCAGATCTACATCCTCGACCCCGACCACCACGTCATCGAAATCAACGCGGAGACGTTGGACGAATAGGCCGCTCAGTTCTCCGATGGCAGCTTCTCGGCGTGATCGATCACCACTACCGGCAGCGGGAGCTTACGCGGATCGAGCTTCAGGCCCAAAGCCTGGACTTCCGAGAACGCGCTCGACACTCGGGGATCGGGCGCCGTGTCGGAATGGTCCATCCGCGCCCGCGCCGCCGCCATCACGTCGCGCAGCACGAATTGCGTGGACAGCATGTACTCGCCGGGCAATTCCGTCTTATCGACGACCGGCCGGTCCAGGGTTGCCGAGATTGCCTGCGCGTAGGCGTCGAGAGTCATCGGCCGGACGTCGCTCTTCACCTTCGGGTCGTAATCCGGCGGCCGCGCCGCCAACTTCGTCCCGCCCTTGCCCGCGATCAGCGCGTAGACCGGCAACTCCCTGGTCTCGCGATGCACGGTCATCTTGAAGCGGTCTAAGAGCAAGGTCTGCAGCATCTCGGGAACCTGGTCCGCGGTGGCCCCCGCGGGAAGTTTGGCGAGGATATCGAACCGGCCGCTACTCAGCGAGTCCGGGCCCACAATCTGAAAATTGCGGACGCGATAGGCCGCCGATATCGGCCATGGCCCCGTCGATCTTCACGCCCAAGTGGAGACTGCGGCGGTTCTCCGGCGTGATGGGCGGCGCCGGCTTGATGGTAGCCACTTCAAAGGCGGGCGCCGCCGATTTGCCGAAGCCCGACACGGCCGCGATGCCAAGCAGCGCCAGCAGAATTCCGATAGGTCTCATTACCCCGTTCTCCGCTACTCACCTGCTACTATGATCCGGCCGGGCGAGTCCGTCAAGCCCAATCGAAACACGGTTCCTCCCGGCGGCAATGCTACATTGAGGGGATGAAGTTTCTGTGCTGCGTGGCGCTCTCCGCCGCCGCGCTTACGGGCCAGACGTTTTCCGGCGCCGCGGCCATCGATCAAGCTATCGAGCAGGCCATCCGCCAGAATCAGTTGCCGGGCGCGGTGCTGGTGGTGGGACACAACGGCCAGGTGATCTACCGCAAAGCCTACGGTCAGCGCGCCGTCTATCCGCAAGCTGAAGCCATGACCGTCGACACCATCTTCGATGTCGCCTCGCTCACCAAGGTCATCGCCACCACCACCTCGCTCATGCAACTCTACGAGCAGGGGAAGTTCCGGCTCAACGACAAAGTCACCGCGTATTTCCCGGAATTTCAGGGCGGCCACAGCGACATCACCCTGCGCAACCTGTTCACGCATTTCTCCGGCATGCGACCCGATCTCACGCTGGCGCCCGCCTGGAGCGGCTATGAAACGGGCATTCACCTGGCGATGATCGACAAGCCCACCGATCCGCCGGGCACGCGCTTCGTCTATAGCGATATCAATTTCATTCTCCTCGGCGAACTGGTCCACAAGCTCAGCGGCCGTATGCTCAACGACTACGCCCGGCAGAATATCTTCCTTCCGCTCGGTATGAAGGATTCGCAATTCCTGCCGCCGGCGGCCCTGATTCCGCGGATCGCGCCCACCGAACGAACGCCCAAGGACGGTCCGGCGCTGCGCGGCGTGGTGCACGATCCGACGTCGCGATATATGGGCGGGGTCGCGGGACATGCCGGCCTCTTTTCGACCGCCGACGACCTGGCGCGCTTCGCCCAGATGCTGCTCAACGGAGGCACGCTCGAAGGCGTCCGCATCGTGGGTCCGCTCACTGTAGCCAAATTTACCGAGCCGCAGACGCCGCCCGATCAGCCGATTCTGCGCGGCCTGGGATGGGACATCGATTCGCCGTTCTCCTCCAACCGCGGCGAGTTGTTCCCCATCGGATCCTTCGGCCATACCGGCTTCACGGGAACCAGCGTCTGGATCGATCCTACGACCAAGACGTACGTCATCCTGCTGGCCAACAGCGTGCATCCCACGCAGCGGCCGTCCATCACCGGCCTGCGCTCCAAAGTGGCCACGTTGGTGGCGGCCTCGCTCGAGGTCGCGGTGCAGAAGGTGGAACTCAACGGGTACAACGAAACCCTCGCCGGCGCCGGAATCCGCCGCGACGTCGGCCGCAACGGCCACACCAGGACCGGGCTCGACGTTCTGGCGGAGCAGAAGTTCGCGCCGCTGGCCGGCAAGCGCGTGGGCCTCATCACCAACCAGACCGGAATCGACCGCGAAGGCCGCCGCAATGTCGACCTGATGCGCCGCGCCGGCATCCAGGTGGTGGCCTTGTTCTCGCCCGAACACGGCATCGCCGGCGTGGAGGATCGTCCGGGAATCCAGGATTCGGAAGATACCAGCGGAATCCGCGTCTACAGCCTCTACGGCGCGACGACGCGCCCCACTCCCGCCATGCTGCAAGGTGTGGACGCGCTGGTCTACGACATCCAGAGCGCGGGCGAGCGCTTCTACACGTACGAAACTACCATGGCGTACGGACTGGAAGCCGCCGCCAAGGCGCACATTCCGTACTTCGTGCTCGACCGGCCCAACCCCATTACGGGCGTCCACGTGGAGGGTCCGGTGCTCGACGCCGACAAAACTTCCTTCGTCGGTTACCTGGCCGGCGAGCCGGTGCGCCATGGCATGACGATCGGCGAGCTGGCCAAGCTCTTCAATGCGCGCAACCAGATTGGCGCGGCGCTCACCGTCATTCCCATGCACGACTGGAACCGCGGCGATTGGTTCGACTCCACCGATTTTCCCTGGGTGAACCCGTCGCCCAACCTGCGCAGCCTGAAAGCCGAGACGCTCTATCCCGGCCTCTGTCTGCTGGAGGGCGCCAAGGGAGTCTCGGTGGGACGCGGCACCGACGCGCCGTTCGAGCAGATGGGCGCGGCTTTCGTCAATGGCCGCGAATTCGCCGCCTATCTCAACCAGCGGCAGATTCCCGGCGTGCGCGCGTACCCGACGGCGTTCACGCCTACTGAATCTGTCTCCAAGGGAGTGCGCATCGAGGGAGTCCGCTTCGAGTTGATGAACCGGGACATGATCGACGCCACTCGTCTCGGCCTGGAAGTATTGGTGGGTTTACAGAAGCTCTATCCCGGCAAGCTCGATCTTTCGGGCGCGTCGAAGCTAATCGGCAGCGACGACGCCATCAAGCGCATTCAAGCGGCCGAGGACCCGCGCAACATCGTGCAGAGTTTTCAGGATTCGGTGGCCGGCTTCGTGAAACTGCGGGAGCCGTACCTGATCTACAAGTAGTCAGCCGCCGCCGGAATCCACTTCGCCGGTGCCGGCCTCGTCCTCGATTTTCGTTCCGGCCTTATTGGAATGTTGGGGCAAAGTCCCCGCCATATCCATCTGGTCTTCGGTGGCCCCGGTATCGAAGGGTCTCCGGTGCGAGCCTTTCTTTGGCGTCTCGGTGAGCGGCTGCGGATACGGGAACATAGCGTTTCTCCTGCGGCGATTATTCGCGAACGCCGCGCCGAAGTCAATGGAGGATTCCGCCGGATGTGTACTTGTCGAGCCATGCGAGCAGCAACCGATTGAACTCGGCCGGTTTCTCCAGCATCAGGAAGTGGCCGGTGCCGGGGATCTCGTGGTACTCCAGGTGGGGATAATGCTGCTTCATATACGCGCGATTCCCCAGCCCCGACTTATCCGCATAGAGAGCCAGCACCGGCAGCCCGATCACGTCCCGCTTCCAGATGGCGGGGTCGAACATGGCTTCCATGGCGCCCACCGCCGTCGATTCCGGCGCGGCCAGCATCATCTTGAGGATCTTCTGCTGCAACTCGGGCGTGGTGGCGGATGAGAACATGGAGCGCGTATTGGCTTCGCGATTCGCCAGCGCGCCCGGACCCCTCATGCCGGAGGTATTGGGCTTGCGGATGGGCGGCGGACCGAGCGTAACCACGCCATCCACGAAGACCAGGGCGGCGGTATGCCCCGGATACAACCGCGCGTACTGCACAATCACCGGCGTGCCCATGCTGTGTCCCACCAGCACCACGCGATCGGCCTTCAGTTCGGCGCGCACGGCTTCCACGGCGCGGGCGAACAGGTCCATGGAGAGCTTTCCGTCCTTGGGCGACCCGCTCTTGCCGTGTCCCGGCAGGTCGACGGTCACCATGCGATAGCGTTGCGAGACGGCCGGCGCCTGTTCCGACCAGGAAGTCTCGTCGCACGTCCAGCCATGCACGAAGATCACGGTGACAGGCCCGCCGCCGGTGACGGTGTAATGCAGCGGGATGCCGTCGACGGTAGCGGCTGTGCTTTCCATTACCAATAGGGCCACGGACAGAAAAACTGCGGGGAGGTTTCTCATTACCTGCGTCCATCATACTCCCGCGTGCGGGAGCGCAGATGTAGGAGCTTATACTGAAGGGTCAAGACCATGGGCAGGAACGCGATCCGTTTGGCGGCCGTTGGGGTGGCCTATTTCCTTGCCCAACAGCTCGGCTTCTTCTTCCCGGACTCCTCCCGAGTGCTGTCCGCGCTGTGGCCGGCCAGTGGGATCGGGCTGGCGGTGCTGCTCCTCAGCCCGCGACGCCGCTGGCCGCAACTGCTTGCGGTGCTGTTCGTTTCCGGGTACGCCGCTCATCTGCTGGCGGGACGAACGCTGGTAACCGGCGCCGGCTTTGTGACGGCCAACGTCGTGGAAGCGTTGGGTTGCGCCTGGCTGATTTCGCGAACGTGCGGACCGGATGTGCGTTTTGCCCGCGTCCGCGAAATCATCGCGTTGATTGCGGCGGCGGTTTTTGTGAATGCCGGATCCGCGGCGATCGGCGCCGGTACGGCGGCGCTCACCGGTCAGGCGGCATTTGCGGGCTCCTGGAGTACCTGGTGGGTGGCACGTGGGCTGGGAATCCTGCTCATCGCCCCGCTGGTGGTGGCGTGGAGCGATTTTCGCGATCTATTCCACGAACTGCGGTGGCCGCGGATTTTGGAAATGGCGCTATTGGCGGCCGTGCTGTGCTTTGGGGCGTGGCATTCCGTTCAAACCACGGTTACCTTCCGGGCTTTTGAACCGCGCCCCTACATGGTGATCGCCCTGCTAGCGTGGTCCGCGTTGCGATTCGGGCAGCGCACCCTGATGCTGGTGCTGGTGGTGCTGGCAGCCATCGCCGTCACCAGCACAGCCGTGAGCATCGGACCCTTTCTCTGGATGGGCGGAACGCCGGAGGAGCGGCTCCTGTCCGTACAGCTCTACCTGGCATTCAACGCCGCCACCGGTTTGCTGCTGGGCGCCGCCTATACCGAGGCGAAGTCGGCGGAGGCGCGCGTGCGGGCCCTGGGAGACAACCTGCCGCAAGGCGCGGTCTATCAGGTGATGCGGGAACGGGACGGCGGCAAGCGCTTCCTGTATATGAGCGCCGGCATCCAGGAGCTGACCGGCATTGCGGCGGACAAGATGTTGCGGGACGCGTCGGCCTTTTACCGTCTTATGTTGGAGGAAGACCGGCCGGCCTTCGCCGCCGCCGAGGAAGCCGCCGTCCGGGATCTGACCGTGTTCCAGTCCGTATTCCGCCTCCGCCGCCGCGACGGCCAGGTGCGCTGGGTGCAGGCGACGTCGTCACCGCGTCTCTTGGGCGACGGACGAGTGATCTGGGACGGCATCCAGACCGATGTTACCGAGCACACCCAGGCGGTGGACGACCTACGCAACAGCGAAGCCCGCTTTCGCACCCTCACCGAGGACGCGCCCATAGCTATCTGCGTAGCGCGTGAAGCCCGGCTGGTTTACGTCAATCCCACCTTTCTGAAAATGTTTCGGTTCAAGAGCATGAGCGAGTGCCTGGGCCGTCCGGCGCTGGACTTCCACGCGCCGCAATGCCGTCCAGAAATCGCGGAACGGATGGCGCGCCGCGCCGCGGGACTGCCCGAACCGCGCGAATACGAGTCGCTGGGCGCGCGCGGCGACGGTTCGGAATTTCCCATCATGGTGGCCGTGCTGCGGATGCAATTCGGCGAGGGGCCGGCCATGGTGGCCTTCATTACGGACCTCACGGCGCGCCGGCAGTCCGAGGAAGAGCGGACCCGCCTGGAGCAACAACTTCGGCAGGCGCAGAAGCTCGAAAGCCTGGGACGGCTGGCCGGCGGCGTGTCGCACGACTTCAACAACCTGCTGACGGTGATCAACGGCTTCAGCATGCTGTTGACGCAGAAACTGGATGCCCATGAGCGCGTATGGTCCTATGCCGAGCAGATCCGGAGAGCCGGCGAGCGCGCCGCGTCGCTCACCGGACAACTGCTGGCCTTCAGCCGGCAGGAAGCGATTCAGCCCGTTCCGTTAAACCTGAACGCGACCATCGCGGATTCCGAGCAAATGTTCCGCAGCTTGGTGGGCGAAGGCATCTCCCTGACCACCCACCTGGACGCCCATTTGGGAGCGGTGCTGGCGGACCCCGCGCAGATCGACCAGATTCTGCTGAACCTGGTGGTGAATGCGCGCGACGCCATGCCGGACGGCGGAAGCCTGATGATCGCCACGGTGAATTTCGACGGCGCGGTTCGCAACGACTCAGCCGGCGAAGCGCCGTCCTGCGGTCGGTGGGTCACGGTCACCATCGCCGACACCGGTATCGGCATGGATGAACACACGCGGCAGAACATCTTCGAGCCGTTCTTCACCACCAAGGGCGTCGGGAAAGGCACGGGGCTGGGACTGTCGACGGTGTACGGCGCGATGCAGCAGAACGGCGGATGGATTGACGTCAACAGCCAACCCGGAGCGGGGAGCTCGTTCCGGCTGTACTTCCCGCGAATCGACGACCAGCCATTGCCGCCGGCGCGCGAGATCCCCCATTCGCGGGAAGCGCACACCGGCGGAACGGTGCTGCTGGTGGAAGATGAGGCCGCGGTGCGGGACTTTCTGCGGGTGGTCCTGGAGGACTGCCATTACAAGGTACTGGAAGCGCGCAATGGCGTCGAGGCACTGGCGGTGGCCGCGGAGGAAATTGACGGCATCCACCTGCTGGTGGCGGATGTGGTCATGCCGGGGATGAACGGCAGAGAACTGGCGGAACGGCTGCGCCGCGACCGGCCCGCGTTGAAGGCCATCTTCATGTCGGGCCACTCGACCGACGTGATTGCGCACAGCGGAGCGCTGGACGACGACGCGGCATTTCTTCAGAAGCCCGTCAGCCCCGATGCCCTGGCCGCCAAGGTGCGCGACGTTCTAGCCGGGGGATGACCGGCGACAGATTGACAGGCTAAAGCGCCTGTCCCACCCAAAAAAAACATGCCCCACGATTCGTGAGGCATGCTCGGGATTGCCGATTTTCAGACGTTCTATCTGGATTGCTTACCGCCGGCCGCCGTGGCCACCGCCGGAGTGACCACCACCACCGCCGCCGTAATGTCCACCACCGCCGCTGCTGTAGCTGCGGGAAGCGCCGCCGCCACTGCTGTAGCTGCGAGAAGCGCCGCCGCCACTGCTGTAGCTACGGGTAGCACCGCTGCTGTAGCTGCGGCCGGCATTGGACTGCGGAGCCGACCGGTAGTTCTGCGCCGGAGCCGAATAGCCACGTTGTTGCGGCGCCGAACTGCGGTACTGGCTGTTATTGTAGCTGTTGCGCATGGACTGCTGCGGAGCCGCACTGCGATAGCTGCTGCCGTTGCCGAAGCTGCGGTAGCCTTCGCCGCCGCGGGTTTCCGAACCCACGCTACGGTTGGCGTAGCCCGTGGAATTCATGCGGGATGCCGAATTCAAGCGGGACGTGGCGGCCATGCGGGAGGCCATGGAAGCCGACTGATACCGTCCGGCCAACCGCGCGTTGGAGTACGGAACTCCCATGCGATGGGCGGCATCGTGCGCCCAGGCGACTCTGCCGGCATATCCGGCGCCGAAACGGCCGCCGTACACACCGCCTAAGCCGTAGCCGTAGTGGTTGAAGAATCCGGCGTTCAGGAAGAGGCCGCCGCCGTACCAGGACGGCATCCAGCCCCAACCACCCCAGCCGAATCCCAAGCCGCCCCAGCCGCCGAAGAAGAAGCCCACGTTAATTCCGGGGCCCCATCCATACCCGAAAGCCGGATAGTACAGGGGCGGATAGTAACCATACACCGGCGGACCCCAGATGTACGCGGGGTCGTAGGACGGCACATAGATCACCTCCGGATTGGCAGGTTGAATGGTAATCGCCTGCTGTCCGTTCTGGGTGTCGGTTGCCACCGTCTCCTGCTGGTTGGAAGACAAGCGGCCATTGGCCTGGGCACGCGCGCGCATGCGCTGTACCGCGGCCATGACGTCCGATTGCTGGGACAGAAACGCGTTGCCCAGCGCCGTGGTCCATTGCACATCCTGGTTCAACTTCGCCAGAACGTCGGGAAAGGCCACCATCGCTTGAATGGAGGGATCCCAATTCTGCTGCCGCGCGGCGTCGGTCAATTGCTGACCGCGCAGGTTGGAGTGGGCCTGCAGCCACTGCTGGGCTTCCACCACTTCCAGAGGATAGGTTGCGGCCGCCAGCACCTGGCCGAGCATGGGGTCGGGATAGAGCGCGACGGGCGCTACCAGATTATCCAACTGCTGCGGTGAGAGAGGCTGTTGCTGCGGCTGGGTTTGTTGCGGTTGAGTGGGGTCGGACTGTGGGGGACCATACGCCGGTTCCTGCGCCCAGAAGGGCGTTACAGTGGCGAAAAAGAGAACGGCTACACCCAATCCACAGGTGCGCCGGAGCAGAGTTTCCATCGAGAAGCGGTTCATTTGCCACCTCCTTCATTCATCCGGTTATATAGATGTACGGGAAGCCTCCTAGGTGTCGGTCTCGGTTGCGGCTACCGTGATTCTGATCGATTTTTAATGGGAATTCGGTATGAGCGGGCTGAAATTACCGGTGAAAGCGAAGATGCTCTTTGAAGGCTTCCAGGCAATTGTACACAATCGGACATATTTCGGCGCGGCCGACGATGGACCACATGCGGCTGGCGATGGAACCGTTGCCGCGCACCAGGTGAGGGTAGCGCTGGCAGATGTCGGGACGCGACTCGTAAACGCTGCACAGGTTGCCGTCCAGGAAAACACAACCGGATTCCTTGGTCCACTTCAGATTGCGGAGGGTGGCGTCGGCGGGATCCGGCATGGTGAATTCGGCCGTCACCTGCTCCGGCGTCAGACGGAAATGGCGCGCCAGACGGTCGACGTCGCGCTCGGTCACGTTGGTGGTGGCCATCCGGCAGCAATTGGCGCAGGCGGTGCAATCGATCTGCTCCTCGATTTTCTCGGCTATGCGGCGCAGTGTGCGATCGGTGTGGCGATGCGCCTTCATGAAGGAGCGCAGAC
>Ga0181529_10000300_pt1 | contig 73584 bp, 72 predicted proteins | sample PEATcosm2014_Bin_36_FD_119763 | JGI IMG/M metagenome (GOLD analysis project Ga0181529, IMG submission 119763) | Peatland microbial communities from MTU Mesocosm Facility, Houghton, MI, USA - PEATcosm2014_Bin10_30_metaG | ecosystem: Environmental > Terrestrial > Soil > Wetlands > Peat | place...
AGAACCACCTGCCGGCGGTCGATCGGTTCGTAGCGAGGGGAGGCGTCGTTGATCACGAATCCAGTTTACGGACCTTGATACAGAATTCAAGAGAAATGTTTGATTGTTTCACAGCTTCCAGACGCTGGTTTCGCTGGAGGCTCACCTTCCGGCGCGGGTCAGGTTTGGGATGGGGGAGCATCTGGTTTCCCGACGATGTCGAACTGTGCAAGCCGTGCGCTCGGATCATGGCGGAGGCCGTCTGTGTACAAAGTCCCAGCTTTTGCATGTCCGGCGGGGGCAGCTTGCGGAACAATGCGCGGTTGCGTAACGTATTGAGAAGTAGCATGCCGTTTTGCACACAATGCGGAAACCCAGTGGCGGCCCGCGACCAGTTCTGTTGGCGCTGTGGCATGCGCCAACCCGCCGCAACCGCGCCACCAGCGGGCCCGGACCCGCTCACCGGCGTGTCCCCGCGGACGGCTGCGGTGCTCAGCTACGTGCCCGGCATTGGCTGGATCGCCTGCATCATCTGGCTCGCCTCGGACCGCTTCCGCCACGACCGCACCGTGCGCTTCCACGCCTTCCAGGGCCTGTACCTGTTCGTCGCCTGGCTCATGAATGCCTGGGTGATCCGCCCCATCTGCTCGGTGTCCCCGCATCTCGAAGTCGACAAGCTGATTGGCTTGGCACTGCTTATCATGTCTGTTTTCATGATGATCAAGGCATCTCACGACCAGGCCTATTCGCTGCCCCTGTTCGGCGAATTGGCCGAACGGTCGGTCGCCGAAGGGTAACGGCCCCCAGGTCCTGTGTGGACTTCTGAGTTAGTCTGTAGAGTGCTGTCGTCAGAAGGGTCCGGGAAACCAGCGGCCGCCTTCAAACCAACGGCTTTCGCTGAGGCGACGGGTGCGCCACAGCACCATGCCCACAGGTTAGAATGCAGAAACACTCCGAATTGCAATCAGTGGGTATTCTCTTTTTATTCGCCTAATGATATAGTGTCATCCATGAGCCCAAAACCGCAACACTACGATTTTGCCAACCAGTTACTCGCTAGCAAAGATTTCTTCGACCGCTCAACCAGGGTCCTTGAGGAAGCCGACTCCGGATTCCGTCCGCAGGCAGACATGATGACCGTCGCCCAGCAGGTCGCGCACGCGGCCCAGACTCTCGACTGGTTCGTCGAAGGTGCATCCAAACCCGAAGGCTTCGACCTGGATTTCGCCAAACACGCTGCCGCCTTGGAGCGTGTAACTTCGCTCGCCGCCGCGCGCACGGCCCTCGAAGCCGCATACGCGAACGCGATTCACTTCCTACGCTCGCGCAGCCCGGAGGACCTCGCCCAGCCGCTTCCGCCCGGCCCGGTCATGGGTGGCCAACCCATCACCGACATCGTATGGGCGATGGTCGAGCACACCGCCCATCATCGCGGCGCCCTCACCGTCTACTCGCGCCAGTTGGGCAAAGTACCCCCCATGCCTTACGGCGGCTGAGTGGATCTCAGGGCCGGACAGGGTAGTTGCAAAATGGATTAGTGCGTCGCCGGGTCGCCATACAATACTCCGCGGCCGTGGGTGCCGACGTACACTCTGCCAAACTGCTTGGGATCGCCGGTAATCTGCAGCAGCAAACCCCATTGATGCCGATCGTCGTTGATCCGCACCCAGCTCTTGGCGGTGTTCGTGGAGCGAAAAATGCCCCGCAGACCATCGACCACGCCGATGAGGTACAGCGTTGAGCCGGTGCTGCCGGGCGCGGCCTGGCCGAAGCCGAATGCATGAATCTGCTCGACTTGGCCCAAACGGGCGAACGTCAAGCCGGTATCGGTGGAGTGGTACAGCCCGTTGAATGCCGCCAGCCACAGGTCGCCTGCCCGGCCGGGTGTTGCGTAAATGCGGTCCTGGCCGCCGCGGCCGTCGCCGCGCTCGTCGCGGACGCTACGCGTGGGTGAACCATCGGGTAGCGTGAGTGGCTGCGCCGTGAAAGTTGCCGCGCCATCCGTGCTGACGAAAAGCTTCCCGTCGAACAGTGCGAGGCCATAGAATTTGCGTGGATTGATGGGGTCGGCAATCACGCGCGTATTCTCGGGGATGCCTTCGGACTGCGTCCAACGTCCGCCGAAATCGCCGCTGAAGTACACGGCGCCGCGCTCCGGCGTCCACACCCAGGTGGCGCCGTCGGAGGAGACTGCGACGCTCCCTTCACTGGCGTTGGGCGGCGCCGACGGAGTGGGCTGCCAGGACCTGCCTCCATCCATCGAGTAACCGATGTTGCCGCCGCCGCGATTGCCGGCTGCTCTGCCCACGCGAACGATCATCTCCGGACTGTTTGCGGCGCCGGCCACGCCTGTCGTGTTGCCGAAGCGCGGGCGGTCATAGCTGCCTTCGGGCGCTGGCTTATTCAGGTCGGAGTGGACGAAGCCGCCGTAGTCGCCGATGGCGGTGAGCAGGTGCGCGCCCTCCGGCGGGCTGTGCAGATCCAGCGCAACGGTCTCTTCGATGCCGGTGCTCATCACGCTCCATTTGGTCGGCTTACCGGAATCGATCGCAGTGAGATTAAACGTCTCGTAACCGCCGTAGCCGGTCGTGAAAATGGCGTGATCGGAATTGGCCGGATCGATTTCGATGTCGAACAGCCAGTGAATCGGCGTACGGGCCACGTAGGGCGCCAGCGAAAAATCGTAAGTTCCGCCCGAGGCGAATACCCCTTTCCAACTCTTGCCGCCATCAACGCTGCGGAAAATCTCTTCGCCGCCCGGATGGTAATACGTGCTGGCGACCACGGTCCGCGGATGATGCGCATCCACCGAAACACCGCCATAGCCAAATGCTCTATCGTGGGCGGCGTCGGGCCGGTCGGGCGTGATGTCCGTCCAGGAACCGCTGGCGGTGTCGAGTTTCCAAATTCCGCCGTCGGTCGGCCGGTACGGGTTGGGCCCGGTCTCGTAAGAGATGTAGAAGGTGCCATCGGACGCCAGCGCCGCGCGGGCGGGCCGGTATTGCGTTGGCCCATCGGGCACGGGCTGCCAGCTCTTGCCGGCATCCTTCGAGCGGAACAGGTTGTCGCGTCCCATCAGGGAAACACCCACATAAATAGTCGAACTCGGTTTGGCTTTCGCTCCGCCACGCGAATCGAACACCACGAACAGGATGCCGCTTCCCTGCCCCTGCTGGCTGCCGGCGGCGGGCGCGGCTTCGCTGACATCGGGAAAGCTGTCCACCCTGCTCCAGGTCACGGCGCGGTCGGTGCTCTTCCACAGACCGTTGTGACGCGTTCCCAGATAGAGAACGGTGCCGTCATTAGGGTCGACGGCCAGTCGCTCGCCGTGGCCGCGGCCGGCTTCGTTGCCGCCGAACTTGAAGGGCACGTTCGTGTGTTGGAAGGTCATGCCGCGGTCGCTGGAACGCAGAATGGCGCCATCCGGTGTGGCCGGGTCGGTGTAAGTGCCGCAAGCGAGATACACGCGATTGGGATCGGACGCATCGACGGCAACGCTTTCGACGCCCATCCAGTTGCGGTTCTCGTAGGGTACCCAGTCGAGCATCGGTTCCCAGCGATGAGCGACGTCGTTCCAACGGTAAGCGCCGCCGATATCGGTGCGCGCATACCGCACGCCCTTGGCGGTCGGGTGAAAGACGATGCCGTCGACGAACCCGCCGCCCACCATCTGCACGTTCTTCCACGTGTAGGGCACCGATGCGGGCCGCTGCTTCGGCACGCTCTGCGCCGCGGCTGCGCCGCAAAGCGCGGCCAGCGCTGCCGAAAGCCGGAGTAAACGAAGATACATGAACGGATGCGCTCCTTAGGTCGCGCCGGACGAAGGCGATTCCTCGGTCCGAAGGTACAAGGTATCACGTGTCGAAATCGGCTCCACGCCGGTGCATGGCAACCGACAGCCGGACATACGAATGCACGAATCGTACTACACTGAGAATTGCCCGCCGGCCTTCACCGGCTTGCCTCCGCCATGCACATACCGGATGGATATCTCAGCCCGGCCACCTGCGCGGCCCTTTACACTGGCGCCGCGCCGTTCTGGTACGTCGCGCTGCGGCGCGTGCGAAAGGCGCTGCACACGCGGGTGGTTCCACTGATTTCGCTGTTCGCCGCATTCTCGTTCGTCATCATGATGTTCAACCTGCCGCTTCCCGGGGGGACCACCGGCCATGCGGTGGGCATCGGACTGGCAGTGGTGGTTTTGGGACCGTGGGCGGCCATGCTGGCGGTGTCCACGGCGATCGTGATTCAGGCCCTGTTCTTTGGCGATGGCGGCATTACGGCAATCGGCGCCAACTGTTTCAATATGGCGATTATGGGCGCGCTGGTGGCGTACGCGGTGTACCACATTCTTGCCCGGCACGCGGCAATCGGCTCGGCGCGCCGCGTCGTGGCGGCCGGCCTGGCGGGCTACGCGGCGATCAACGTTTCGGCGCTGCTGGCAGCCATCGAGTTTGGTATTCAGCCGCTGCTCTATCGCGACGCCACGGGCGCGCCGCTCTATTGCCCGTATCCGCTCAGCGTCGCCATCCCTGCGATGATGCTGGGCCACCTTACGATTGCCGGCTTCGCCGAACTGACGGTCTCGGCGGGAGTGGTGGCGTTCCTGCAACGATCCGATCCATCGTTGTTGCAGAGCACCGCGGGCGGCGCGGCGCTCGCTTCGCCGACTGCCGGCCGCACTCTGCGCCCGCTCTGGGCGGGCCTGGGCGCGCTTCTGATCCTGACGCCGTTGGGAATTCTGGCTACCGGCTCGGCGTGGGGCGAATGGGTGGCGCGGGATTTCTCCGACCCCTCCGCGCGGCACGCAATTGCGGCCTCGTCTTTCCACCAGGCGGCTCCGCTGCACGCGCCCGAAGGCCTGGCCCGATGGTCGCAAATCTGGACCGCGCCCTTCGCGCGCTATGCACCCCCTTACATTCGCAGTGCGGCGTTCGGCTATCTGCTGTCGGCCATGTTTGGCGTGGGCCTGGTTTTGCTGGCCTGCTTGATCGGGGCGCGGCTGTTCCGCCGCAAAGAGCCGGCCACATGAAACTGCCATATCGGCGGGGCCGATTCCTCGAGAGCACCATGGAAGGCCTGCACGAGGGCCTGGCGCTGGCGCTCGACGCAGAGAATTCCGCCTCCGCCGGAGGTTTGCTACAACAACTGGACGCGCGGGTGAAAGTGGTGGGATTGTTTTCGTTGGTTCTGGCCGCCGCACTAGCAAAGCGGCTGTGGGTAATCGTCGCCATCTTCGCGCTCGCCTGCTTGCTGGCCGCGCTTTCGCGCGTTTCTTTCCGAGTGCTGGCAACCAGGGTATGGATAGGGGCACTCGCGTTTACCGGCGCCATCGCCGTGCCGGCTTTGTTCCTGACGCCTGGCGTTGCGCTCTACCGCGTGCCGGCCCTCCACTGGACCATCACGGCGCAGGGGTTCGCCACCGCCAGTTACCTGATGCTGCGCGTGGAGACGGCGGCGACTTTGGCGCTGCTGATCGAGTTCACCACGCCATGGATGCACGTGCTGAAGGCGCTGCGCGTGTTGCGGGTTCCGGTGGTTCTGGTGGCGATCCTCGGCATGGCGTCGCGCTACATTCTGCTGCTGCTCGAGACGGCGCATGAAATGTTCGAGTCGCGCAAGAGCCGGGCGGTGGGCGCGCTCGCAGGGGCCACGCGCCGGCGCATGGCGGTGGCGAGCGCGGGCGTGCTGCTCAGCCGCACACTGGAGTTGAGCGGCGATGTCTACCTCGCCATGCAGGCGCGCGGATTCCGCGGCGAAGTACACCTGCTGGACGATTTCGCGATGAAGCGCTCCGACTGGCTGGCGCTGGCCGGCTTTGCCGCGCTGGCCGCGGCGGGCGTATGGGCGGGAAGATGATGCTTTTCGAAACCGAGCGGCTGACATATAGCTACGACCGGATCGCGGCGCTGGCGGACTTGAGCCTCGCAATTGCCGAGGGTAGCCGCGTGGCGCTGGTGGGAGCCAACGGCAGCGGCAAATCCACGCTGCTGCGCATCCTGGACGGCCTGTATTTCGGGCAGGCGGGAACGGTCCGCTTTCACGGAGACGAGTTGACGGAAGCGCGCTTCGCCGATGACGCGTTCGCGTTTTCCTTCCGGCGGCAAGTGGGGCTCGTGTTTCAGAATCCGGATGTGCAATTGTTCAATCCCACGGTGTTCGACGAGGTGGCGTTCGGCCCGCTGCAACTTGGCTGGTCCAAATCCGAGGTCCGCGAGCGTGTGAGCGAAACGCTCGAACGCTTTGGCATCGCACACTTGGCCGACCGTGTGCCACACCGGCTCTCCGGCGGCGAGAAGAAACGCGTGGCGCTGGCCAGCGTGCTTGTACTGGACCCGGCGGTGCTGTTGCTGGATGAGCCAACGGCGGCGCTCGACCCGCGCAGCCAGAGCCAGGTGATCGACCTGTTGGTGGAATGGGGAGGCGGCGCCAAGTCAGTAATCACGGCCACGCATAATCTGGCCGACCTCGAGGACATTGCGGACCGCTGCCTGGTGCTCGATGGCGGCCACGTGGTGGCGGATGGCGCGCCGGCGGAGATTCTGCGCGACCGCGACCTATTGGAACGCACCAACCTGGTTCATGCGCACCGGCATAGGCACCGCTCCGGCGAACTTCATTCACATCCGCACGTTCATTCCGGCGATCCGGAGCCTGGCGGTTAGAGTGGAGCAGGTCTGAACCTGCCAACGCCCGCTTGCGGGCGCGTCTGGTTACCGCCGTTCCTTATCGCACGCCGCGGCCGAACCGGTAGGTGAGGTTTAAGCTCGCGTACGACGGCATGCGCACTCCAACAACCTCTGCGATCGGGTTCTCGGGAACCGCTCCATCCACGAGCCCGACTTGCCCAGGTGCATAGTTTGTGGCGAAGTTCTCCGTGGTCTGCCCCGTGTAGCCTCTGGCAATCATCATATTCACACCGACGTTGATCTTCCCCTCGAGAAATGGCCGCACTACCGCTAGCCGGAACTCCTGGTTCGGCACGCCGAGGCAGTAGGAGGACAGGTCGTCGGGTTTGCTCTCGTCGCATCCATTCCCAACCGCCTTCCTTCCCACGTACTCGAATTCGCCTTTTACCTGCAAATGGAAGGGCAGCTTTTGATACGTCGCGGAAAGATCGCCGATCAACCGCGGAGCCTCCGGCGTTACCTGTCCCGTGTCCAGATCGCGCGCATCGGCCTGCTCAAAGGTCGCCAGCAACTGTCCCCAGCGGAAGCCCTGGCTTAGCGTAGCCGCCATATAGCGTATGCGGCCCGGTCCCAGGTCGAACTGCAGTCCGGTGTCCGGATCGATCTTGCCGAACTCGGCAGTTTGCGTCTCGTGTCCCAGCGTCAGCTTCAGCTCCGTCGAGTGAAAGCGCTTGCTCGCGACCAACTGATACGAGCGTGCCGTCTCCACCGGGTCAACGGCTGCCGGGCTGCCAGTTGCGGTCTGCTGGCCAATAGCCGACCCCATTCGGGGATCTTCGGTGAAGAATGATTTCCCAAAGCTGAGCGCGAGCTGAGGAACCCACCATGAGTCCTCCGGCAAGAGTGTCACCGTCGCTTTCGGCGAATTCACCCCCACCCACCTGTTCCAGGAATTCGCTGGCGTTATCAGGTCCTGGTTGTCGATGCTAATCTCATCGCGTCTCCAGCCCAGGTAGTAATGCACGTACTTGCTCAGCTCGCCCTCTCCGGCGATGTATGGAGATATCGGAGCGATGGTCACATTGTTTCCGTCTACCTTGGTGAAAGGCCCGTAGTAATACGGATCGGCGGGATTGTAGAAGTTATAATGGTCCAGGTCGTCGCGCCGCGGCGCCTCGCGCTGGTAGTCCGTCCCGGCCAGCAGGGTAAAGTTCTTCGAGAACGTCTTCCGATACGCCGCGCTACCGTCGCCCACGGTGCGGAACTCGCTCTGCCGGACCAGCCCCAGCCCAAAGTCTGTACACAGCAAGAGGTTGTAGGTCCGGAAGAACCCGGAGAGCTGAAGTTCCTGGCCGTCGCCCAGTTTCCACACGTCGTTCAACGCCAGCAGCGCCGTGTGCGTCTGGTCTCTTTGCCTAGGATCGATCGTATCCGGGTCTTCCTTCCAACCGTCGGCGGCATCGACGGAATTGAATCCGTGAATCGGGACCAATCCCGCCATGTAGGAGGTGCCGTAGTATCCGATTCCGAACAAAGTCAGCGTGTGATCTCCCGCGTGAAACACCCGCTCGCCATTGATCTTGAACTGCTTGCGGTGCTCCAGCCGGTCCAGAAATCCATTGCCGTACGAGCCCTCAATCGCGATCCACGAAGCCCTCGAAGGACTCATCCCCGCGGTGCCCGTAATATCACGGTCGTCTCCCGTCAAGGTGAAGAACGGATCGAGATGCGAACGCAGCCCATAGATCGACGCCAGGTTCAATGCGTGATTGCCCTCGCGCACGTTGTACGCGCCGCCATCCACCTGAACGCTCTCGATCACATCCGCAATATAGATGTTCGGATCGGCGTAACCATTGCCGTGAGCATTCGCCGACAGGTTGTTGGGCACCGGGTAGGAGCCCACTTGAACGTACTGTGCGATCGGTTCGCCGTGGTCGCCTGCTACGCCCGGCGCAAAATACTGCGGCGCCTTGATGCCGCTCGACGCCGTCTCAATGGGATAGCCGGGAATCGAAATCGGCGCGCCCGGACGTCCCGGATTTGCATCCAGCAAGTTCTCGCTGACGAAAACCTTCTCTGTGGGATCCGGCGCCTGGACATCGAGCTGGGTCACGTTCGCGGTCACCGTGACAGCCTCCGTGCGGGGCGCCAGCCGGACAAACTGCAAATGCACCGTCAAGGCGACGCCACTCGCAACGGCGACCGTCTGGCTCGCATCGGCGAAGCCCAGCGCCGATGCAACCAGCTTGTAGTCTCCAGGGATCAGGGGAGGGAAAGAAAACCGGCCCTCGGAGTCGCTACGGATCTCCCGAGTTCCGATACCGTGGGACTCGGCGGTTACCCTGGCGCCCGAGACCGGCTTGCCCTGCGGATCGGTCACGACGCCCGCCACGCGTCCATCGGCGGCGAACAGCGCAGCGTGGAGAAGAAAAAGCATTGCTGGCAAGCAGCGAATAATTGGCGGAGGGGTCTTCATGGCCGTAGCACGTCTTATGAAATCGTATACTTCGATACGTTAACACGATTTTGTGCTTTGTGCTACGAGCGCGGAGAGCAAAAACCCAGGCGGGGGATGTGTGAGCCTGCCGATGACTGCCCCGCGACGTCCTAACTGCCGAGGCCAACCAGAAGCACGCCCGCCAGCACCAGGCCCAGCCCGATCAGCTTCGTGCGCGTGAAGCGCTCATGGAAGAACAGGCGGGCCCACAGCAGGGTCCAGATGTAGCCGACCGCGACCATCGGGAACAACACTGAAAGCTGCCCGTGACGGATTCCCAGTGCGTAGACTACCGAGGAACCCAGGTACAATCCGACGCCGAGCGCGAGCCGCCAGTTCAGCAGGCTCACGATTCCCGTCAACCGGACCGCGCCGAGCTTCAGAAAGACCGCTCCGAAACTGCCTACCACAGAGGCGAACAACACCAGCAGCATGGAACTGAGCGGGGTTGAAGTCACTTCCGTTCACCCCGGCCGAGCAAAGTCACGCCCGCCATGATGCCGGCGATACCCAGCAGCTTTAACGGACTGAGCGTGTCATGAAAGATGAAGTAGGAAAGCGCCGTCACCCAGACGTACGACAGGCTGATGATCGGATACATCAGCGAGAGTTCGCCTTCGCGCAGCGCCAGCACCATCAGCAGGGTAAACAGGCCATACAGAGCGTAGCCGGCGATCAGCGGCAGGTTGGTCACGATCGTCAGCAGGTTCGGGCTGAAATGGTGCATCCCGATCTTCATCAGGATCTGCGCCGCCGCGCTGAGCAGCGTAGCGCCCGCCATCATCAAAACCATGCGCCCGCGCGCGGCGGAATTCGGATTGGCGGATTCGGACGCGGTGGTGGTGCTCAAGACCCGGAACCTCGCGGAATGCCTAGTTGGCGGACTGCCAGAACAGGATAGCAAGGATTACAGTTACAATGAGAGCCTGTGGAAGAAATCAACGCAGCGGTGGTGCAAGATCCGCCGCCTCCGCCGGTGGAAGCTCCGCCAGAGCCGCCGCAGCGCGGGTTCATCGCGGAATGGACCTTCACCATCATCCTGCTGCTGTTCGGCACCACTATGCTGGTGCAGGCATTTGTGATCCCCACGGGCAGCATGGAAGACACCCTGCTCATCGGCGACCACCTGTTGGTGGACAAGCTCTCCTACGCGCCGGCTGGACCAATCTCGAAATTCATTCTGCCCTACACCCAGCTCAAGCGCGGCGACATCATTGTATTCCGCTATCCGATGGACATCAAACAGACCTTTGTGAAGCGTTGCATTGGCCTGCCCGGCGACCGCATCCGGCTGATCGACAAGCAGCTCATCCTAAACGGCAAAGCGGTGCAGGAGCCCTACGTCTATCACAAGACGCACTACTTCGAGAGCTACCGCGACAATTTTCCCAACTCGCCCACGGTACACGTGGAGGCGGCGGCGCAGGACATGCTATTGAATCACGTGCGGAATGGCGAGGTGGTGGTCCCTGACAACTGCTATTTTGCGATGGGCGACAACCGCGACAATTCGCTCGACAGCCGCTACTGGGGGTTCGTGCCGCGGGCCAATATCATCGGCAAGCCGCTGCTGATTTACTGGTCGTATGACGCATCGACCCAAGCGCTGGTCGGCCCTTCGCTGGGCTTTCGCCACATACTGGATCTGGTGGAGCACTTTCCCACAAAGACCCGTTGGAGCCGCACGTTGCACCTGATTCACGGCTACCCACTCAACTAAATGAACCGCCACTGTTACGGACTGATTTTGGCCGGCGGGCGCGGCACGCGCTTCTGGCCGCGCAGCCGCAGGCACTCCTCCAAGCAAGTGCTGAACGTGGTGGGCGAGCGATCGCTGATCCAGGCCACGGTGGACCGGCTCGCGCCGTTGATTCCAGCCGAGCGCATCTGGGTGCTGACTAACCACCACCTGCGCGACACCATCGTGGCGCAGCTTCCTTCGGTGCCCAAAGCCCAAGTGCTGGCCGAACCCGCGCAGCGAAACACCGCGCCGGCCATCGGCCTAGCCGCGCACATTCTGCACTCGCTCGACCCGGATGCCGTGATGGGTGTCTTTCCCGCCGATCACGTGATCGCCCGGCCGCCGGTTTATCGCAACGTTGTGCGAGCCGCTTTCCAGGCCGCGGCAGCCGGACATTTGATGGTGGTCGGCGTTCGGCCGCGCTGGCCGGAAACCGGCTACGGCTATATCGAATTCCCGCGCGGCGCCCAAGCCGGAACTCCCGCGCCCATTTCCGTCAAGCGTTTCCGCGAAAAGCCGGCGCTAGCGCAGGCCAAACGTTATCTAGCCGCAGGCAATTTCTATTGGAACTCGGGCATGTTCTTCTGGCAGGCGGGCGCACTGCTGGACCAGTTGCGGCAGCACCTGCCGAAGACCGCGACGCTGCTGGCTTCCCTGCCCCGCTTCGGCGCGCGCCAGTTCGCCGCCCGGCTGGCCGAGACATTTCCCTTATGCGACAACATTTCCATCGATTACGCCGTGATGGAAAAGGCGCACAACGTATGCGGCATCGCCGCCGCCGACTTCGGCTGGAACGACGTAGGAAGCTGGAATGCGGTCTATGAGCTGCTGCCCGGCGATGGCGACGGCAACGTGGTGGCGGGCGAATCGGTTTGCCTGGATGCGCACCACAACTTCGTCGACGTCCGCGGCAAGACCGTGGCTCTGGTCGGCGTCGACGACCTGATCGTGATCGATACTCCCGACGCGTTGCTGGTCACCCGCCGAGACCTCGCGCAGCGAGTCGGCGAGGTAGTCAAAGCCCTCGAGCGCCATAAGCGCGAAGATTTGCTGTAGGCTCGCTCGACGCGGGACAGGAGATCGATTCTTGCCGTCTGTCAACGCGTCGTGCCTGAGTGAAGCTTGACGACAAAAACCGATAGCCCGTCCTACCGCTTCACCGCTTCACGTATTTCTTCTCGAACTTGTTGCGCGCGTTGTAGACCGTGAACGTGCCGTTCTTCTCGGCCGTCACCTTGATCCACTTTCCTTCGCAGTTGGCATCCACGTTGGCGATGAACGTGTCGGGCGAGTTTTGCTGTTTGTCCGCGTCGATCGCATAGTGCAGTTGCCAGATATCCAGCAGCCCACGCGTGTCGTGCAGCGTCTGCCAGACTTCCGCAGAGCCGCCCTTGTGCGGCCCGTTGTCCACCAGCGCCACGCGCGGCGAAATCGCGTGCACGAACGCCGCCGAACTGGAAAGATTCGAGCCGTGATGCGACACCAGGAGAAAATCCACCGTGCCGATCTTGTTGACGGGGCAGACCAGCTGGTATTCGCGATCTTTGGTCAGGTCGCCCATATCCAACATACGAAAGTCTTCATAGGTGATCAGCACGCCGACGGACTGGCCGTTTTCATCCTTGGTTTCCGGTGGAATCTCGTCGGCGTTGCAGTCCGGATTGGCCGCACCGGCGTCGCCCAGCGGCAAATCGAGCACGTTGCCGCCCGCGGAAAGCACCTGGACGTCGATCCCTTTCACGGGAATGGTGCCGCCCGCTTCCACACGCAGGTGCTCGCCCTTGGCGCGCAGAGCCGCGTATTCGTTGTACAGAATCTGCGCGTCCTTGCCCTTCTCGACGCTGCTGCCATGATCGACAAAATGCACGATCGGCATCTTCTCCGCGAGCTGGTACACGCCGCCAACGTGGTCCACGTGGAAATGCGTGATCAGCAGCCAGTCGATTTTCTTAACGTGCGCGGCCTTGGCGACGGCCACAATGCGGTCCGCGTCGCGGTGGTTGTGGCCCGGCCAACCCGCATCGATCAGCAGCGAATCGCCCGCCGGCGTTATCAGCAAGGTGGCTTGGCCGCCTTCCACGTCAATCGAATAAATCTGTAGCGTCGCGGCGGCCGGTAGAACCACGGCCGAAACCATCGCCAGCGCCACGGCGGCTAAAGCTCTCATAGGCGCAATCTTAACATGCCGTTCCCGGCGGCAGCGCGCGACAGGGAAGCGGATCTACGGTAATGTGGATGCGAAATGGCGTGTCTGGATCACTTCGGGTTCAGGCACGCGCAGAGGCCGGCAAACGGCAACCGTCTCCCACCACCGCAGTGGTGCGCCATCGATTGGGACAACGCCATTCAGGCTCAGGTCAACGCGCTGTTGCGTGTGGCCTTCCAGATACCAGCAAGGGGCAGCGCCGAAATGTGGAAACAGCGCGTGGACGCAGGCGCGCGTCTCGGGGCTGAGCATGATGAATTCGGTCTTGCCGTCCTTCAGCGGCACGGCATAATAGGGACGCACTAGAACGGAACCGAATGCGCGCGCGCCGCGCGAGCGAGCTACTAGCCAATCGCCTCCGTCGAGCAAGCCGGCCAATGCCAGCATCCCCACGACGATCCACCGCACGTATCGCACTCCCTCAGCTTACCAGTGGCATCGCCGATTCGGCGGCGGGCACTGTCCGGTGCGTTCGTGGTGAGGTTCCGGGTAACGGCGCGTTGCGGCAGCGCTGCGAAGAAATGTCGAGATGAATCTCGACAGTGCAGGCCTGGAGGCCCGCGCCACGGCCGGCGACGAGTCATGCGGCTTAGTCGGCTCGCTCCAGCACCACGGCGGTGGCGTCGAAGTCGCCGCGCAGATTCACATTCAAGCCGGCTTCCATCAGGTATGCTCCGCTGAGTTGGGGCTGCTTCTCGGCCAGTTTGTTATCGATCGATTCGATGCGGTACATGGCGCGCGGATCGAGGCCGCGCAGACGGATAGTGGGAACCGGCGTGTTGTACTGCTGCGAGTGGCGGAAAGCGAACAGCACGGACTGCTTGCCACCGGCGCCGACATATTGGTTGGCCGTCAGGTCGCTGGCCCATGGGGAAACCAAGCGATACAGATCGCCGTTCTGCACGGTGGCACGGATGCGCTTGTCGAGCGCCACCATCTTACCCGCGGTTGCAAAGTCTTCGCCGGTCCACTTGTTGAGATTGCTGCCGACGCCGAGCGCGCCTTGCATCGCCACCAGGAAGCGATACGAAAGCGACACGGAGCGGCCGTCCACCCAATTAGGGCTGTCGGTAACCCACGCCGACATAATGCGTGCCGCGTGCGCCTGCGAAAAGCCTGCCTGTATGCGCAAGCGGTCGAAGGCGTCCGTGTTGTCGGACGCCCAGACTTCGTCCACGCGCTGCAAGATGCCCAGATCGATGCGGCCGCCGCCGCCGGAGCAGGATTCGATTTCCAGGCGCGGATGTTTGGCGCGCAGCCGGTCGATAATTTGGTACAGATTGCGAACGTAGGCCACCCAGAGCTTGCGCTCATCGGCGGGACCCGCTTCCGGCCATCCAGGCTCGGAGAAAGGCCGGTTCATGTCCCACTTCATATAGTGAATCGGATAGTCCGTCGCCAGCTTGTCGAGCACGCCGAAGATGTGCTCGCGCACGTCGTCGCGCGCCAGGTTGAGGACCATCTGCGTACGCAGTTCGCTGCGCGGCCGGCCGTCGAAATGGATCACCCAGTCGGGATGGGCTCGGTAGAGGTCACTGTCGGCGTTGATCATCTCGGGCTCAACCCACAGGCCGAAGTCCATGCCGAGCGAATTGACATAATCGATCAGCGGCTTGAGGCCGTTGGGAAACTTCTTTCGATTCGGCACCCAATCGCCTAGGCCAGCGCGATCGTTGTTGCGCGCGCCGAACCAGCCGTCGTCCATCACGAACAGCTCGATGCCCAGCGCGGCGGCCTTGCTGGCGAGGGCTTTTTGGCCAGTCTCATCGACGTCGAAGCCGGTGGCTTCCCAGGAATTGTAAAGCACCGGACGCAGCCGCGCCGAGGTGCCGCCGGGCAGGACCTGTTCGCGTTCGAAACGATGTAGCAGGCGCGAGGCGCCACCGAAACCGGCCGTCGAAAAGCCGCCGTAGAATGCGGGCGTGTCGAGCGTCTCACCGGGCTTCAGCGGATACGAGAAATCGAAGGAGTTGAATCCGCCGGTGACGCGGACCTGGCGGTAGGGAGTCTGTTCGACGGTGATGCGCCAGTTGCCGCTCCAGGCAAGCGCGCCGAACCAGACACGGCCCGATTCCTCATTGGCGTCGCCCTGATCCACCGCAAACCACGGGTTGAAACCGTGGCTGGTATGGCCCTTACGGCTCTCCAGCACCTTCATGCCTTCATGGATCGGCTCGCGCACGAGCTGCGTTTCGGCGGCCCAGCGGCCAGTGAGGTAACTGAGCTGATAGCCGACGCCAGCGGGCATGTACCAGGCGGCGGACTGCGCGCTCTCGATGGTGAGCGCGTGCGCCGTGCCGTTGCGAATGGTGGCGGAGCGGCTGATGATGCCGTGCTCGGGATAAACGCGGTAGTGGAGGGTCACCTCGACGGAATCGCGAATGTCCTTGAGCGAGATATCGAGATCGTTGTCCGCGATGCGATGCGAGACATATTGCAGCACCAGGTCGCGGTCGCCATCTTCGCGCACGATCTTGAGCGCCGGTTCGTAGTAGCGCGTGCCGCCCCAGCCGGGGAACTCCTCGTTCTCCATCATCTGCCGCGGGTCGAACGACGAAAGCTCGCGGCCTGGCGTCAGCGCCGGCAGGTCGGCGAGGTTCCACAAAGGAGCGCCCCAATAAATGTGCCGTAGGGATCGATCGGGCGCGATTCCCATGACATAGGAACTCTGGCTGGTGGTCAGGAGAAAGACCTGGCGGTCTGCGGCGAATTGAATGGACTGGGCGAAGACGCCGGAGGCCAGGAGCAGGAAGATCGGAAGGCGGCGCATAGCGAATAACAGTATAGCGGCCAGCAGCGGGGAGTTGAACCGCCTCGCTGCCGAGCTACAATAGATCCATGGGATGCACGCCCTCCATATCGCGGCCGGCACTGTTCGGGTCCGACTAGCGACTTCCCTGCCTCGCGGCGCGTGGCTCGTTTGTTGAGACGCGCACTCTAAGCAAACCAACAAACAACTTGAGCAGGAGGTTGTCATGGGCAATGCCTTGGGTCAGGTGCGTCCGGATCTTCCAACGATCAACGGGCCGCTGCCGGGGCCGCGCGCGCGTGCTGTCATCGAGCGCGACGGGCGGGTGGTGTCACCATCTTACACGCGTTCTTACCCGCTGGTGGTGGAGCGCGGCGAAGGCGCGATGGTGGATGACGTGGATGGAAACCGCTTTCTGGATTTCAGCGCGGGCATCGCGGTGGTGGCCACCGGCCACTGCCATCCCCGAGTGGTGAAAGCGGTGCAGGAACAAGCGGCCCGGCTGATCCACATGTCGGGCACGGATTTCTATTACGAAGAGATGGTGGCTCTGGCGGAGAAGTTGGCCGCGATTGTACCCGGCGACATGGCGCGGCGTGTGTCGTTCGGCAATTCGGGCGCGGAGGCTATCGAGGGCGCGATCAAACTGGCGCGCTGGGCGACGAAACGCGATAAGATCATCGCGTTTTATGGCAGTTTTCATGGGCGCACCCTGGGAGCGCTCTCGCTCACCGCGCGCAAGGCGGTGCAGCGCGCCGGGTTCGGGCCGCTGCTGCCGGGCGTGGTCCACGCTCCGTACCCGAATTGCTACCGCTGCCCGTTCGGACAAAAGCCGGGGAATTGCGCGGTGGAGTGCGTCGGGTTTATCGAGAACACCCTGCTAAAGACCGTCGCGCCGGCGGAGGAAACGGCGGCCATCGTGGTGGAGCCGGTACAGGGCGAGGGCGGCTACATCGTGCCGCCGCGGATGTTTTTCGACGAACTCGCGCGAGTGGCGCGGCAGAATGGAATCCTGCTGATCTTCGACGAGGTGCAGAGCGGCATGGGGCGCACCGGCCGCATGTGGGCGGCGGATCATTTCGGCGCCGTGCCGGACATTCTGGCGGTGGCCAAGGGCATCGCGAGCGGGCTGCCGCTGGGAGCAACCGTAGCGCGAGCCGGCCTGATGACGTGGCCGCCGGGAGCGCACGCGTCCACTTTCGGCGGCAACCCGGTATCCTGCGCGGCGGCGCTGGTCACGATCGCGCTGCTCGAAGAGGAGCTAATCGCCAACGCGGCCCGGATGGGAGAGTACCTGATGGACCGCATGCGCGAGTGGCCGCGGCGCTTCGCGCGGGTGGGCGAAGTGCGCGGGCTGGGGCTGATGATCGGCATCGAAATGGTACGCGATCGATCCACGCGCGAGAAGGCGCCGGAGCTGCGCGACCGCGTGGTGCAGATGGCGTTTGAGCGCGGCCTGCTGGTGCTCGGCGCGGGCGACAATAGCGTGAGGCTCTGCCCGCCGCTGGTGGTGACGCGCGAGCAATGCGCCTTCGCTCTTGAGACACTGGAAGAGTGTTTGGCGGCAGCGGCAAAGCCGAATTAGAATAATGGCCACGGATAAACGCGGATAAGCGGAGCAACTTCTTGTTCTTGTCTCGGTTCTTAATCCGTGTCTATCTGTGTTCATTCGGGGCTCGAAATGACTTCTTCGATGAGAATCCTCGATGTCGGCTGCGGGATGCACAAGCAGGCGGGGGCGATCGGGATCGACCGCAATCCCGCGAGCCGCGCCGATGCGATTGTCGATCTGGACCGCTTCCCATACCCGTTCGCCGATGGTTCGTTCGACCGGATCACGGCCATCCACGTGATTGAGCACCTCTCGGACGTAATTCGCGCCATGGAGGAGTTTCATCGGCTGGTGCGGCCGGGCGGCACGGTGCGCATCGAAACGCCGCATTACACCGATTTCAGCTCGTTCTGCGACCCCACGCACAAGAGCCACCTCAACAGTTTCAGCTTCCGCTATTTCGGCGAAAATCACGGCGGCTTCGGCTACTATTCGGCGGCGCGATTTCGTGAGATTTCGGTGCGCGTGAAGCTACTGGCCTTGTGGAGGTGGCTCGGGTTCGAATTCCTGGTCAATCGCTTCCCGCGGTACAGGCGATTTTGGGAATACTATTTGTGCTACGTGGTGCGGGGTAAGGCGATCGAGTTCGAATTCGAAGCGATCAAATGATCGGCTGGGTTTACCGCGCGGCGGACTGGCTGCGCCGACGCGAGCTGGCGGACGACCATGGCGTTTTGGGCGAGGACATGGCTTACCGCTATTTGCGTGAGCGCGGCTGCACGGTGGTGGCGCGCAATTACGCGGCCCGCTCCGGCGCGGGAGAAATCGACCTGGTGGCGTGGGATGGCGGCGTGCTGGCATTCGTCGAAGTGAAGACGCGATCGAGCGCCGACTTCGGCGCGCCGGATACGGCCGTGGACCGGGAAAAGCAGCGGCGGATCGCGATCGCGGCCCGCGAATACGGGCGCCGCGCCCAGGTGGAACCGGCGCGGACGCGCTTCGATATCATCAGCGTGATTCTCGATCGGCCGCCACGCATCGCCTGGCGGCGCGACGCGTTTCGCGTCAGTGTCATATAATCAGGTGTCTGTCGATGGCCCTACCTGGAGGAAAACCCTCGCGTGCCTGAGTTGCGCAAAGACCCGATCACCGGCCGCTGGGTGATCATCGCCACGGATCGCGCCAAGCGTCCCAACGATTTCATTCGCCAGCCGGTGCCGCCGGCGCAGCCCGGGGCAGTCTGCCCGTTCGACGCAGGCCATGAGAATAAGACTCCGCCCGAGGTGCTAGCCTACCGCGATGGAACCGGGCGCGACCAGCCGGGTTGGCGGGTGCGCGTGGTGCCGAACAAGTTTCCGGTGCTCGGCATCGAAGGCGCACTGAACCGGCAGGGCGAAGGCATGTACGACAAGATGAGCGGTATTGGCGCCAACGAAGTCATCATCGAAACGCCGGACCACTCGGCCACGCTATCCGACATGCCGGAGCAGCAGATCGCAGAGGTGCTGAAGGCGTTTAAAGACCGCATCAACGACCTTAAGCGCGACCGGCGGTTTCGCTACATCATCCTGTTCCGCAATTACGGTGAGTCGGCCGGCGCATCGCTCGAGCATCCGCATTCGCAACTGATCGCGCTGCCGGTGATTCCGAGCGTGGTGAAGGAGGAAGTGGACGCGTCGCGCGAATTCCACGAAGCGAAGGAGCGCTGCATCTTCTGCGACATCATCCACGAAGAGAGCTCAGCGGGCGCGCGGCTGATATCGGAGACGGACCGCTTCACGGTGCTGGCGCCCTATGCGCCGCGGTTTCCCTTCGAGACGTGGATTCTGCCCAAACAGCACTCCTCGCACTACGAGGACTCCGAGCCCGCCCTGCTGGATAACCTGGCCTGGGTGCTGCGTTCGACCATGCGCAAGATCGACAAGGTGCTGGAGCGGCCGGCCTACAACTTCATCGTGCACAGCGCACCGGTTCAGGAAGCGCCGCTGGCCTACTATCACTGGCACATCGAGATCATTCCCAAACTGACGAGGGTGGCGGGATTCGAGTGGGGCACCGGCTTCTACATCAACCCGACGCCGCCGGAAGAAGCGGCGCGATTTCTGCGCGAGGCGGGACTGGGATGATTTCGCGCCGCGGCCTGCTGATGGCGTCGGCTGGGGCTTTGGCGTGCGGCAGGCGGAAAGCGACCGCATACCCCGGGTACTGCTTCGTGGCCAACCGCCAGGGGCGTAGCGTAGCGGTGGTGGACCTGAGCCGCTTCGGCGTGCGCAAACAGATTGCGCTCGATGCGGCGCCGGCCGTAGTGCTGGCACATCCGCGGAAGCCAATCGCCTTCGCGCTGGCGCCCTCGAACGGCACGGTGTATGAACTCGATGCCGCCACGCTCGCGGTGAGCCGGCGTGTGCGCGCGGGTTCGGCCGCGCTCGAGTTGCGCCTGGCGCCGGACGGCCAATCGCTGTGGATTCTCTACCGCGATCCGGCGGCGTTGGTGGAAGTGCCGCTCGATTCACTCAAAGTCGCGCGGCACATCCGCCTGAGCGCGCCGCCCACTGGCTTCGACTTGAGCGCGGACGGCCTGGCGGCAGTGGCCTGCCGGCAGGACAAGACGATCGAACTGGCGGCGCTAGCGACGGCGCGCGTGGATCGCACGATTCGCTGGGACGCGCGTCCCGAGTTTGTCCGTTTCCGCACCGATGGCAAGCTGCTGCTCGCGGCCGACGCTGAAGGGCGCAGTATCACTTTTTTCGACGTTGCCACGGCTAAGACGATGGTGCGGCTTCCACTTCCCTTCGAGCCGCGGCGATACGCCATTACATCCGATGGCGGCCAGGTATTCTTAAGCGGCCCCGGCATGGACGCCGTGGCGATCGTCTTCCCGTACAACACCGAGGTTTGGCAGACTGTCCTCGCTGGCCGGGCGCCGGGTGCCATGGCGGCCACCGATACGCCACCGTTCCTGCTGGTGGCCAATCCGGAGACGAACAGCGTGACGGTGCTGGACCTGGCGAATCAGAACCTATCGGCGGTGGTGAAAGTGGGGACCGGGCCGGGGACGATTCTCACTACCCCGGACAATCAGTACGCGCTGGTGCTGAATGAAATCTCCGGCGACATGACGGTGATTCGGCTCGACCGGCTGAGCGCCTCGTCTTCCGACCGCGTGTTGCGCTACAAGAGCGCCTCGCAGTTTACCACCATCCCCGTCGGCGCGGAGCCGGTGAGCGCAGCCGTGGTGAAATGGTAGGGGGCCGGTTGGCAGGCGAGAACGCCTGCCCCACTTTGCCTTTGGATCGTCCGCGGTGGGACATGCTTTCGAATGCCACCGTCGCGCGAAGAGTCGTGGTTGCCGGGCCGCAACCAATCTCGACATTTCCGCCGCGTGTAGCGCTCTGCTGGTGACCACAGCATGCCGTGGCGGCGCGGCCCGGCAGACTGGACGGTCCGCGCCACGCGCTTAGGTGCGACTTACCGGATCTCCAGGACTTCCTTCTCCTTGATCTTGGCGGCCTGGTCGACTTTCAACATGTAGCCGTCGGTGAGCTTCTGAATCTCGTCGAGGGTGCGCTTCTCGTCGTCCTCGGTGATCTTCTTGTCCTTGAGCAGCTTTTTGACGTTTTCATTGCCGTCGCGGCGAATGTTGCGGACCGAGACGCGATGGTGCTCGGCAGTCGCGTGCAGGCGCTTCACCAGTTCCTTGCGGCGCTCCTCGGTGAGGGCCGGGATCGGCAGCCGGATGATCTTGCCATCGTTGGCCGGGTTGAGGCCCAGGTCGGAAACGCGGATGGACTTTTCGATCGGCCCGATCTGCGAAACGTCCCACGGCTGAATCGTGATCAAGCCCGGCTCGGGCACGTGCAGGTTGGCAAGCTGATTCAGCGGCGTGGGGGTTCCATAGGAATCCACGCGGATGTGATCTAGAATGCCCAGTGTCGCGCGGCCGGTGCGAATGGTGGCCATCTCGTGCTGCAGGTCGCTCATGGCCTTATCCATGCGCGTCTTGAGGTTGGCCTCGACCTCCTTGACCGTGTGGAACGTGGTGGCGGCGGGTGCTGGCTGTTCAGTCTTCATAGAGTATCTCCGGAAACCGACCTAGTGAATCACGGTGCCAACGGGTTCGCCCATGGCTACTCGCATTATATTGCCGGTTGTCATCAAATTGAAAACGATGATCGGGAGCTGGTTGTCCCGGCACATGGCGATGGAGGTCGAATCCATCACGCCGAGGCCCTTGGCCAACACATCGAGGTAGGAGACCTCGGCGTAGCGGACGGCATCGGGGAACTGCAACGGGTCGCGATCGTAGACGCCATCGACGCGGGTGGCCTTCGCGATCACGTCGGCCTTGATCTCGAGCGCCCGCAGCGTGGCCGCCGTGTCGGTCGAAAAGTAAGGGTTGGATGTGCCGGCGGCGAAAATCGCGACGCGGCCTTTTTCCAGATGGCGGATGGCGCGCCGGCGGATGTAGGGTTCGGCCACCGGCCGCATTTCGATGGCGGTCATCACGCGCGTAGCGACTCCGATCTGTTCGAGCGCGTCGGATAGCGCCAGCGAGTTGATCACGGTGGCCAACATACCCATGTGGTCGGCCGTGACACGGTCCAGCTTACGGCCCGCGCCGGACAGGCCGCGGAAGATATTGCCGCCACCCACCACCACGCCGATCTGGACGCCGGCCGCGGCCACCGCGGCGATCTCCTCGGCCAGCCCGCGGACGCGATGGGCATCGATACCGAACTTCGCGCCGCCCGCGAGAACCTCGCCGCTCAGCTTCAGCAGGATCCGGTGGTAGGCGGGCATTTACTGGGCGACCGCTTCGGGCACGGGGTTATCGCCGCCGGCCTCGGCGGCCGCCACATCGCCCACCTTGAAACGCGTGAAGCGCGCGATGCCGATGTTTTCGCCCAGCTTGGCAACCTTGGTCTTGACGAGCTGGTCGATGGTGAGGGTGGCTTCCTTGACGAACGGTTGTTCGAGCAGGCACACCTCTTCGTAAAACTTGGCGAGACGGCCTTCGACGATGCGGTCGAGAATCTTCTCCGGCTTGCCCTCGAGAAGGGCGCGGCCGCGGGCGATTTCCTTTTCCTTTTCGAGCACCTCGGCGGGCACTTCCTCACGGCGCAGGTAGCGCGGATCGGCGGCGGCGATGTGCATCGCTACGTCGTGCACCAGTTCCTTGAAAACGTCGGTGCGGGCGACGAAATCGGACTCGCAATTCACTTCCACCATCACGCCGAGCTGCCCGCCAGCGTGGATGTAGGTGCCGATGAGACCCTGCTTGGTGGCGCGTCCCGCCTTCTTACCGGCCGAGGAAATGCCGTGCTTGCGCAGCACCACTTCCGCTTCCCCGATGTCGCCCTTGGCTTCCTGGAGAGCTTTCTTGCATTCCATCATGCCGGCGCCGGTGCGCTCGCGCAGATCTTTGACCAGTGCCGCGGTGATTTCCATAATTGCTTCGCTTCCGTTTCCCAATTAGATTTGAGGGGCCGCGCGCGTGCACGGCCCGCTGTTACTAAACTCCGCTCTCGGTGACCAAAGGCTCGGCAACCGGTTCGGCGGTTTCCGAGGCCGGTCCCTTGCGCGGCGAGGCCGCTGGCGACTCTTCGGACAGGCTCAGGCTTTCGGCCATGATCTTTTCGGCATATTTCGGATCCACGTATTCGGTGTATTCGAGCATGCTCTCTTCCGCCGGCGCTTCTTCGGTGACGGGCTTGGGCGCCGCCGCGAAATCGTGCTCGCTGGCGAGCTGGCGGCCTTCCACCACGGCATCGGCGATCTTGCTGGCGAACAGGCGGATGGCGCGCAGCGCGTCGTCGTTACCTGGGATCACCCAATCCACTTCATCGGGATCGCAGTTGGTATCCACGATGGCCACCACCGGGATGCCGAGCCGCTGCGCTTCCTTCACCGCAATCGCTTCCTTGTTCGAATCGATCACGAAGAGCACGTCGGGCAGGCCGGGCATGTCCTTGATGCCGGACAGATTCTGCTCCAGGTGCTTACGCTCGCGTTCCAGGCGAATCGCTTCTTTCTTGGGACGGCCGGCGTATCCACCGGCTTCGGGCGACGCCATGGCGTCCAGTTCCTTCAGCCGCTTGATGGATTTCTGCACCGTGGCCATGTTGGTGAGCAGACCGCCCAGCCAACGCTGGTTGACGAAATACATCTGGCAGCGCGTGGCCTCTTCGGCGATGGCCTCCTGCGCCTGGCGCTTGGTGCCGACGAACAGCACGTTCTTGCCCTGCGCGGCCATCTCCTGGACGAACCGGGCGGCGTCCTTGAACATCTTCAACGTCTTCTGCAGATCGATGATGTAGATGCCGTTGCGTTCGCCGAAAATGTATTCTTTCATTTTCGGATTCCAGCGCTTGGTCTGGTGCCCGAAGTGAACGCCAGCTTCGAGCAATTCTTTCATTGAAATCGCGGGCAAACTGCCTCCTGTTTACTTGCTTCAAACGGGGAAAACATCCCCTTCTACAGCCTTCCGTTTCCGCCCGCGGTCCAAAGCGAGATTTGCGGCGCTGGACAATCGGAAGGCCGATGATTACATCAAGCGGGAGCCGGACCGTGCCGGCTCCGCCGGAACTAACGCTTGGAGAACTGGAACCGCTTGCGGGCGCCCTTTTGGCCGTACTTCTTGCGCTCGTGGGCGCGCGGGTCGCGCGTGAGGTAGCCGAGCTTCTTCAGCTTCGGCCGCAATTCCGCGTTGAACTCCACCAAAGCCCTGGCCACACCCAGACGGGCCGCGCCCGCCTGACCGACGACACCGCCGCCATCGGCGAGAATCAGGATGTCGAACTTGTCCGCCGTTTCGGTAGCCGCTAGCGGCTGCCGCACCAGCGAGCGCGTGCTTTCGGTCGGGAAAAAATTCTCAAACGCGCGGTCGTTGACCTTGATTTCGCCCTTGCCGGGCCGTAAAAACACCCTGGCCACCGAACTCTTGCGGCGGCCCGTACCCAAATATTGAACTATGCTCGCTGCCACTAAATCCTGCCTTCCACTATTTTAAGGCCAACGCGGTCGGTTTCTGCGCCGCGTGCGGGTGCCGGTCACCCGCATAGACCTGCAGTTTCCGGAACATCTGTTTGCCAAGCTTGGTCTTGGGAAGCATGCCTTGCACGGCTTCTTCCACGATGCGAATGGGCCTTTCCGCGCGCACCCGCTTGAAACTCTTCTCCACCAATCCGCCCGGGTACCCGGTGAAATGGCGGTAGACTTTGTTGTCCTCTTTCCGGCCGCTCAGCCGGACTTTCTCCGCATTAATGACGATCACATGATCGCCCGTATCGAGGAACGGCGTATAGGAGGGTTTGGTCTTGCCCATCAGCAGCATGGCCGCCTTCGTGGCAATCTTGCCCAATACCACACCCTGGGCATTGATGACATGCCAACGGCGTTCGATGCTGTTCTTGGAAGGAAACTCCGTACTCATTGACACACTTCTCCAGCGATCTAGAAGTCGCAAAATTTTAGGTTAGCGGCTACGGGCGCGATTGTCAAATTGCAGTGACCGATCTCGCTCGTGTCAGCCCGCCTGCGCTGCCATCAGAGCATCCTTCGACCGCCTGGAAAGACCATCTTCGCGTGGTGCTTGTATCCAAGCGCAATCCGCTGAATATCGAGGCGGCGGGGCGGGCGATGGCGAACTTCGGCTTCGCGCGCCTGCGTGTGGTGAACCCGGATGACGTCGCGTTCCGCTAAACGCGCTCGGCCGTCGGCGCGGCGCCGCTACAGCGTCTCCCAGGCGATCAGGTCCTCCAGTTTCTTTTTCGGCATCGGCTCGGGCCAGCCGTTGGGCACGCCGATGGGCGTGATGCAGACGCGCTGGTAGCGCTCGGGGATTTCGAACGCCTCCTTTGTGGCCGCCTCGGAGATCGAATCGGTGATGAACACGGTACCGTACCCGAGAGCGCGAGCGGCTAACATCAGATAGCCTGCCGCGAGAGGCCCGTCCCAATGATTGTAAGTGGGGTAGGTGGATTGCGAATCGGTAAGCACCACCACATAGACGGGCGCCGAGAAATAGCCGGCCATGGCCTTCTCCCTCTTCTCCCGCCGGTGCGCGCGCTCTTCGGGCGAGAGGTCGCCGGGATGCGCCTCGGCTAGCTCGATGCAGCGGGTGCGCAGGCGCTCGATTCTGGCGCGGTCCTTGACGACCAGGAACTTCCACGGCTGCTGGTTGCCGGAGGTTGGCGCACGGCGCGCCGCGTCGAGAATGAGGCGCAGGTGCTCGTCGGGAACCGGATCGGGCTTATATTGTCGGACCGACTGGCGCTTGGCAAACAGCGCGAGGAGTTCCGATTCAGTTGGCGCCGCGGCGGCGTTTGGCGCGGCAGCGCCCAGGAGTAAACTGCTGCCGGCGAGTTGGAGACAGGATCTGCGAGTAGGTGTGTTCATTGGCTTCGGTTTCACCTCACGCTGCGCGGCGGCTGCGAACCGAAGGCCTGAAAGGACAAGTCAGTCCCCGGGGAGAGGAGAGCGATGCAATCGGATTTCCAAAGTCGCCCCAAATGGCGGTCCGGGTTTGGGGCAGACGCTTGGAGAATGGCTGTCCGCTTTTGGGATGCTCACCCCAAAAGCGGACAGCTTTCATTGGCCTCGCGACCAACTCGCCCACCCCCTGCGCTACCATCAAAGCATCCTTGACCGCCTGGAAAGATCATCTTCGCGTCGTGCTGGTTTCGACGCGCAATCCGCTGAATATCGGAGCCGCGGCGCGGGCTATGGCGAACTTCGGGTTCGAACATTTGCGCGTGGTGAACCCGTACGACGTGGCTTTCCGCGAAGCGCGTTCGGCGGTGGGCGCGGCGCCGCTGCTGGCGCGGGCGGAAGAGTTTCCGAGTGTAGGCGATGCGGTCGCCGATGCCACGCTGGTGGTGGGCACAACTTCGCTGGGGCATCGGGAACTTCACCACCCGCTGCGCCGCCTGGAGTTTGGCACGCGGCTGTTGCTGCGGCGGCTGCCGCACTCGCCGGTGGCGCTGCTGTTCGGCTCGGAGAAATTCGGCCTCTCGAACGAAGACATCAGCCACTGCCATTGGCTGATGCGCATCCCTACGCTCGATCGCGATTTGTCGATGAACCTGGGTCAGGCGGTCGCTCTGTGTCTCTACGAATTGATTCGTAATCCCGATGCCGCCGCCCGGCCGGACCGCGTCAAGCCCGCCTCCGCCGCCCAGAACGAGCAAATCACCGCGCTCTGGTCCCAGGCCCTGCGCGCGAGCGGCTATGTGAATCCGGTGACCGCCAAATCCACCGAAGAGAAGCTGCGCCGCATGATCCGCCGCTGGAATATCGCCGCGCGCGACGCGCCGGTGACGCTCGGCATGTTGCGGCAAATCCTGTGGAAGCTGGGGCACGAAGAGTGAAGGCGTGGCGCGCACAGTCTTGCCGGCAGCGTCACCACTCGTGGCGACGTTCGCCACGCCCCGGCGAAGAAATGTCGCGATGACTCTCGACACAGCCGGCAGGACTGCCGGCGTCACGGTGGCAGACGCTCGATTGGATTGGCTAAACTGGCATCCTGGTGCCATTATGTGGGAACGGTTTTTCTCCGATCCGCTTCCGGCCGGCACGCCCGCGCCGGATTTCACGCTGCCCGACGATGCCGGCAACCAAGTGCGGCTCTCCGCACTGCGCGGCAGGAACGTCGTGCTGGTTTTCTATCCCGGCGACGACACGCCCGGCTGCACGCACCAGCTTTGCCAGTTGCGCGATTCGTGGGACAGCGCACGCACGCGCGGTGTGGAAGTCTTCGGCGTGAATCCGCAAAGCGCTGGCAGCCACGCCGGCTTTCGCCAGCACCATAAGCTGCCGTTTCCGCTGCTGGTGGACGCGGGCCGCAAAGTGGCGTCGCTATACGACGCGAACGGAATTCTCGTGAAGCGCACGGTTTACCTGATCGGTCCGGACGGCGTGATTCGATTCGCTCGCCGCGGCATGCCGTCGCCGAGCGAAGTTCTGGCCGCGGCGGAAAGCTGACGGCGCCCTGCCGCCGGCCGGCAGGATGTTTCGATTCCACGATTCCGTGCCGCCATTCTGGCATATAATACTAGGACCGATATGGCTGAACTCGAGATACATCACGAAGGACATGAGTCCGACCCCAAGGGCCAGATGATTGGCATCATGGCAGCGATCCTGGCGGTAGCGCTGGCAATCGTCTCCATCATGTCGCACCGCACGCACACGGAGGCCATCATCAGCAAGTCCGAGGCGAACGATACGTGGGCGGAATACCAGGCAACCCGCATTAAGGCCCACAACGTCGAGCTCGGGTCGAGCCTGCTGGTGGTGCTGGACGCCAAGGGCGACGCCGCCGAAAAGATGCGCGCCGATAACGAAAAGAAGTTGAAGAAGTATGAAGAAGAGGGCAAGGACATCCAGAAGGAAGCCAAGGCCCATGAGGCGGATTCGGATGCGGCCGAACACCGCGGACTGCGCTATGACTTGGGCGAAGGACTGCTCGAGATCGCGTTGGTGCTCAGCTCGATCTACTTCATCTCACGCAAGCTCATGTTCCCCTGGATCGGCCTGATCGCGGGCATCGCAGGTATCGCGTGCGCGCTGACCGGGCTGGCCATGTAGCTCCGCCTCTTGGAGCGTGGGCGCTGCACCGCACACTTCACTGACCGGCGACGTAAATCTGAAAGCCCTGGCTGCTGTTCCAGTAGACGTCCACGTTGCCGCTCGACTGCACGGTCAGATAAATCTCGCCGGGATAGTCGGCGGCCTGAAAGTTGATCTGGCTGGCCCCGGCCACCAGGTATGGTGCGGGTCCTGCATACTCGACTGCGAACGGCTGCCAGACACAGAAAAGCAGGCAGTTAGTTCCCACGGTATCACTGGCGTAGACTCCGATCGTCAGAACGTTGGTGGGCAGTGGAAGCCCCACCAGCGTACCGTCGGCCTGGGCCGGCGTGATCGAACCGAGGCCAGTCGCCCACACAGTAACGATCGAGCCGACCGGTGCGGGATTGCTGGCCGTGTTCATGCTTCCGTCCTGATTCGACGCCGTTGCGTAAGTGCCGTCCACCGTGAAGACGGCCGGAGCCGTCTCTGCCACCGCCCAGGTCAGGCAATTCGTCTTCACGTTGTTATAAGAGACACAGACTTGCGTGTTCTCCCCCGGCGTCAGCGACCACGGCGCCATAGCATTGATCTGTGCGTCCTGCACCCACAGCAGTGGCACTGGCTTCCCGTCGAAGGTCACCTCCACGCCTGCCGCCTGGGTTGGGAAGGGGCTCTGCAGGGTGGCCTGCGGCTGAACTCCTTGCTGGGGTCCGAGCCCAGTTCCAAACAATGTAACAATCTCTCCCGGCGCGATCGGCACGGCCTGAAAGCTCGCCCCATTGGCCAGACAGGCCAGTGGAGAGATCGGTGCATTGGCATTCGGGGAAAGGCTCAACAGGAAGGTGGGTACCGCCTCTGGCGCCAGGACGAACGGACCGGCCTGCGTGGCTGCATAGCTTGGGCCGGCTGTCGCCAACAAATAGACGGTCGAATTCGGACCCGTGGCAAGAACCGGGCCTTGAGGGTTGGCAGCGCCCGCGGTGCCTGGAATGTAGGTGGTCTGCAGAATTGCACCGTCGGGAGCAACCACGGTCAGGAAGTCGAAACCCCAAGGCGCATTCCCGCACGTCGTCAGACTGTTCTTGACCTGGAACTCTTGATTAGACGTTTCCGCGATGTAAGCGTTCCCTGCTGCGTCCAGCGCAAATCCGCCCGCGTAGGCAAACCCAGGAACGGTTGTCACAGGCGTTACCGCACCCGTGGAATCCACTCGCTGCAAAGCGCCATAATCCTCGAGCACCAGGGCATCCCCGCTCGCATTTACGGCAACCGCCGCGGGGGCCTGAAGCAGGGTTGCGTAAAATCCGGAACTGCCGTCTAGCGCCACCCGTGCGAGAAAACCTGTGAAGGTGTTTTGAACGAACGTGTATCCCGCAACGAACGCCGCGCCCGAACTATCCGCGGCAATCGCAGCCGGTATGCCCGCCACCTGTGCGGTGTAATCGACTGCGCTGCCGGCTGCATTCAGTCGAACCAACTCCGCCTTATTGTTGGTCGCATCCGTCGCAGCAGCCACATACACGCGGCCTTGGGAGTCGGCCGCAAGAAAGGACCCATATCCAACACTCGCCACGAATCCCACCGGCATCTTCCACGCGAGGCCGGTCGCGCCCAGCTTGGCCACGTAGATGGATGTGTCCCCGGGTTGGCTCACCGGTGTCACGTATACGCCGCCGTTGGGATCCACTGCCATTGCGTTCACCGAGAATCCAAGCTGGTTCTGCCACAGAATTGTCGTCCCATCCGCTGACAGCTTTGATACCAAGCCGCAACAACTGCCCGGAAGGAACGACATTATGTAGACCGCCCCGGAACTGTCCGTCGCGATCTTGGTGGTGTAGCCGACAAGCATCTCGCTGTAACCCACCCCCAGCAGTAAGCCGGATGACTGTGCCATCGCGCAGGACGCGCTCAACAACGCCAGACAGAGGAATGCTCGCACACGCATGATATCCACGCGAGCACGTCGAATACCGGGAAACCAGCTTTGAAATCAGTGGTTTCCTCAAGCATGTGTGTCACTGTGACACAGCGCGCCGCACGGTCCGTGCCGTTGGACGCTGGCCTGGTATAAGGGCGAACTTCGGCGCAAGCTCGGTTTGGCCCGCTGTGCTATACTCAAGAAGTTTCCCGTTCGTAAGGACCCTCGGAAATTCTATGCCTAAGCTCAAGACACATAAAGGTGCGGCCAAACGGTTTCACAAAACCGGCACGGGGCAAGTGATGCGCAGTCACGCCTTCGGCCGGCATATCCTGACCTCGAAACCGCACAAGCGCAAGAAGAAGCTGCATCAGAGCGTGCTGGCCGATCCGACCAACCAGCCGGCTCTGAAGCGCATGCTCCCCTATTAAGCAGGGTGAGCGGTTTGCGCGGACGGTGCGCGTGGCACGTGCCCGTTCCGCCAAGTCCATTTCAAAGGAGATTGAAACGTGCCCAGAGTCAAACGTGGTACCCATCGCAAGGATGCCCGGAAGAAGACGCTCAAACAGGCGTCGGGCTATTTCCTTACTAAGAGCAAGCTGAACCGCGCCGCGCAAGAGGCGGTCGAGCGCGGGCTGAAGTTTGCATACGTTGGGCGCAAGAACAAGAAGCGCGAGTTTCGCGCGCTGTGGATCGTGCGCATCAATGCCGCCTGCCGCGCGGCGGGCATATCGTACAGCAAATTCCTGAACGGGCTGAAGGCCGCCCGTGTGGAACTGAACCGCAAGGTGCTGGCCGACGTGGCGCTGCACGACGATGCGGCGTTCCAGCAACTGGTTTCCGTGGCCAAGACCGCGCTTGAGGTGAAGGATTCCGCCCGCGCGGCGCTCGAGAAGAAATGACGCCCACCGACCAGCCGGACGCACTAGCCAGCCTGGAGGATCGCATCCAGCAGGCGGTTCAACTGGTGGTCCGTCTGCGCCAGGAAAAGGACGCGGCGCTGTCGCTGGCGGCCGAGGCGCGGGCGGAATCCGGGCGGCTGACGGACGAACTCGCGGCGCTACAGGCCGAGCGCAAACAGGTGCGTAGCCGCATCGAAAAGCTGCTCGAACAGATCGACCAGTTGAGCAACCCATAGCGTATACTGCTTGGTGGAGCGAAGCATGGAAAGCCCTCCTCCCGAAAAACAGACGGTGCGGGTTACCATCCTGAACCGGCAGTACACACTGCGCGCCGCCGGCGATCCCAGGGATATCGAACGCATGGCGGCGCAGTTGGACGATCTGATGCTGGCGATTGCCGCCAAAGCGCCCAGTGCCGATTCCACTCACATCGCGGTGCTGGCCTGCTTGCACCTGGCCGATAAGCTGAACGCCTTGGAGCGGGAGATGGAGACGCTGCGCCGCAGCGTGAACCGGACGTCCGACAAATGCCGCGGCATGATCGAGGAGTTGATTCGCTCGGCGGGAGAAGACGGATGACGCCGCGCGTTTTGATGGGCCTGGCGGCTGCGCTGGCGGTGGCGGCGGCGCCGGCGCTCGACGATGAAATCGCGCAGTGGCGCCAAGCGCGCGCGGCGGCGCTGCAAGCCGAAGGCGGATGGCTCACCGTGGCCGGTCTCTTCTGGCTGCATGAGGGCGCCAACGCTTTTGGCAAAGACCCAGCCAACGAAATCGTGCTGCCCGATGGGCCGGCGCAGGCCGGCGTGTTCGAACTGCGGGCCGGCGCGGTGTCGGTGACGATGAAAGCCGAGGGCACGCACCGCGAATTGAAGCCGGACTCGGCCGACGTCGTAAAGGTAGGTCGCCTCAGCCTGCTCCCGATCCGGCGCGGCGACCGGCTTGGCATCCGTCTGAAAGACCCCGACAGCGCTGCCCGCAAGGCGTTTCACGGTCTGGACTATTTTCCCGCCAGCGAGGCCTACCGCGTGACGGCGCGCTGGGTGGCCGAGCCGCGCGAGATACCCATTCTCAACGTTCTCGGCCAGACCGAGTCTTCCCAGTGTCCCGGCTACGCCGCGTTCCGCATTGGCGGCACGGACGTGCGCCTCTACCCGATTCTGGAATCGCCGGATGCACAGGAGTTGTTCTATATCTTTCGCGACCAGACCAGCGGCCGGGAAACCTATCCAGCCGGACGCTTCCTCTATTCACCCCTGCCCAAAGACGGCCAAGTCGTGCTAGATTTCAACAAGGCCGTGAATCCGCCCTGCGCTTTTACGGATTACGCAACTTGCCCGCTGCCGCCGCCGGAGAATCGCTTGCCGGTGCGGATTGAGGCGGGTGAGAAGAAGTATCATTAAATTCGTTTCAGGTCGCGTCCTTCGCCATAACTCGAACGGCTCGGCCGGTGTTGAAGACAACAGGAGGATAAAACACTAAATTATGAAGCTGACCATCGTTCTTGCCGCTGCGGCCGCCCTCGCCGTTTCGGTCGTAGCGTCCGCGGACACGCCGGGACGCCATCCGCGCTACATACACGCGCGGAGCGATCTCCGCACCGCGCAGTGGCTCCTGCGCGTGAATGACGAACCCAACGTCATGCGGCACTTAAGGCATGCGGATGATGAAATCGAAGCCGCCGTGCACGAAATCGATCGCGCCGCGGTGATGGACCGCAAGGACATCTTCGACCATCCGTCGATCGATCACAGCCTGGACCGTCCCGGCCGAATCCATAAAGCTCTGGAATTGCTAAGAGCCGCCCGCGCCGATATCGGCCGTGAGGAAGACAACCCGAACGCTGTCGGTTGGCGCGACCTCGCGTACCGGCATATCGACGGCGCGATCGATCAACTGAAACGCGCGGTGCGCGATCTGCACTTCGATCACTGGGAAGGTTACTAGGTCTTTCGCTTCGCCGGTCGCGGCTCTGATTGCTTTTCGGAGCCGCGACCGTGAGGGGGCGGGGATTGCGGTTGTCGCTCGACCTACCCTCGACAAACCAATCCGTGCATCCGTGTTGCATTCGCTACAATAGGCTCCGTGGCTGAAGCGCGCGTGGACTTTCGTGAGACGCTGGCGAAGGTCGCCATCTTCTCCGGCCTCACAGATTTCGAGTTACAATTCCTAGCCGAACGCGCCGTGCCGCGCCAGTTCGCTCCCGGAGAAATGGTTTTCGGTGAAGGCGAAGCGTGCGCTGGGTTATACGTGGTGGAGCGCGGAAACATCCGCATCTTTAAGACTTCGTCCGGTGGCCGCGAACAAGTGCTCAGCATTGATGGGCCGGGCAACTCCGTCGCGGAAGTTCCGGTTTTCGACGGCGGCAGTTATCCTGCCTCGGGATCGGCCGTGGATCACGCCACGCTGCTGTTTGTCGGGAAGCAGGATTTCCAGGCTCTCTGTCTGACCCACCCCGAAGTCGCCCTCAAGGTGCTCCGCGTGGTCGGCGCCCGCTTGCGAAAGCTGGTGGGGATCATCGAAGAGCTCTCTTTCACCACCGTCCGACACCGTCTGGCGTCCTTTCTACTGCGCCTGGCCCAGCGCGAGGGAACTCCGTCGGCGGCGGGCGTGGAGTTCTCTCTGCCGGGCAGCAACCAGGAACTGGCAGCGCAACTCGGCACTGTCCGCGAGTTGGTCTCCCGCAATCTCTCCCGCTTGCAGGCCGAAGGCCTTCTCAAACTGGAAGGACGCCGCGCCAGTATCCCCGATCTGAAGTCGTTCGAAGCCGAACTGGACCCCGCCGATTAAGGACCGCTCGCTAAACGGCCAGTTCAATCGCCGGCAAGCGCTCCCTGACGGTCGCCGCTCCGGGCGCGCATACGGAGCCGCGACCGTCAGGGAGCGGTTGATACAGTCGTTACGGAACAAGCGGTAAGCTGGCCATCGCTGCCTCGCCTGAGCCTGTAGCCCCTGTGACATAAGTCATATCAGAGCCCTGCCCGTCCGGAGTACGCTCGATACATCGAGGAGAAGAAACATGAGCGTAACGACGGAAAAGACGGTAGGCGAACTGGCGTTGGAAAACCCGGGTGCGACTCGCGTGTTTGAAAAGTTGTGCATCGACTACTGTTGCGGGGGCGGGCAGACGTTGGAACAGGCGTGCCAGGCTGCACACGTATCCATCGGGCAGGTAACGGACTTGCTCGCTGCGGCGAGCCAGGCGGCATCGACGGCCGCGTCCGCCCGCAACTGGCAGGCCGAGCCACTATCCGAATTGATCGCGCACATCCTAAGCAAGCACCACGCCTATACGCGCGAGGAAATCGCGCGTCTGAGTCTGCTGTTCGACAAGGTGTGTGCGGTGCACGGCAAGAACCATCCCGAATTGCTGAGCCTGCGCGAGGTCTTCAGCGGCCTCGCCGAAGAACTGACGACCCACCTGATGAAGGAGGAGATGGCACTCTTCCCATACATCCTGCGCATGGAAGAGGCCGTGGTGGCGAAAGAACCCGTGCTGCCGCCGCCCTTCGGCACTGTGCGCAATCCGGTGGCAATGATGATGCACGAACACGACGGAGCCGGCAACGCGCTGCGCAGCATGCGCGAAATCGCCAACGGCTACGCCGCCCCGCCCGATGCTTGCATCAGTTTTCAAACGCTCTACCAGACATTGGCCGCTCTCGAAGCCGACTTGCACCAGCACATCCATCTCGAAAACAATCTTCTCTTCCCGCGCGCGATCGAGATGGAGCAGGCACACTGAGGCGCATGGGGAGACCAGTGGCCGCCACCACCGTACCGCCGATCCAGATCCGCAAGAAGCTGGTGAAGCGCGCCGGCAAGGACCGTTCGCAAGCGTGGCGCCATGCCTTCCAGCTTGTCTTCCTGGCGCTCAACGTCTGGATCGGCGTCCAGTTCTATCTGTTCGTCCGTTACTACGAAACTGGCGGCCGGTCCGTGTACGCCAACCGTCCGCCTGGCGTCGAAGGCTGGCTGCCGATTGGCTCGCTGATGAACCTCAAGGTGCTGCTGCTCTCCGGCAGCGTGCCCGCGCTTCACCCTGCCGGCATGTTTTTGCTGATCGCATTTCTGGCCGCATCATGGATCTTTCGCAAGAGCTTTTGCGGCTGGTTGTGCCCTGTGGGAACCGTTTCCGAGTATTTGTGGCGCATGGGCCGCCACGCGTTTGGGCGCAACTTCCGCTTGGCGCGCACTCTCGATATCGCGCTGCGCAGCATGAAGTACATGCTGCTGGGACTGTTTCTCTACGCCGTCGGCTCAATGCCGGTCCCTGCGATTCGCGCTTTTCTCAGCGGCCCCTTCGGCGTGGTGGATGACGTGAAGATGCTCAATTTCTTCCGCTTCCTGGGTGTGACAGGCTCCATCGTGATCGCGATCCTCATAGCCGCTTCTGCTTTCATTCAAAACTTCTGGTGCCGCTATCTGTGCCCATACGGGGCGCTCATGGGGCTCGCCGCGCTGGCCAGCCCTTTGCGAATTCACCGCGATCCCTACTTGTGTATCGATTGCGCGAAGTGCGCCAAGGCTTGCCCCAACGCGCTGCCGGTGGACGGCCTCGTCACGATCCGTTCCGCCGAATGCACCGCGTGCCTGGAATGCGTCGCCGTCTGCCCCGCGGCCGACGCGCTATGCTTCTCGGCGTCCCGTGCGAAACGAGTCCCCGCATGGGCCGTGGCCGCCGGGATCGCCGCGATTTTCCTCGGCGTCTGCGGCTACGCCCGCCTCACCGGTCATTGGCACACCAATGTTCCCAGTAGCACCTGCTTCGATCTGATCCCGCGCGCCAACGAATTCACCCATCCCTGATCGCGCCGCAACACGCTACCGCTGCACAAACAGCAGCCCCACTAGTTTCTTGCCGTCGGCTACCGCACGCGTCCACGTGTCTTTGCACACAAGCCCGCGCGCCGCGAAGGCCTCGATCAACTCCTCGCGCGGCACCAGAGTCGGATGCGCGATCTCGAGCGCCTTGGCAAGCGAAGGCGGAATCTGCCGGCCGGGTGTGATAGCCGAGGCCATACCCTCCGGATTCTCCTGCATGACGATGCCGCACGCCGCGGGGCGCAGCCCGGCCATCGCCTCCACACCCCAACGCCAATCGATGTGCTCAAGTAGCAGCGTCGCCATTAGCAGATCCGGCGCAGGTTCGATCGTCGTCCGCTCGATGTCGTCTTCGAGGATGGTGGCTGTAAGGCCGCTCCGCTCAAGGCGCTCCGAGAGGCGCGCAAGGAACGCCGGGTTCAGGTCCGTAAACGTCAATCGGAACGGCCGCAAGAGCGCGGGGTCGATCAAGTCGAGCATCTGCCCGGTTCCGGCGCCGGCGATCACCACGCGGCCACCGGCGGGCGGCGCGGCGGAAAGGAGCATCAGACAGGCAAGTTCGGCGCCGGCCTGAGCTTGCCCGATCGCGGCCAGGTGCTGGTCCAGATCGTACCCAGTGACGATCTCGGTCCAAGCGCGGCGGAGGCTCGTATCCATTTGATTCGAAGGAGGTGGTGGCGGCGCGCAGACTCGAACTGCGGACCTACGGATTATGAGACCGTCGCTCTAGCCAGCTGAGCTACGCCGCCATCAAAATCCAGTGTAACAAACCATCTTGGATTTTGCTGTGGCCCATGGCATAGGGTATTTACCTGAGCCGCTGTGTGGAAATCCCACGATCCATGACCCGACTTTGTTAACCATAGTGTAACCGGACTTCGATTTCCGGTGGGGTGGCGTCAAGCAGTTTATTCCAAAGCGTTTAGTCAAATATGCTGCCCCTTGCATCAAAACGTCGTAAGTGCTTTTTTAATGGTAGTTTAATGGTTGGATCAGGCCGCTTTCCCACAGTATTATCCACAGGAGCTGTGGATTCTGTAAGGTACCACCCCCCACGCGCGGCACCAACAACCCGCAACCGCTCTCAGCGCAGATGGCCAGTGCGGCGAAGGCGGCGTTCGAGCGATTCGGGGATGATGGCCTCCACTACGCAGTGGTTGCCGGAGTAACGGGTCTTGATCACCCGTCCGAGCTGGTGGAGCAGCGCGAGCGTGGCGCCGTCGGCGGCAGGGATGCGAAGGGTCACCGACAGCGTGGGATCGACCGGGAGCGCAAGGTCGATCAAGTCCAACAAGCGGCCGATACCGTCGCCTGTGAGAGCGGAAATGGCCACCGCGCCGCCAGTTTGCCACGGAACGGCGGCCAAGAAGCGGCGCTCAACGGCCGCGGCTGCGGCGCCGGCACGGTCCATTTTGTTCATTACCAGGATACGCGGGACGTGGGCCGCGCCAATCTCATCCAGCACTTCGCCCACATGCGCCGCCTGTTCCATGGCGGACGGCGAGGCCATATCGACCACGTGGAGCACCAGCGCGGCTTCCTGAATTTCTTCCAGCGTGGCGCGAAACGCCTTCACCAGCGTGGTGGGAAGGTTGCGAATGAAGCCTACAGTGTCGCTGACCAAAACGCGGCGGCGCGAGGGCAGCAGCAGCGGGCGGACGGTAGGATCGAGGGTGGCGAAGAGCCGGGCGTCGGCCAGCACGCTAGCCTGGGTGAGCCGGTTGAAGAGTGTGGACTTTCCCGCGTTGGTGTAACCCGTGAGCGCCAGCGTGGCTAGCGGAACAGCGCCGCGGCGACGCCGGTTGACGGCGCGGCCGGTGCGTACGCTCTCCAGTTCGAGTTTGATCTTCTGGATTCGATGAGCGATGCGGCGGCGGTCGGTTTCCAGTTGCGTTTCGCCCGGCCCGCGAGTGCCAATGCCGCCGCCCAGCCGCGACATTTCGACGCCACGCCCGGACAGGCGCGGCAGCAGGTAGTTGAGCTGTGCCAGTTCAACCTGGAGGCGGCCTTCGCGCGTGCGGGCGCGCGCCGCGAAAATGTCGAGGATCAACTGAGTGCGGTCGATGACTCTGGTTCGAATCAATTTCTCGAGGTTGCGCTGCTGGGTGGGCGTGAGTTCGCGATCGAAAACGACGACTTCGGCCGCCCCGGCGCCGATGTCCGCGGCCAGTTCAGCGGCCTTGCCAGGTCCGATGAGGGTGGCGGCCTCCGGCGCGTCGCGCGATTGCAGCACGCGCTCCACAACCACAGCACCGGCGCTCTTAGCCAGTTCCGCCAGTTCGTCGAGCGATTCTTCGCTGCCGGCCGGTCCCCAACGCGCGGAAGCCGAACGCGATTTCCACTCGAGTCCGACCAAAATGGCCCGCTCGGGGGATGGCCTGGTTGTGAGCGTCTGCTACGCCTCCGCTTCGGCGTGCGCCGGCAGAGCCGATGCGCCGCTGGTAGCCCCACTCGAAACGGCGGCTGGCGCGTTGCCGGTGTACGAGTGGAGAGGTTTCTGCACCACCACGGTGGAAACGGCGTGCTTGAAAATCAGTTGTTCCTGATTGCTGGTCTCCAATACCAAAGAGTACTTGTCGAAACTCTTGATCCGGCCGGAAAGCTTCACGCCGCTCATCAGGTAAATCGTCAGGACAATCTTGTCCTTGCGCGCGTTGTTTAAAAAGCTGTCTTGAATGTTTTGCGCTGGTTTTTCCATCACACCCCCAAAAAAGACTGCATCGGGAAAGAACAGTGTTACCGCAGCGTAAGTAATTGTACACCGAATTACGTTCCGAATTCAGTATTGCCGATGGATGCGGCGAGCGGCGCCGGATCGGGCGATCACTCGTCTTCGTGCTCGGCGGCGGTGGTGGCCGAAGCGGGAGCGAGCAGGCGAACCACCTCGTCGCGCGTGTGCACACGGACCGGCGCGGTGTGCTTGCGGTCCGGCTGGCGAGCCGGTTCGAAGCGGAACTCGCGCGCGCGGTCGAGTTCGCGCTCCAGGTCGAATGCGGGAGCGCCGTGCAACCCGGGCACCTGGGCGATTCCGCGCTCGGTAATGACACACTCCAGGCCGCCCACCACCGCAAAATGGATCCGCATTTCCTGTTTGATGGAGAGCTTGCGCAGATCGGCCAGCTTCATCAGGCTTCCTGGTATTCGTCGACCTCTTCGCCGTGGGCCACGCGGTCGGAAATCCGCTCCTGGCAGGTCACACAATAGCGCGCCCAGGGCACCGCATCCAGCCGCTTGGCGGAAATCGGCTCTTCGCATTCCGGGCAGACGCCGAAGGAGCCGTGCTCCATGCGGCGGAGGGCGTCGGAAATCTCACGCAACAATTTCATGTCGATGGTATTGCGGTTGAGGAAGATCCACTCCTCGTGGTGTTGTTGGCTCAAGTCCCCTTCGTCGGACGGAACATCCAGACGCGCTACCACCTGAGCGGCCTTCTGCGCGGACATGCTGCCGCGAACCTCTTCGGCTTTCCGCTCCAGGAGTTGGCGGTAAGTCGAAAGCTTCGCTTTCGGCCCGTTCTTGTTGTTGGTATTCATCTTGCGTTCACTCGCCCGGCTGGCCGGATACACAATAAGACGCACATCCGAACCCAAAAGTTGCACATGCTTGGGGGGAGGCAGGCCAGCGCGGATTCCATAGTATACCCTTCGGTGGGCGGAAAGTCAAAACGAGGTCCTGTTCTCACGCGGCCCATTACGGTGCCAGTACGGAATGCTTCCTCCCTGGCGGGCCTGTCGCGCGACAGGCCGTCAAAGTTTCACCGCCAAAGCAAGGCCGTCGCCGACGGTGGCCATGGCGAGAGCGACACGCGTGTCGGCGTGCAGATGGCGATTGAATTCGCGGATGGCCACGGTATCGGGATCGCGGTTCTCCGGATCGGCCACCGTACCGTGGAATAGCACGTTGTCGGCGGCGATCAGCCCGCCGTGACGCAGCAGCCGCAGCGCGCACTCATAGTATTGGATGTAGCTGCCCTTGTCGGCGTCGATGAAAACGAAGTCGAAGGTGCCGGCCTGGCCCGCGGCGAGCAGAGCCTCCAGCGAATCGAGCGCCGGTGCGAGCCGCAGCTCGATTGCGTCCTCCACGCCGGCTTCGCGCCAAGTTTGCCGCGCGATGCGAGCGTATTCTTCGTTTATGTCGCACGCGATAAGCTTCCCACCAGGCGCCAGGCCCAGTGCAATCCAGCTCGAGCTATAGCCCAGGAAGACGCCGACTTCGAGCGCGCGGCGCGCGGCAGTCACGCGCGCCAGCAGATGCAGGAACTGGCCCTGCTCGGGCGACACCTGCAAGGAAGCCCGCGGGTGGCTTTCGGTCGACTCGCGCAGCTTGCGCAGCGGCTCCGGTTCGCGCAGCGTGACATCGCGGACGTAAGCCAGCAGGGCGTCTGTAAGCGCGGTCTGCGTGCGGGACATGTGGAACTTATTCTATCGCGGCCGCGCAGTGGCGGAAGGAATCGGCGTACTCCCCGCGGTTTGCTTGCTGCGCCGCTGATTACAGCAGGCGTACCAGGTGCGAAGCGCCGATGGCCAGCAACGCGCCTATGGCGGCGCCGGCCAGCACGTCGCTGAGGAAGTGCATGCCCAGCAGGATGCGCGAAGCCGCCACGCTCATGGCGCAGAACAGCAGCCCCAGCCCCAGCTCGGGGTAGAACACGGCCAGCGATATCGATACGGCGAATGCGGTGATGGTGTGGCCGGAGGGGAACGAGAATTGGTCAGGTGGCAGCAGGCACGCCCAACAATGCGGCTCGCTGGGCCGCTTGCGATGGGCAGCCTTCTTGAGCTTGAGAAAGAGCGCGATTCCGGTGCCGGCCGCCAGCGCGCCCGAGCCGACGGCCAGGAAGCGCCGCTCGCCGCCGAACAACAATAGCACCAGGCCCAGCGCGTACCACAACCAGCCATCGCCGCCGCGCGTGGCGCAGATCATCCACACGCGGATCCAGCGCGGCGCGTACCAGCGGTTCACCCGCAGCATCACCTTGTGGTCGCGCAGCGTAATGTACGACCGCATCGCTTCCCCGGAGAACGTCATGCGGCCACCTCCGCGATGGGTGTGGCACCGAAGCCGGCTCCCCCAGGTGCACGCAGACGGAGGTAGCGCGCCATCCACCAGCGCGCAAACACGCTCTCTGCAAAATAGTTCCCAAAGATCACCGCCGGCACGGCAACTCCCAGTACCGCCACCGGCGCGGTCCACGGGGTCTCGATCACCATCGAACGGCCGATACTGAGCACATCGCGCATCAGTTTCCAAACTCCGCCGGTCTCACCGCGCACCCTACCCTGGCCCAGCCGCAGCGCATGCAGAAACTCCTGCTTGGAGCGCGCCCGCGGCGCCACCGTGTAGGTGCAACCCACCGATCCCATCGCGTGCGCGTCGCTGCCGCCCACTTCCGCCAGGCCCGCCCGGTCCGCCAGCGCGGCCGCGTTGCGGTTGGCGCATTCGAGCATGTGGCCATTGCGGGTTTCCAGGGCCGGGAAGGCGGATTCAAACAGCAGAAAATCCTCTGGGGCGCGCCGGCCCGTCAGGCTGGAGAAGACGTGATTAGCGCTGAAGAAAAGGTTGCGGCCCTCCAGCCACCTGGCCAGCGATTCGAAATCGTGGCGGCGGCGCTGCAGCTCCACATGGTCGCGTTCCGTGATGTCGTACACGCCGACGTGCAGTTCGGTGCCGCTCGGCAGCTTGCAGGTCACCTCTTCGCTCAAAAAGAAATCGGGCTTGGAGCGCAACGTCTCGGCGGCATCGATGGAATCGTGATCGGTCACCGTCACCAGGTCCATGCCGAGCCGTTTCAGCTTTTCGTATACGGCCAGCGGATCGTTGTAGCTCTCCCGGCAGACCTTGCGCAGAACCGGGATGGTGCACATACCGGAGTGGCGTGTGTGGACGTGCAGGTCGCACCGCATACTTCTTATGTAGAATTAAATCGGCTACAACTCGGTGACACGGCGAAAAAACATTCGTGAATCGCCTTGTTTTTTGTTACGCAGTTGCGCAGCGTGGCACAATCGAAATGGTGAGACGGTTGGAACTGGTCTACTTCGACGCTGGCGGGGGCCACCGCGCGGCGGCCAATGCCCTGCGCGAGGTGATGGATCACGAGCGGCGCCCGTTCGACATACAGCCGATGAACCTGCAGGAGCTGCTGGATTCGATGGACGTGTTCCGCAAGCTCACCGGCCTGCGCCTGCAGGATCTTTACAACCTGATGCTCAAGCAGGGGTGGACTCTCGGTTCGCCGCAGCTCATGATGGGAATGCACCTGGTGATTCGCCTGTTCCATCGCAAACAGGTGAGGATGCTCGAAGCGCACTGGCGCGAGAGCCGCCCCGACCTAGTGGTTTCGCTGGTGCCCAACTTCAACCGCGCCCTCGGCGAAAGCCTGCGCCGTGCCGCGCCCGCCACGCCATTGGTCACCATCCTCACCGATCTCGCCGACTACCCGCCGCATTTCTGGATCGAGCGGCAGCCGCAGTACTTCATCTGCGGCTCGGACCGCGCCGTGGAGCAGGCGTATGCAATGGGCCATGCCGCCGATCGTGTATTCCGCGCGTCCGGGATGATCCTCAGCCCGCGTTTCTATGAGATTCCGCCGCTCGCCGCAACCGAGCGCGCCGCGGCGCGCCGGGCGCTGGGCTTCGATCCCGACGCGCCAGTGGGCCTGGTGCTATTCGGCGGCCAGGGCGCGGCCGCGATGCTCGATATCGCGCGCCGCCTGCCGGACCGGCAGCTTATCCTCATTTGCGGCCACAATCAGAAGCTGCGCGCGCGAATGGAAAAACTGCCACGCCGAGCTCCGGTCCTCATCGAGGGTTTCACCACCGAGATTCCGCGCTATATGCAACTGGCCGATTACTTCATCGGCAAACCCGGCCCGGGGAGCATATCGGAGGCAGTGTTCATGCACCTGCCGGTGATCGTCGCCTGCAACGCCTGGACACTGCCGCAAGAGCGCTTCAACGCCGTCTGGGTGCGCGAGCATAGCGTCGGCATCGTGCTCGATGGTTTCGACCACGTGCGCTCCGCCGTCGACCAGTTGCTCGATCCCGCTTCATACGCGCGCTTCCGCGCCGCCACCGAGGCCCAACAGAATCGCGCCGTATTCGAAATCCCGGAACTACTGGAACGGGTGGTGGGCGGAGGGTGACACGGACCAGTCACTTCGCCCGGCGCGATTGCGCCTGGCGATAGATTCCGGCTTGGCAATCTTGTCCGCGGCCTCGTCAACCGAATGGTTTCGAACGGCGTCGCGGGAATGCCGATGTGATTTGAGTCCGCAGGTCTGTTGGGGCACGACCGCTTTGGCTCGTTGCGGAGCCAAATACGAGGCCGGGGCGGTGGCGCCGGCGAGCGGATTTACGGAACCAGGCCTAAGCGGTCAGAAGCTCCAGGCGTGCTCCGCGCAGCTCGCTGGCGGTTCCTGCGACGCCGCGGAGTTCCACGGATTGGCGGTGCCGGTTTCCGGCGCCGGCTTGGGCGCGGGCCGGACACCTTCCCAGCCTTCGGCTAAAGTCGCGAGCAGGCTCAGCACCTCCGCCAGCGGTTCGTCGCGCTGCCGGAGATTGGCGTCGTGGAGCAGGCGCAGCATATAGTCGTACAGCGCCGCCAGACGCCGGCTGAGTTCCCCGCCCCGCTCGTGATCGAGCGCCGCGATCAACTGGATCAGCACCTGTCCCGCTTGGGTAATGGCTTTGGACCGCTCCATGATTTTCCCATCGGCCAGGTGGCGCCGCGCATCCTGAACCGCGCTCACTCCGGTCTGATAGAGCAAGCGGATCAGTTCCACCGGGTCCGCCGATAGGACCTTGCTTTCGAGATAAGCGTCTTGCGCGTTGCGCGACATCGGATCGTTCTCCCAAATTTCTCATCGGCCCGAAACTAAAGTTTTGAGCCTTTTCTTAAGGGGATTTGAGATTCTGCGCCATGCGCAATACGTATTCCGGGGGCACCTGCGAGATCACTTCTTTCGTATTGCGATCGATGATCTGGACCACCAGGTGCTTGGTGGCCGAGTCCATTTGAAAGGCCAGTTCCTCATCCTGGCCGAACATCTCCGATTGATTCACCGCCTTCACGGCCTGTACCACCTCACGGTTCTGGTTGGCAATTTCGGACGGGACGCTCACCGCGGTCACGGGTAGGGCCGCGTCTGTGCGGTTTACGGCGCTGATCTCCATAACGGCTCCTCAGCCGGCTCTCCCCGGCGAGCGGCCTCGCGGGGAAAGCCGGTTGTCAAGCTTCTTATCGGCCGAAGGTGAAGAAGCGCGAGCGCCGGCTGGAAGATCCTGTTCACTCGGCGCCATCGCCTCCTCGTGAGCCTAAAGCCGCGCCCCGGAGATGCCGATAAGTAACTTACTGCGGCCCGAGACCGCTGCCGCCCAGCGGTTCGGTAAGGATATCGCCGTAGACGATGCCGCGCCCACTCGTGCCGACAAAGATCCGGCCATAGACGCGAGTATCGGCTGCGATCACACTTGGCCCGCCATACTGATGCGCGGGGTCGTTCACCTGCACCCAGGTCGTTCCGTTGTCGTCCGAGCGGAAGATTCCGTATGTGCTCGCCCCGGCGATCACACCATAAACGAAGATCGTTTGCACTTCCTTGCGGGCTCGCGGATTTGGCGCTCCCAGCGTCACCATGTTCGCCTGTAAGACGTTCGGCAGGGCTGTCCAGTTGACGCCGCCATCGGAGGAATGATAGAGACCGAAGCCGCTCGCCGGCAGCCACAGGTCGCCGGCCCGCGCGAAGTTCGCCACCGGCAAGAACGGCGTCATGCCTCGCGTGAACGTGGTTTTGCTCACTTTGGAAAAAGCGGTTCCGCCACTGCTCGCGGTGCTGTAGAAGCTGGCACCATCGAAGGAATAAAACGTCTTCGGCGCCACCTTATCCGCTACGGGAGTGAATCTCTGCGGGAGTCCCGTGGCCAGAGTCCAGATGCCGCCGTTGCCGTCGGTGGAATACTGCGACGTGCTGATGGAGCCTGGCGGAGTCCACATTATCATGGTTCCGCTCGCATCCACAATAATCGTTCCCGGATTGTTAAGCGTCGTAGCGGCATTTGTGGCGCAACCATTGAACGGCGTCCAGGTGGTGCCACCGTCGGTCGAGTATCCACCCCAGTTACACGGGCCCGTGGTCGGGAAGTCAGGAACGCCGACGGCGGCTATGAACAGGGGATTTTGCCCCGCCCAGTCCAAGCCGTCGATATTTCCAAAGAGCACTCCCTGACCGCTGAACGTGCCGCCGGGGGGCGATACGGCAAAATCGTCGTGCCGGAAGCCACCCAGGGCTCCGCTTAACAGGTGCGCGCCTTCGGTGGGGCTGATCGCCTCCGGCACATAGGAGGCCTCGATGCCCAGCGCCTGCACGGACCACGTAGGGGATTTGCCGGAATCGGCCGCGGACACGTTTTCGGTCGCGAAGATGGTGCCGGTTGTGCCGTACAGCAGATGTTCGGGATTGACCGGGTCGATCAAGAGACCAGACATATAATAGCCGAAACCGGTGACCGGGGCCCCGTAGCCGGCGTCCAGCCAGGGCGAGACCGGCAGGAACACCGAAGGGCCGAAGTACAAAAAGCCGGCGGGAATCTCAGATGCATAAACGCCACCGGAGGACGTGATGGCGCCGAGATCGATCCACGTATTGCCGCCATCGTGTGTGATGAAGATCGTGTCGCTGAACGTCGTAGTCGACGACGATGAAGACGACGACGGTGAGCGGTTCAGCGTGGCGACGGCCACGGTGCCTTGGCGGTTCGGGTCCTGGGTGATGCCGCAGTATCCGCCGGTCTGTGTGGTTTCGCCGTCTTTGGTATCGAGCGGCGGCGTGATGTTGGTCCATGTGCCAGCGGACGGATTGAACTTCTCCACCAGACCGTAGGTCAGGCCAACAGGGTTGGGGCCTGGGCCCTCAAAGCTCTGGTAAGTGACATATAGATTGCCGTCCGGATTGATCACCGCGCGCAGCGGTTCCGGAGGGCGGATCGTGCCGGTTACGCTGAAGGGCCAGGAGAGCGGCTGGTTGGGCAGCGCCGTCCAGGTTGTACCGTCGTCGGTGCTCTTGTAAATCGTTTCCGTCGTGTAAACGCCGGCGTAGACGGTGCCGGAGTTCACGGGATCGAATAGCACAAAATTCACGCCATACCCATCGGCGGAGCTGGAAACGGGAAAACTGTTCACCTTAGCCCAGGTTTGCGCGTTGTTTTCGCTCTTCCAGAGGCCCTGGGAGCGAGTGCCCATGAAGAGTTCGCTCGGATTGGACGGGTTCACGGCCAGGCGCTCGCCGGCATTAGCCCCGTTGTTGCTAGGGGCCATCTGGAAACCCGGATTTCGATTGATGGTGAAGGTGGCGCCCTGGTTGGTGGAAACCAACAGCGCCGACTCTGGGCCGCTGGTGCCCGCTGCGATGTAGAGACGCGTGGGATCGGTTGGATCGAGGGCGACGCTCTCCGGGCCCATCAAAGCATTGTCGGTTCCCACGAGAAAATCGAGCAGCGGAATCCATTCCTGCGTCGTCGGATTCCAGCGGTACACGCCGCCGCCCGTGGTGCGCGCATAAATCAGGCCGGACTGTTTGGGATGCGCGATCAGGCTCGGAATGTACCCGCCCCCCACGATTCGGACCGGCTCCCACTTGTAGGGAGCCAGGATGGGGGCCGATTGCGCCGAGCTTAGGGATGCGAACAAACACAGCCCAAGGGCGACACGACAGAGTGGAATTGCACCGGGCAGCAGACGTTTCGGGTTAACCATGGAGTTTTCCTCTAGCTCGCGATTGAACTGCCGGCACCGATCGGTTCACCCCGCTGGGTCCGGCCCTGAAAACAGTGATTTTACCACCGGTACTCGATGGTGATACCACCGCTGTCGAATACGGTATCGTGTGCAGCCCGGCAAATCGGTGCGCGCGGCCTGCGGTTGCTGGCGATGGTGCTCGCTGTCTGCTGACAGGCCCCTATTGCGGGCCGGCGCCGCCCCCGCCCAGCGGGTCGCTGAGGATGTCGCCGTAAACGATGCCGCGTCCGTTCATGCCGAGATAAACCCGCCCATAGACGCGCGAATCGGCCGCAATCACCGATGGGCCGCCGTACTGATGCGCGTCGTCGTTGACTCGCACCCAGGTCGATCCATTGTCATCGGAGCGATAGATGGCGACCGCGGTGGCTTGCGAAACCACGCCGTAAAGAAAGATCGATTGCACTCCCGTGCGTGCGCGGGGATTGGCCGCTCCGACGCTCACCATGTTGGCCTGCAAGACGCTAGGCACCTGTGTCCAGGTGGCGCCGCCATCGGCGGAATGGTAAAGACCGAAATCGCCCAACGGCAGCCAGAGGTCGCCGGCTCGCGCGAAATTCGCCACCGGCGCGTTTGTCGGCGCACCGGCGTAAAACTTGGTCTTGTTGACCGTGGAAAAGGTCTTTCCGCCACTCGTAGTTGTGCTGTAGAAGTCGACGCCATCGAAAGCATAGAACAACTGCGGGATCACCTTATCCGCCACTGCCGCATGCAGGCCCGGATTACCGCCAGCTACGTTCCAGCTTCCGCCATTGTCCGTGGAATACTGTGGCGCGCTGGCGCTACTGGGCGCGGTCCACATCATCACGGTGGCGCTCGCATCCGCCGCAATCGATCCTACAGCGTTGCTGTTGTTGCCACCGGCCGCGCAACTGCCGAACGGCGTCCAGGTGGTGCCGCCGTCGCTCGAGTACCCTCCGTAGTTGCACGGGCTGGTCGAAGCGCTCGTGGCAATGCCGGTGCGGACGACGAACTGCGGGTTTTGCCCGGCCCAGTCGAGTCCGTCGGTTGTGCTCACGACCGGGTTGTTGTACATGCCTCCGGTGGGCGAAATGGAAAAACCGTCGTGTCGGAAGCCACCAATGTCGCCGACTCCGCTCAGCAGGTGCGCGCCTTGCGTGGGGCTGATCAACGCGGTCACCGCCGTCTGCTCGATTCCCAGTCCCTGCACATACCACGTGGGGGCTTGGCCGGAATCGGCCGCGGAGACGTTGTCCGTAGCGAAAACCGATGCGCCGGTCGAGTACATCAGGTGATTGGGATTGATTGGGTCGATCAGAAGCGAAGACATCCACCAGCCGAAACCCGCGGTCGCATCCGGTGCCGCATTGCCAAAGGTCAACCACGGTGAGATCGGCCGGAAAACGGAAGGACTGAAGTAGAAATTGGCCCCCTGCGGCCCATCGATGCCGGCGTCGGAGGTGAGTACGCCGAGATCGGTCCACGTCTTGCCGCCATCGTGTGTGATGTAAACCGTGTCGGTCGGCCACCAGCGGTCCAAGGTGGCGACGGCCACAGTTCCTTGGCGGGTCGGGTCCTGGCTGATGCCGCAGAATCCGCCGCGCTGCGACGGCTCCCCGTCAGCTTCAAGCGGCGGCGTGACGTTGGTCCATGTGCCGGTCGAGACATTGAACTGCTCCACCAAGCCGTAGCTCATGCCGTTGGGGCCGGGGAAGTCGCCGTAAGTCACATAAAGATTGCCGTCTGGATTCAGAACCGCGCGCATCGGCGCCGGAGCGTGCGTCCCTGAGCTAACGCTGTACGGCCAGGCTAGCGGCTGCCCGGGCAGCGCCTTCCAGGTCGCGCCGTCGTCGGTGCTTCTGTAGATTGCGGACGTCGCATAAACACCGGCATAGACAGTGCCGGAGTTGAGCGGATCGAACAGCACCCACTGCACGCCAAAGTTTTCGCCGCTGCCGCCGTCGTTGGCGGAGCTCAAGACGGGAAAGCTCTTGACCTGTGCCCAGGTTTGGGCATGGTCCTCGCTCTTCCAAAGCCCTACCTGGCGGGTGCCCATGAAAAGTTCGCTGGGGTTAAACGGATTCACCGCCAGGCGCTCGCCCACATCGCGTCCGTCGGTGTTGGCGCCCATCGAGAATCCCGGCGTCTTGTAGATGGTGAAAGTGGCACCCTGGTCGGTGGAAACCAGCATCGCCGTTTCGCTGCCGATATACATGCCAGCCGCGATGTAAACGCGGTTGGGATCGCTGGGATCGAGCGCGATGCTTTCCGGCCCTTGCAGACTATAGTCTGCCTGCCCTAGGAAATCGAGCAGCGGAATCCATTGTTGAAGAGTCGGACTCCATCGGTAGACGCCACCCATGTCGGTGCGCACGTAGATCAGGCCGCTCTGGGTGGAATGCGCGATTAGGCCTGGAATGTAACCGCCCGCCACAATACGGACCGGCGCCCACGTATAGGGTGCCTGAATAGGAGGCGCGCCAGATTGCGAAGAGCCCAGGGAGCCGAACAAACATAGCCAAAGGACGACCAGACAAAGTGTAGCCGCACCGGGCAGCGGACATCTTGGGGTAACCATGGAGTTTTCCTTGCGTGGGCGTTGCCGCGCCCGGACCAATCGGCCTAGCCTCGCCGGGTCCGGACTTCACGATAGTGATTCTATCACCGGTGCTCTATGCTGATACCAGGACCCGGCAGTGGCCTATCGTTTACAGCCTGGCGAATCGGTACGGGAAGGGCTCCGGCGGATCGCGCGCGAGGAGCTCGCCACCGCCGCGGCCGGGCTGCGCCAAGCCACCCCCCGTAAGCGCGACGACGCCGTCCATGAAGCGCGCAAGTCCGTCAAGAAGGTACGCGCCATCCTGCGCCTGATGCGGGGCGAGTTGGGCCGCACCTTCGAAATCGAGAACCGGCGGCTGCGCGACGTGGGGCGCCGGCTCTCGGTGTACCGCGACGCCACGGTGATGATCGAAACTCTGGACCAGCTCGGCAGCTACGCGCGAGACGCACGGAGCGCGCGTTCGCTGTCCACAATTCGACGCGGCCTGATGGAGAACCAGCGCCGGCGGCGGCTGGGAGATCGCATGACCAATGCGATGGGCCGCGCTCGAGAAGAGCTAATGGCAGCCGCGGCCCGCGTCGACCGGTGGCGGCTGGTGTTCGATGGGCCGGTGGCGCTGGCGCCGGGCATGGAAACGGCCTACCGCCGCGGCCGCGCCGGGTTGGCCGCCGTCCGCCGCCATGCCCGGCCGGAGTGTTGCCACGACTGGCGGAAGCGGGTGAAGGACCACTGGTATCATCTCCGCCTTGTGGAGGGTCGCTGGAACACCGCCATGCGCGCCCGCGAAAGAAGCCTCAAGCAACTGGAAACCTGGCTGGGCGAGCATCACAACCTAGAGGTGCTCTCCGCGCACCTGGCGGCCAAAGCGGCCGATGGGCGAATGCCTCGGGAAGTCAAGATATGCCGCGAGTTCATTGGCGAGTTGCAGCGCGAACTGCGCCGTAAGGCGCTGGCGCTCGGCCAACAGCTATATAGCCAGCCGCCCGAGTTGTTCCGGAAACACCTGGCTGAGTTATGGAGGCCACTACCCGCTCGTGGCGTGGCCCGCCCGATCCGCCTAAAACGAACTTGATCCGCTAGCGGCGGTCACATAGTTCGCGGCGCCGGATTCGGCGCAAACGCGAAGCGTCGCCGCCGATCGCGATTGTCGGGGGGCACGAGACGACACTTTTCTGACCTTCCGCGCGGGTCCTTTCGCCGGCTTGTCATCCGCGCCGGTTCCCGGGGCGAGTAACTCCCGAATCACCTTGTTCTTGGCCGAGCTGGTCTCCACGTAGTCGACGCCAGCGGCGGTCAGCGCATAGTCGGAGTTATCTTCCATCATCGAAATATAACCCTTCGAGCGCAGATACCAGAGCGCAAAGTTCAGGTACTCGCGCGGGAACGCCATGCGTTGTTCCAGTTCCATCACCGAAATCCCAGGCTTGCTGTGGTCGACCCGCCGGCGGTGGTACAGCAGCGAGAGAATGCCCAGTCGCCGGTTGGCTTCGCCCTCAATTCCATCTACAAAAGACTTCTGCCAAAAGATGGGTAGGGTTTCGAGTTGGCATCTCTGGTGCGTGGCGTCATAGTCCGCGCGCATCGCGGGATCGCTGAGTGTCCGGTAAGCCTCACGCAATAGGAGGAAACGCTCCAGATTGCCGGTCGTCGGATTGTCCGGATGAAAACGCCCCGCCATGATGCGGTAGACCCTGTGAATCGTCTCGGGATCGGCGTTGAGACTGATTTGCAGAATCTCGTAGTAATCGGCGTTCTGCGGCGACAAGGGCGCTTCCGCCGGGGCAGTGAAACGGTCCTCGCTTGCGTCGGACAATTGGCTGGGTGATGGCGCCTGGTTAGGCGCCACCTCGCTCGCCGGTTGCGGTTTGTGTGCCCGTTCCGTACGTTCTATCCCAGGAGCGGTCTCACCCATAGGCATAGCCTGCGGCGCGAAAGCCGCAGCCTGCGAGTTCGGTTTCGATACCGGTTCGAATACAGGCTTGCGCTCCGGTTCCGCGGCCTGCGAAGTCACGATGGCCTCCGATTCCGGTTTCGATACCGGTTCGGATGCGGGCTTGCGCTCGGGTTCCGTGGCCCGCGGATGCACGACAGCTTGCGACTTCGCTTTCGATGCTGGGTGGGAGACGGGCGCGCGCTCGCGTTCCCAGGCATGCAGGGTCGCGATGGCCTCCGATTTCGGTTTCGACACCGGTCGGGATGCGGGTTTGCGCTCGCGCTCCCAGGCGTGCAGGGCCGCGATGGCCTCCGATTTCGGTTTCGACACCGGGTGGGATGCAGGTTTGCGCTCGCGCTCCGCGGCGGGCGGAGTCGGCACAGAACCGGGATCGGTGCGTTCAGAGGACGATGCACGCAGAACCGGTCCGACACGGTCGGACCCCTTGTCGGCAGGCTTGTCCTCGGTTCGCTCTTCCGACCGCAGAATGTCCAGGACAGTCAGCGCCGGCTGAAGGAGGCGCATGCGTTTGGATTGCACACGGAAAATGTTTCCCAGCGCTCGCGTCACCGTAGCGCCGTAAGGCCCGGCGGTCAAGCCCACCGTTACGCGACCATCTCGCTGGAATCCGCTTCGCGGGCAACCAGCTCCAGCCCGCAGATTCTTTCCAATTCCGGCGTGCCGCAGCCGTGGCTTTCGCAATGTTCGGCGATTTGGCGCAGCGCAGAGAGCCGGTACTCCTCGACGCGGTTCAATTCCGTCGTGGCGCACTCGATATTAGTCCGAGTCACGGCGTGACGGAGCCTGTGCTTCGCCCGGTCCACCAAATCGAGTACCCGCAAATACTGGTTTGTCAATTCTTCCGTAAGTAGGCAGTCCATTACGCTACTTAGGATATACAAGACTATTCGCTTAGGTCAATACTAGATAGTACCAGAAGGTCTAATAGTACTTTTATGACATGTTTGTCACGTTTTTAGCTTACTGGTACTATCAACACTATATTCTTTGGCAAATCTCACGTGCCATGAACCCAACTGCCAGATAGGAAAGGCCCCGTCTGCGTCGGCGTGAAATGGGACGAAGCGGCGTCGATAACGAAACGGCGGAGAACCCGGTTGCCGAACAACGGTTGGCTAGGTTATGGAACATGTGACCCGGTGATAACGTACTAGAGCCAAACGGGCTGCTACCCGAAGGTCATCATCCAGAATCTGGACGGGCTCGGTGGTGTTCGCAAAGACGAACCCGGTAGGTGCTGACCGCGACACGGCGCGGCCAGTTGGAAAGCTCCAGGAATCGCTGTTAGTTAACGGCGACCACCAGCTTGTTTGCGCCGCAGCGTTCGGCGCGAGCCTTCCACCCGTACCCTGGCTGTGGTTCTCGGGAAAGTCACTACCTTCGAACGCACCCTCGGTTGGGCGCATTCCGGGCTGGTCCCGGCGGTCAGCAACTCCCGAATCACCTTGTTCGTGTTCGAACTGCTTTCCACGTAGTCCACGCCCTCGCTGGTCAACGCACAATCGGAGTTGTCTGGCATCACCGAGACATACCCCTTCGACCGCAGATACCAGAGGGTAAAGTTCAGGTACTCGCGCGGGAACGCCATGCGCTGCTCCAGTTCCATCACCGAAACTCCCGGCTTGCTTTCGCTAATCCGGCGGCGTTGGTACAGCAGCGAGAGCACGCCCAGGCGCCGGTTGGTTTCGCCCTCAATTCCATCCACGAACGACTTCTGCCAGAAGGCGGGATGCGGTTGGGGCTGCCCATTCTGGCGGCCGGCATCATACTGGGCGCGCAGGTCGGCATCGCTGAGAGTCTGATAAGCTTCGCGCAACTGGAGGAACCGCTCCAGACTGCCGGTTACCGGGTTGTCCGGATGAAAGCGCGATGCCATGATTCGGTAGACCCTGTGAATTGTCTCCGCGTCGGCGTTGGGGCTGATCTGAAGAACCTCGTAGTAATCGGCGCTCTGCGACAAGGGCGGGTTGGAGGGCGGCATGAACCGGCCTTCCTCCTGGTCGTCCGGATCGTTGGCGAATCGATCTTGGTTGGTGGCCGATTCGTTGGCGAATCGATCCTGGCTGGCGGCCGGTTCTTCAGAGAAATGGTACTGTTTGGCGGCTGGTTCGCCGGCGGATTTGTCCCGATCAGGCGCCGGCTGGCGGACAGGCTCCGGTTCGGGCATCCACTGGGAATGATCCCTCCATTCCGCCTGAGGCTTCGCAGGCGGTGGCTCAACCGCAGCGGCGATCCGCGGCGGGCGGCTGGTTGGCCGCACTTCCGGCAGCAATTCGGGCATTGTGGCGAGCGTCGGCGCCTCCGGCTGAGCGGGCGCTTCTAAATCGGCCTCGGCGCGCTCGATGGACCAGGCGCGCAGAGCGGAACCGACGCGGTCCGAACGCTTTTTCACGCGCGCTACTCCGGCCGGTTCGTTAGACGGCAAGGGGTCGAGCCCAACTAGCACAGGCTGAAGGCGGCGGGTGCGTCTGTACTGTGCACAGATCAGAGCGGCCAGCACCAACAATACCGCAGCCCCGTAAAATCCGGTGGTCAGCATCATGACGCCACCGCCAGTCTGGCCCCGAGCGGACATTGGCAGATCTCTTCCAAATGCGACGTGGCGCAGTCGTGGCTTTCGCAATGGTCAACGATTTCGCGAAGCAGATCGAGCCGGTAATCCTCGACGCGACGCAATTCCGTCCTGGCGCACTCGATGTTGGTAAGAGTAACGGCGTAATTCAGGCGATGCCGCGCTCGCCGCACCGACTCGACAGCCGCCAAGTATTGAATTCCCAGTTGGTCCCGCAGTTCGCATCCCATTTGAGCTTAGGATGCCTGAACTTGCCGAATTACGGTAGTCCAACTCGTACCAGTTTGACCTATGGTAAGTTTGGGGCAAATTCGGTACTCAGGCAAAACTTTTGGCCCCGTACTTTGAATCGTCTGGGCGGTTTCGAGCATCCCAGCCACAACGGCAGAAAAGCAGCTCCGGATGAACCCGAGCCGGAGACGCATCGGTTTCTCTGTGGCGCCCGTATGGCGAGACCGATTCAGCTTCCCGCGCCGCCAAATAGCGGGTCTGCGCCGATGGTGCCATTCAGCTCTTTCAAATAGTCCGGTGAGCCGACCCAAGCCAGGGTCTCCTGGGCGGCCTTGATGCGGGCTTCCAGATCGAGGCGCGGCGGGATTTCTAACCCCGAAGCGCGGAATCCCTCGAGCGACTGCATGTGGCGCTCCCACAGTTCGGTCTCCTGGCGCTTCCGCGTCCGTAAGCGCTGGTTATACCAATCGCTCGAGACAACCGCTTCGCGGGTGAATTGCACGCGCAGGCGCGGATCCTCGAGTTTCATCCCCTGGTAGCTGCCATGTGCCATGATCTCGAGTAAAGCCCGCAGCGGGGGGCAGGCACCTTCCACGCCGCCATCCTCGAAATACGACTGGGCCACGCGGCGCTGGCTTTCCACGATGGCGTCCACGCCCGAAGCGAACATAACCAAGTCCTGCTTCTCGGGGCGCAGCATCTCTTCCGGAAGGACCGCATCGGGAGTTTCGAAAATGCGTCCCAGGAAGACATCGCCGAAGCGCCTCGTGATCCGGTAGCCTAGGCGACTGGCAAGCACTGTGCGGCCGTCGATGCAGAAATCTTCCACCTTCTCCAGGTAGCCGTTTTCGATTAGATACCGCGGGTCGCGCTCTTCCACCCGCATTCTGCACCAAATCTCCGGCGCCAGCATGCTGATGTCGTGTTCCACGCGGTATTGCGGGCCCACATAACCCGCCGAAGTTGTAACTGCCGCATACTCGCCCAGTATCATGGAAATCAGCGCGTTGTTTACGTCGATCACGGGCAGCAGAGCATTGAACGGACCTTTAGTAAGAGCTCCTTCGCTGCCAAACCCGGTAGTCGACGGCGACTTACCGGTGAGGCTGGAGATAAACTCCATGAACAGTTCCGGCGTTTCCTGGTAGTGGATCGGACTGTAGACCGCCAGCGGCGCAATACCGATCCTCGGTTCGGGCGGATTGTTGCGGCGGCCGGGCAGGACGGCGTTGACCGGAAAGAACACGCGCCCGGATTCGGGAATATTGCGATCCAGGCGCGCGGTGATTTCGGCCAGGTACGTCTCGCGGGCATGCGTCAGATCCGGCCGCCGCTGCAGATAGCGGGGGTTCTTCGACGGCTTGCCATCGACCAGGCGCGGATGCGCGGAAGACACCACGTAGGCGCCGGTTTCCGACGCCACGAATTTCGAGATCAATTGCTTCATGGGCTGGCTGTAGCGGTCGAATTCGACCACGTGATCGACCAGGCGGGCGGCGTCCTCGCGGGTCAGCGGCTCGAAATTGGAAAGAAACGTGTCGGGACTGGCGATATCGGCCTCAGCTTGTTGATCGGCGCCGCGGTGGATGGCTTCGTCCGGCCGTTGGAACAGCATCGATTCGCAGTTCACCACCAGTTTGACGCTGGGGTTCCGGTATTTCTCGTCCAAATGCGAGAGCGCCTCGCGCGGCAGCAGCACGGAGGCAGTGATATCGTCTTCCACCTGCACCTTGTCGGCCGGATGAAAATCCGGGCGCAGCTTATAAATGCGCCAGGAGCCATCGGGATCGTAACCGACCCGGAGGTAGTTACTCACCAGTCTCTCGCCGTCGAACTTGAGCTCGTGGCCCAAAAAGCCGTTGATGCGATCCACCGTAAAATGTTCCCGCCACCGATCGCCCCATTCGGGCCGGTAGTAGCGCTTGACGGTGAATACAAGCTGGCGGATGGTCTGAGGCAGACTGCGGACCCAGTGGTTATGTTCGTCGGTATAATCGCCGGAGGGAGTCAGCAGCTTGATCACCGAACCGAGCGACCGCTCAAGGCTGAGGATCGGCCGGTTCGCGCGGCGGCCGGGGCGGCCGTCCCGCAAGATGCGCGAGTAGTCCTTCTCGAGTATGGCCGCTACCTCGTCCATGTCGCTCGAGTAGTCCCTGACGAAAACCGAACCCTTCAGTAAAAGGTCGGAGATGGATTTGGAAATCTCGCTCTTGCCGCCGCCCGAAACGGTGGAAGGCTTGTGACAGAGAGTTCCGTCGGGGCGCGTGCCGACCAGCCGCCAGGACGTGCCGGTCAGTTGCTTTTCCAGGCGCAGCCGGTAACCGGAAGGCAGCACGTACACCTCTTCGGCGCGCAGCGGAATCTGGCGCCGCTGGCCCTGCGATTCCCAGCCGACGAACCCCTCTCGCACGCTGAAGGTGGACGATTCGGGAACGTACAGAATACTGGGGAACCGGCGGTCGATCGCGTAACCTTCCGGCCGGATCTCGGCCCGGCCGCCCAGCAGGCGCATGGCATCTTCAAACGCAGCGCGTTTCAAGCGGACCGTTCGATCGGCGATGAAATCCTGGCCGAGCACATAGGCGGGGAACGCGATGGCACCACCGGCGTGCTCCTCTTCGCACAGCCCGTATAAGTTGGCGGCGAAGCCGATTTGCGTCTTTACTTCCTTCTTGCAATAGCCGAAGTAATTGTCGGCGATGATGGTTACCATGACGCCGGAACGGTCGCGGCAGGCGACCTTAAAGGCCTGGCCGCCGTTATACAGCTCGTCCGGTTGGCTCCAACACATGCTGTCGCGCTTCTGCCGTTCGGTAGCCTCGCTCGTGTGGGGCAGACCCAAAGCGCTCTTGCGCACCGAGGCGAGGTGCGGAGCCAGGATGACGCAGCCGGAGTGACCGGTCCAGTGTTGCGCATCTAGTGCCGCATCGTTCTCCGGCAAGTACGGATCGCCTCCGTTGCCGAAGAGGCATTCGACGAAATCCAGGTTGGCGACCAGCGTACCGGGGGCGAAGAAGCGGATCTCCATCCTCCGTTCCGGCGCCTGGCTGGTGGCGGGGCACACCACTGGCCGCAACAGAAGCGAAACGAACAAGCCCGCCGCAGCCGGTTCGGCGGCGGTGTAGGGAAGTGCGAGCACGTCCTGCGGCGGGTCGAGCGCCATTTCGAGCAGTGCCGCGAAAACCGGCTTGGGGACCGCGATCTTGTCGGCGGGAATAGGCAAGCCGCCTTCCGCGATATGGAAGACGCCTTGCGTGGTACGGCGGTCGCTCTTAGGATTGTGCAGGACGCCCTGCGCCACGCGGTAGGAATCGAGATAAGGCGAGTGAAAACTCTCCGCGCCCAACGGAAACGAAAGCGCGCGCGCCATTCCCGGCAGGTCGAGAGTCAGCGTTCGGGAGGCGAGACGCGGCGCTCCCTGCGGGCAAATGTCCTTCAGATAGCGGTCGAGGAAGCTCTGGATACGCTCATCCACCGGACACAGAAGACCGCGCAGCAGTTGGTCTTTCTGGTGGATATTCCGCAACAGCGGACCGGCAAGCTCCAGGAAGTAGGGGTCGGAGGCGGTGCGGGGCGTGGATTGGCCCAAGGCCGCGAGTTTGAGACTGATATAACGATCAAGCGCGCGATGTGTGTCCATAGGGAAAGAATTGGCGCCGGTGCGAACGCCACTTGTACCAGCTTAGCCGCTTCGCCTATACCTTCGCCAGCGCACCCAGACGCGCCCCCAGTTTGCTCGTCCGCAAGAGACCGCAATGAGGTTCGCCATGTGACGGTCCTGTTACACCAGATGCCGGGACGGCAGCCACGGCCGCCATGCAGTGGAGGAGAAGCTATTTGAAATCAGCTGTTTACTGGCCGCGCGGCGGCAAAGAGCCCGGAGCTGGGCGGACAGAGGCGATGGCGGTGGCTCCGAAACGGAAAAATGAGACAAACCGCTCCAAATAGAGGCGGTTGGAAGTATAATCGCAAGTGACCACTAGCCCGGATGCGGGAATCCAGACCCGTTCGCGGAGGATTATGCCTAACAATAAGCACGGTTTGCTCGACAGCCTGAAGCACATGGCGTTTGAAGACGAGCCGGAAAAATCGGAGAAGGCAGCGCCAGCCACCACGCCGGCCGAAGCGCTGACATTCGGGACCGCCGCTCATACGTTTGCAGCACCGGCCCCTGCGTTCGCGCCCGAGGAGACGAGCGCGCCCGCGCCGGCTGGGTATTCGCTTCCGATCAACGCGGGAGTGGTGCCGGATAACGACGAGGTCTACCGAAAGCTTCTGTCCAGGACCGATTTCGAAGGCACCGATGTGGCTGCGACCATCCACAAGTTTCTGGAACCGCTCAAGGCCATCCCGGACACCGTAATGCCTCCCAATATTAAGTTCAAGACAGCCGTCCTGCAAGCTAAGGCACAAGCTGGATTGACGGAAGACGGCATTCTGGCGGTCTTTGACACGCTGCAAGCCAAGCTGAAGCAGGAGGAAGACGCATTCAACGCGAAGGCGCAGCAGTTCGCGTCTCACGAGGTTACCGGCCGGCAAGACCAGATCGCCCAGATCAGCGCGCAGATCACGCAGCTCCAGCAGCAGCTTGCTCAGTTATCCGGCGAACTGGTGGAGGCGCAGGGCAAGAGCGCGCATGTGCAAAGCCAGTTTGCGGCAGCCGCGCAACGCCGCCGCACTGAAATCGAACAACAGAAGACCCAGTACGCCGCTTCCCTAAAAGGATAAGACACAAGACATGAGCCTCTCGCCGGTTACTCCCAACTTTACGCAGAACCTGCAGAACTACACGCCGAAATCGTTCTGGAAGCGTCCCGAGGGTCCGTTCGGGATGGTCGTGCTGGCGGCCGTGATTGTCGGCGCCGGCGTCGGTCTGTATGTCATCCTGCCGTTCCTGATTACGCTGCTGGAGAACACGCTGTATACTGTCGCGCTGGCCGTGGTGCTAATTGCCGTCCTCTGGCTGGCGTTCAATCCAACCTTTCGGACGGCGGTCAGAAACCTGTTTCAGAATATGGTGCGGTGGTTCGCCGGCTGGGTGGTAGAGACCGATCCGATCGGCATCCTGCGCAACAACCTGGATGACATGAAGAAGGCGAAGTCCGACCTCGACCAGACCCTGCAGCGGTTCGCCGGCAGCGACGAGCGGCTGCAACGCAGCATCGCCGCCAAGAACGACGAGATCACCACGCTCGGTCATAAGGCCGCCAAGGCGGAACAGATGGCGGCCGCCGCTACCGACCCAATGGAAAAGGAGCGCCTGATGTTGGAGCGCCAGACTTTCCTCGAGAAGGCGGGGATGCTGATGCAAGGCGTGAAGCAGTTGCAGGCTCTCGAAGACCAAACCTCGAAGATGCTGAATACGTTCCAGCACTGGTCGCTCATCGCCGACAGCAAAATCCAGCGGACGGAGAACAAAGTTGGTTTCCTTGCCGAGCAGCGCAAGATGATTCTGGACGCCAAGGCGACGCTGGGAGTTGGCCAGCGCCTGCTGCGCGGCAATCCGGAGCAATTGAAGATGGTCGACATGGCCCTGGATTACCTCGAGGAAGATACGTCCCGCACCTTGGGCGAGATCCGCGAGTTCTCCCGTTACACCGATAAACTGCTGACGGACGATCAAATCGAATCCGGCGCGGCGGCGGACGAAGCGGCCAGCAAGTTCGCCGAATTCAGCCAGAAACTGCTGACGGATGGCAACAAGCCCGCCGGCGCCGACATGATCCAGATTCCAGGCATCGCCGGGCCGGAACCGGCCGGGATCCCACGGCCCGCCGCCGGCTCGCAGCAGGGCGCGGGCAGCGATTACGACAACATGTTTAAGTAGACAATTTCATATAAGCTCGTCGAGAGGAAGAAGCAGATGGCGCGAATGAAGCCGCAAGCGAAAGTAGTCCTGATCGTGATCTTGGGAGTGGGAGTGGTGTTCGGGCTGCGCTCCGCCATGCAGCACGGTCTGATTCCAACCCCCGGTATCATCAAGTCGATAGTCGCCACGCGCGTGGACCTGCCGCCGCAAACCGAGGCGCAGGTGGCCAACGTGCAGGCCTTGCCGTATCCATCCACCGCCCCGGCCAACGCGTCCGCGACGCGCATGCCGATCGACATTTGGGAGTGGAACGCCATGTTCGCCCTGCTGTATGCCAACGGCGGCAAGGAAACCACCAAGGGCTCGTTGATGGAGAAATATAATGTCAACCTGGCTCTGCACCGCGAAGACTCGAACTCGCAGATGAAGGCCGACCTGCTGGCCTGCGCCAAGCAACTGCACGATGGCGAGAAGACCTGCTCTTCGGGCGCGGCGGCCCTGGTGGTGATGGGCGACGGTGGCGGCCAGTGGCTGGCCGATCTGAATCCGCAATTGAAGAAGCTGGGGCCGGAATACCAGGCCGTCATCATTGGCGCGGTGGGCCGCTCCAATGGAGAGGACGCACTGCTGGGCCCGGCCGAGTGGAAGTCGAACCCGCAAAGCATGAAGGGCAAGACCGTGGTCGGAGTCATCCGCGATGGAGACTGGAACATCGCGCTCAACTATATGGGCTCGAACGGTCTCAAGAACAACCCGGACCTGAACACGTACGACGCGGATGCGGTCAACTGGATTTCGGCGCCGGACGAAGACTACATTAAGGCTGTTACCGAGGTGTACGTTCCCAATCGCTGCGAAGACCGCAAGGTAGTGAAAGACGGCCGCCCGACGGGCGAGACCACCAAGGTTTGTCCGGACGGCGTAGTGACGTGGACCCCCGGCGACGAGCAGGCGGTGCACGGCCGCCCGGGCACGACCAAGATCGTCTCCTCGCACGAGTACGCTTCACAGATGCCGGCCGTCATCGTGGGCATCAAGAAATTCTTCAACGACAATCGCGACGAAGTGCAGGGGATGTTGGCGGCGAGTTTCCAGGCCGCCGACCAGTTGAAAGCTTTCGATGCCGCACGCCGCAAGGCCGGCGAAATCTCCGCCAAGATTTATAACGACCAGAACGGCGACTACTGGTACACCTACTACATGGGGCTGCGCGATCCGAAGTCGGGCCAGCCACTGGGCGGCTCGGCGGTCTTCAACCTCGAGGACGATGTCAACTATTTCGGGCTGGATGGCAAGCACAATAACAATATGCGCGCCAGCTACGAAACGTTTGGCAAGATTGCCACGATGAATTACCCGCAACTGTTCAAGGACAATACCATTCCGCCATACAAGGAGGCGGTGGACACTTCGTTCCTCTTCGGCACCCAGGCACTGTTGAGCACCAGCGGCGTGCAGGGGGCCAGCGCGGAGACGGTGGATTACGCCAAGGAAGCGGCGGGCGGCAATGTCGTCGGCCACAAGGCGGTCTACATCAACTTCGCGACTGGCTCCGATCAGCCCTTGCCGAACAGCTTGCCCACGCTCAACGAACTCAAGGATGCGCTGGCCATCAACTCGCAGTTGGCGCTCCAGATCGACGGCTTCACGGACGACGCCGGCAGCGACGCGGTAAACGTCCCGTTGAGCGAGAAACGCGCGCTGGCCGTGAAGCGTTACTTCCAGCTGGTGGCCCCGCTGAGCTTCCCGGAGTCGCGCTTTACGTCCGTCAAGGGCCACGGTTCGCAGAACCCGCTGGCATCGAACGCGACCGCCGGAGGCAAGGCGCTGAACCGTCGCGTGGAGATCAGTCAGATCGGACAGTAGTTCGGCAGGAACCGGGGCGGCTGCAAGCCTCCCCGGATCGCTTCTTCCGCGTATCGACCATGAATCATTTTGCCGCGGTATTCTCTCCGAATGCGGTGCTCAGCAAGAGCGCCGTCCGGATCCTCATCGCCATGCAGGTCGGGGTGGCGCTCCTGTTATGGATCGTCAGTCCGCTCGTGTTGTTTCCCAAGCCGGGCGAAGTGTTAGGCGCGCTGGGAGACATGTGGCAGCAGGGTCTGGGAGGGGAACTGATCACCAGCTTCTATCTCAATCTGGAAGCGATCGGTTTGGCCACCGTGGTTTCGCTGCTGCTAGCTTATGCGACCGTGATGCCGTTCTTCCGCCCCGTCGTCGCTTTGCTCAGCAAGCTTCGTTTTCTGTCGCTGGTCGGATTGACTTTCTTCTTCACGCTGATGGCCAAGAGCGGCCATCAACTGAAACTCTCTCTGCTGGTGTTTTCGGTTTCGGTGTTCTTCGTCACCGGAATGGCCGACGTGATCAATGGCATCCCAAAAGAGGAGTTCGATCTGGCGCGCACGCTGCGCATGGGCGAATGGCGGGTGGTGTGGGAAGCGATCGTACTGGGCCAGGCGGACAAGGCTTTCGACGTGCTGCGTCAGAATGCGGCGATCGGTTGGATGATGCTGACCATGGTGGAAGGCATCGTGCGTTCCGAAGGAGGCGTGGGAACCATCCTGCTCGACCAGAACCACCACTTCCGGCTGGCCGCGGTCTTCGCCATCCAGTTGACGATTCTAATGCTCGGTCTGCTGCAGGATTACGGAATCGGTTTGACGAAGAACATGTTTTGTCCGTACGCGGCACTCACGCTGGAGCGTAAGTAAATGGGAAACACAGCGTACAGCCTCGGCCAAACCCTGTTGCGGATCGAGAACGTATGTCTCGAGTACGATGGCCGCCCCGTGCTCAAGAACGTCAATGGCGAGGTGCGCGACATCATCGTACCGGGCAGGGTGCAGGGCCAGGTGGTGGGGTTTCTCGGTCCTTCCGGCTGCGGCAAGACCAGCCTGTTCCGGATCATCGCGGGATTGAATCCGCCCACCTCGGGACGGGTGACCGTCAACGGTTTCGATCGTCCGGTCAGGGCTGGTGAAGTTGGCGTGGTTTCCCAGAACTATCCCCTTTTCGAACATCGAACCGTGCTCGGCAACCTGATGCTGGGGGCGAAGCAGAAGGAAAAGAACTCCCAGGCTGCGCGAGACAAAGTCATGGCGCTGCTGAATGAGTTCGGGCTGGGAGACAAGTTCAATCTGTACCCCGCTCAACTATCGGGCGGTCAGCGCCAAAGATGCGCCATCATCCAGCAGATCCTGTGCAGCGAGCACTTCCTGCTGATGGACGAGCCGTTTTCCGGCCTCGACCTGCTGATGCTGGAGAAGACCTGCGAACTGATCACTAAGGTCGCCGATATGGACGACCTGAACACGATCATCGTGGTCACCCATGACGTCACGGCGGCGTGCTCGGTTGCCGACCATCTCTGGCTGATGGGCCGCGATTCGGACAGCAATGGAAATAAGATCCCCGGCTCCCGCATTGTGAAGGAGTACAATCTGATCGAGAGGGATCTGTGCTGGCAGCCGGGGATCATCACCACGGCGCCATTCACCGACTTTGTTCGCGAAGTCAAAGATGAATTCAGGAGACTTTAAATGAGCAAGAAAAACGAGATCGATCTCTTGGTTTGCAAATGTAAGGATTGTACTCACTGGGAAATCGGCAAGGATGTCATCATTTGCAAGACTTGCGGTCTCACTCTGTCGGCCAAAGTCACCGTGGACGAGCATCAAATGCTGCATTGGCAGAAGCATGAGCGGTAGTCGCCGCAGGCTCTAAAGTTTCCTATTCGCAACCGGTTGCACGCCATTTGCCGGGAAACCCACACCGCAGAAAAAGTACTGGAAAGGAGGACTGACAGTACTCTGTTTGGCTAAGAGGACTTGCCATCTCTTCCGTGGCTGTGCGAGCATGTGTCCAATCGCTGGTAAAACGGAGGGAAACACAAAATGCGGATTTCGTATGGGGATGGTTCCACTCGGGAAGGTCTGGTGCTGGCGCTGGACGGTCCGGAATTGAGAGTCGCCATTCAGGGCGCGGACGACCCGGCGCAGTTTAGCCTAGTCGGCGACTCCTGGCTTGCGGAAGATGGCCGTAAAGTCACCTTTGTTTTTCCCCTTGGCATCGCTGGAAGCCGGGAATTCCTGACGGCAATCCACGAGGTCAACGCAGAGGGACTGAGTGCCCCGAGGACTTGCGCTTCCGGCGGCGAGTGTCTGCTCAAGCTCATGTCGGCCGATTCTGGCGATCTGACCCCGCTGCCATCCTGACCGTCCGGTTTCGACCGGCTCAGTCATATCGGCGCACCTTAGACGAGACTGCCGGCGCCGCCAGGCATCCTGGTCCCCGTGACTTACTCACATCCGACTTGCAACAGTCGTGATATAGTAGACTGTTAGCCGAGTTCCACATGCCGACAAAACTTACAACTGAAATCCTGAGTGCTGCAATTGAAGGGTTCGAGATCCAAAAGGCGCGGATCGACGCCCAGATAGCCGAGATCCGGCAACTGCTGGAAGGTGGCCCAGCGCCAACCGCCGTAGCGGCCGCGTCGTCATCTCCTTCGCCCAAGCGGCGGAAGATCAGCAAGGCTGGCAGGGCCGCCATCGCCGCTGCACAGCGGAAGAGATGGGCCGATTCCAAAAAGAAGCCGGCGGCGGCGGAAGCGCCGAAGCCGAAGCGCAAGCTCTCGGCGGCTGGCAGACGCGCCATCATCGCCGCGACCAAGAAGCGGTGGGCCGCCAAGCGGGCTGAAGCTGCCAAACAGGCGGCCGCTGAATCGAAGTAGAGGGCGTTGCGTGTTCCCCGTTCTGTAAGAGGATCTTTCAGTTTGGCGGGCGCCTCTTCCGGAATGGCGAATTGTCTGCGGCTGTCTCGCCGAGAGGTCGGAGTATGCCTCGAAGTAGCGGTGCGTCTCCCGCGCGCCGGTTTCCTCCAGTATTGCGCCCGGCTGGTTTCGCCGCCCTCGCCCGTTCCGTGCGGACAAGGTGAAGCGGGCGCATCTTTTGGCAATTGGGGTAAATCGCGCCCGCAGTCATACGGAGATATACCGTAATAGACACTCCACCCGTTGCCGGGGTTCCAGCCCCGTGATGGCCCTTTGTAGCTATTGGGGCGGAGCGTGCGGATTCCCCGCTTTTGTGGGGCATCGGCAACCGTCTGCAAGGCGCAATCCTGTGTCCGAAGCGAATGGCTATGGGGTTGCCGCTGGTTGTGCAGGTTTTGGCGAACCGTGGTTGTGGCTATTGCCGACAGATCCAGGCAAATACCCAGCTACCGTTTGTTGACATGATTTCGCTAACTAACGCCATCCTGGTTCGGTTCGGGACTTGCGGTGTATATTGCCAATCATGAGTCTGGAGAGCCTGGGAGCTTCCACTAACCCCAACCTGATCATCCTGGAGTCGCGAGGCGTCCCGAAAACCGCCGCCAAGCTGCCTACTACGCTGAAACCCCCGGCCGCTGGCCCGCCCAGCGCCGTCGAGGCCCCGGCCGGAAACGTTCGCGTCAGGCCGACCGTTCCCGACCGGCTTGAGGAACTGGGAATCCCGCGGGCGATGATCAGCGACTTGGTCTTGCGCTATCTGTGGCTGCACGGCACCGGAACCCTGGCGTTGCTCCACGAGACGTTGAAGCTTTCCTTCCCGATTCTCGAAGTCGTGTTCCACGAGTTCCGGCAGCAGCAGTTACTGGAAGTAAAGGGCATGGTCGGCAACGACTACTCATTCTCGCTGACCAACGCGGGCCGGCATCTGGCCACGGCTCGCAGTGAGGTCTGTCAGTACGTAGGACCGGCTCCGGTTTCGATCCAGCAGTACCACGAAGTAGTCAAAGGCCAGAACGCCAAACTGCGCCTCAGCCGCGACAGCCTGCGCCGTGCGTTTCACGATCTGGTCATGCCGGATTCGTTGCTGGACCAACTGGGCCCCTCGCTCATCGGGCACCAGTCGCTGTTTCTGTACGGCGGAACGGGCAGCGGCAAAACCAGCATCGCCGAGCGCATTCTGCGGATTTACCAGGACACCATCATCGTCCCCTACGCCGTGGAAGTGGACGGACACATCATCGACGTGTTCGACCCGATCGTGCACAAGCAGATCGAAGCGGAGGACGAGTTTCTCGATCCGCGATGGGTGATCTGCCATCGCCCCTGCATCACGATGGGCGGAGAGCTTTCGGCCTCGATGCTCGAACTGCGCCTCGATGAGTCCACGCACGTATTTATCGCGCCCTGCCAGATGAAGGCCAACAACGGCATCCTGGTGGTGGACGATTTCGGGCGCCAGGTGGTTTCCCCGCAGCAGTTGCTCAACCGGTGGATCGTTCCGCTGGACCGTCGTGTCGACTATCTCACGCTTTCGTCGGGCATGAAATTCCAGGTACCCTTCGAACTCATGGTGGTCTTCTCCACCAACCTCGACCCCGAGGACTTGGCCGACGAAGCCTTCCTGCGCCGCATCCAGACCAAGGTGCTGGTGGAAGACGTCAACGACGAACTTTTCGACTTGATCGTCAAACAGGTCATCACCGTCCACAGCGTGCCCGCCGAGACCGGCTGCGCGGAGTACATGAGGGAGCGCTGCTGGGCAGCCGGCGCCACGGCGCTGCGCGCCTGCTACCCGATGGACATTCTCAAACTGGTGAAGGCAATCGCCGAATACGAGGGCCGCGCCGTCCGCCTCACTCGTGCTAACATCGATCGCGCCGTTGGCCTGTACTTCGCCAAGGCCCCGTCCCGCAAGAAGCCCGCGCAGTCGTAGGGGCCTCGTCCCTCAACAGAGGAACGGGAGCCCAGACGCGCTGGAATAACGCTGACGACGCGGCGGTGGAGTACGTCCGAGGTGCGCGACTGGGAGTTGGCCGACACGCAACTCGTCGTGACACGGGCAAGCTGAGACATACTCCACCCAGTGCGTCTGTATCCGGCGCCTCAGGGCCTGTCGCGGAGCTATCCTTAGAAACTTGGGCACCCGAATGAGCAAAGTCAGCAGAAAACCGCCCTTGCACACGAGGAGGACGGCAGGCACTCGGAACCGCGAGGCCACAAAAGCTGGGTCGACGTGGCGGCGCCATGCGCTTCCAATGTTGTTGCTTTGGCTGTTCGCACTGATCGCATATTCGAACTCGTTCGAGAATGGTCTCATCTTCGACAGCAATTCGGCGATCGTGCAGGACAGCCGGGTCTGGTCGGCCACGCCCGAGAACCTCAAAGCTCTGGTGACGCAAGACTACTGGTACGCCGAAAAGACCACCGGGCTATATCGTCCGCTGACCAAGATTTCGTATCTGTTCAACTACGCAGTCCTCGGCAGCGGCCCGAATCCGGCCAGCTACCACTGGGTCAACTTTGCGCTGCACGCCATCAACATACTTCTGGTGTACTGGCTTGGACTGTTATTGCTGCGGGAGTCCCGGCTGGCAATCGCACTGGCCGCGGTCTGGGGCCTTCACCCTGTTCTCACCGAATCCGTCACCAACGTGGTGGGCCGCGCGGATCTGCTGGCGGCTTTCGGCACGCTGGCGGGATTGCTGTGCCATGTGAAGGCGACCTTGGCATCGGGCAAGCACCGAAGCGCGTGGCTGGTGGCTTTGGCCGTGAGTGCCGCGATAGGCATCTTCTCCAAAGAGACGGCGGCAGTCTTACCGGCGGCGATGCTGATCTACGACGTGGCGCAGAGACCCGCCGCGCCGTGGCGGGCCCGCTGGGCCGGATACTGCGCCGTGGCATTGCCGTTCGTCGGGTATTTCTTCCTTCGTGCGCGGATGATTGCCTCTCTGTACGAAACGGATGCGGGTAGTTTCGCATTTGTCCAAAACCCGCTGGCCGGCGCGGGCTTCTGGGTCGCGCGGCTGACCGCCGCGAATGTCATCGGTAAGTACGTCGGGATCTGGCTATGGCCTGGCCGGTTGTCATGCGACTATTCCTACAATCAGATTCCGCTCTTCGACTGGCAGTTACATAGCGGTGAGACGTGGTTGGCATTCGCCTCGGTTGCCGGATGCGCGGTTGCGGTGGCGGGCGCGATCGTGTGGCATCGCTCGAAGCCCACACTATTCTTCTTCATTGCGTTCTTCTTCGTCGCGCTGGCACCCACGTCTAACATGGTCTTGCTGATCGGCACCATTATGGCGGAGCGTTTCCTGTACCTGCCTTCGATCGCTCTGGCCGCTCTCCTCGTGCTGGCGGTCTTCCGCGCCGGCGACCGTTACACGGCTCGATTCCATCTCGGGCGGTGGGCGCCGTGGGCCGTCATTGGCATCGTGTGCGTGTTGTTCGCGGGCCGAACCTATGCGCGCAACTTCGACTGGCGCGATGAGCCGAGCCTGTGGGCCAGCGCCGTCCAAGCCGCGCCGGGCAGTTACATGACCCACCTCGGAGTGGCTGTTTCGGGGATGGACCGCGGGACCGAGGGGGTGGATACGGTTGACCGCGAGGTGGGCCGCAGTCTGGCCATCCTCAACCCTTTGCCCGACGACCGAAGCATCCCGCTGCCATACGCGAGCGCTGGCTATTGGTACCGGACGAGGGGCGACATGGCGGCCAGCGGCTCGGGCGGCTTCTGGTATCGGCAGGCGCTGGCGGCTCTCCTGCGCGGCAGAGGGATCGATATCGCGTTGCGGGATGAGTTGCGCCGCCGCAATCGATTGCGCGGCAAATCGATTCCGTACTATAGTCCCTCGCCGGACTTGTACCTCGACCTGGGCCGGGTCTATCTGCGGCTCGCGCAACCCCGGCAAGCGGTGGAAACTTTGGAATACGGCCGGTTACTCAGCCAGCGCCCGGCCTTTTCCGAAGAGCTGGCCAACGCCTATCGCGTGGCGGGTGACGACGAACAGGCCGCCATCGCACTTCATGAGGGACTGATTCTGACTCCGGGCTACCGCCCCTTCGCCGCGGAGCTGGTCCCTCTCTACCGGAAGATCGATCCGGACGGCTGCGCGCTGACGACGGTTGGAGATCGCACGGCGCTGAACCGCCAATGTCCGCTGGTTGAGAACACATCGTGCAGGGCCGCGCGGAACGTGGTGGATCTGTATTCCAAACTCGGCCGGATCGCCGAAGCGGAACGGCTGAGGAGCGCGGCGAAGCGCGATTGGGCATGCCCCGCCGGCATCTTCCCGTGACGCGGCGTCGCTGGCCCGGCGGCGCGGCGTTAATCCCGGTCCATGCGCGTCCGGCGCTTCCCCGTGGAGCGTTTCCCCTTTTCGGCGGTGAGTCAATGGGGCTGTGGCGGGTCGCTGCGTGAGTCGCCACGCGCATCGCCGCGCTTGATCTGCGCGCGGCGCCGGCCGGTTTCCAGATTGGCCGCGGCCTTCTCCTTCGCCGCATCGCTGACCTGGATGCGATTGTTGACGGCCAGCGCGCCGGCGCTCTTGGCCATGCGCGTGGCGGTACCTTTGTGTTGCACCACACCAGTCTTGCCTTCGATGGTGGCCACGCCGCCTTGCACGTGGACTTGTAGATGGTCCTGCGATATCTTTTGCGACTTGGCGAAGCGGGCGCGGATGCTGGCTTCCAATTGTGCGTCGGAAACACGCGGCTGGGCGCTGGTGGTTGCGGACTTGGAACGAGCGGCGGTTCCACTGGCGGGCGGGCGCACGGTCTGCGCGCCAACGGCGGCGGCAAGCAACGCGAGCGCCGCCAGGACACGAACGCGGTACATATATCAAGAGTGAGAACGGCGAGTCGTGCCTCTCAGGTTTCTGTGCTACAGTTAGTCTTTCTCAAGGCTTAGAGCACCTTTCATGGCCGAACAAATCCTGCTCCAAGGCAAAATCCTCGGCACCGAAGAGTTTCTCTCGGCGGCAGCCGCCGAGGCACGCCCCACGCGTTCCGCGGGCGAGGATTTGCTTGCCGGGCGGTCGCAGTGGATCACGTTGATGAGCGAAGTTCTGCCGCGGGCCCTGCTGGCGGAGCTCGGGCTGGCGCGCATCTTGCTGGGCTCCAGCGGCGGCGGCCAGTTCCTGCTGGTGCTGCCGGGCGCCGTGCGCGAGACGGCGGAAGAATTCCTGCGGGCGGCGGCGCGGCAGATGGCCGAGTTGAGTTCCGGGCGCGTCAAGTTGATCTGGGGCGTGACCGACAATCTGGGCGACTGGGCGGTGATCCGGCGCCGATTGAACGAGGAATTGGACCGGCAACGCGATCAGCCGCTGGCGGACGTCGGGGAAGCCGCGTTTCAACCGTCGCCGGCGGTTTCCAATGCCGCGGCGGATGCCTATTTCGCCAAGGAACTGGGCGCCAAGGTACGCGAGGCCGCGCAGGCCGGCTGGTCTCCAGAGTCGCCGGGAAAGGTGCTGGTCGAAGGCGGCAAATACACCTGGAGCCTGACCGCCAATCTCTCGCCCGACGCCATTCTCCTGGCGCGCCACGCGGCGCCGAGCGACGATGGCAAACAGGCCGCCACGGTGCAAACGCTGGCGAGGCGTTCGCAAGGGCGCTCCATCTGGGGTGTGCTGCGCGGCGACGTGGATAACTTCGGGCTGCGCCTGCGCCGCGTCAATTCGATTGAAGAGCACGTGCCGCTCTCGGTGCTCTACAAGCAGTTCTTCGCCGGCGAACTGGAAGTGCTATGCTCACTGCCGGAGTTCTGGCGCAAGGTAAGCATCCTCTATTGCGGCGGCGACGATTTCGCCGTGTACGGGGCGTGGGATGCGCTGATCGCGCTGGCGCGCGAAGTGCAGCGGCTGTTCCATCGTTTCACGGAGGAGAATTTGAAGGAGTACCCGGGTCCGGAGGGCAAAACCATTTCGATGGCGATTGCGCTGGCACCGGAATCGCACTATCCGCTCGCCGGCGTGTACGAGGATGCCGGGCGCAACCTGGGGCTGGCGAAATCGGCCGACAAGGATTGCATTTATCTGCTCGGCCGCATTCTCGAATGGCGCCACCTGGCGGACGCGGCGGAGTTGAAAGACACGGTGACGCGGCTGGTTCACGATTTTCGTATGTCGCGGCAGTTCCTGTATCAGTTGCGCAGTTTCTACCGGCACGAAGCGTATGCCGATGGGACGGCAGGCCAGACCGAAACGCAGCGCACCTGGCGTTTCCAGCGCCGCTTCAACCGCATCCTGAGCGGCACGCGCGACCGCGAGTTTCAGAAGCTGCGCACGCACCTGATTAATGAAATGACCGGCCGCAAGTCGGCCGAAGTGAAGATGCGGCCCGCCGGGCTGGTGGCCCTGGAGTGGGCCAGATTGGTGACCGAGGTTTAACACATGGCACAAGAGAACGAGCAGCGGACACGGGAGGCACGGCCACCGCGCGAAGGGCGTCCGCCGCAAGGCGACCGCGGGCCGCGCCCCGAGCGCGGTGGAGAGCGCGGAGACCGCGGCGACCGGCGAGGTCCCGACCGCGGGCGCTTCGAAGCCCCGCCCGAAATCGAGCTCGAGAAGCTCATCCACGACAGTCTGTATCTGGATAACCAGGCGCACGCCGTCGTCAGCCGCATGCGCGACATGGATTCCGGCACCAAGAGCCAGTTGCGCCGCCTGTATGGCGCTGTGCGCCGCGCGGTCCGCGCGCCGGAAAGCGGGCGCCAGCACGAGTTTGTGATGCTGCGCGCGCGGCTGGCCTACACCATCGCGCGCCACGGTCTGCGCAGCCTGGACCAGTTGGAGAAACTGCTGCTGCAGGTGACGCGGAAGAACGACACCAAGGGATACGAACGGTTCAAGGACCTGTTCGAGGCCATCGTGGCCTACAACGAGTAAAGCATGAGCGCACATACTTCCCAAACCGAGTTGAAACTCATCGGCAAGCTGATTCTGGAAGCGGAGATGACCTGTGACACCGGCCTGCACGTCGGCGCCGGCAAAGGTTCGCTCGAAATCGGCGGCTCCGATAATCCGGTGGCGAAAGACGCCTTCGGCAGACCGTACGTACCGGGCAGTTCGCTGCGCGGCAAGATCCGCTCGCTGCTCGAGCAGAGTTCCGGCATGGCCGTTCCCGCCGAGATGGTCTACCTGTCGCGCCGTAAGGGCCAGGAAGTGCGGATACACCAGAGCGACCGCGCCGACGACGACATCTGTCTCCTGTTCGGCCGCAGTCCGGGCCGCATGGAGCGGGTGCAAGGCGAAACGCTGGAGACCACGCAGGCCACGCCGGCGCGGCTGGCCGTGTTCGACGCTCCGCTCGACCTCGAAAGCATTACGCCGCAAATGCGCGAGAACCTGGACGACGAGCTGACCGAGGTCAAGAACGAGAACGCCATCGACCGCATCACGGGGCAGGCGAACCCGCGCACCATCGAGCGCGTCCCCGCCGGCGCGCGTTTTCAAACGCGTTTTGTGATGGATGTGCTCTGCGAGGCCGACGGCCCGCTGTTCCTGCGCGTGCTGGAAGGGCTGCGGCTGCTGGAGGACGACGCACTCGGCGGCGGCGGTTCGCGCGGCAGTGGACGCGTATCGTTCAGCAAGCTGCGCCTGGTGTGGCGCGGCCGCGACTATTACGCCAAAGGGGCGGCGGAAAAAGAAATCGCGGCGGGCGCCGCTTTGGGAGTGATTCAGGCAGCGGTGGCCGAAGCGGCCTTCGCCTTCTTGCGCGAGGATTCATGACGCCTGGGCTGGTCGTCCGGCTGCGGCCTACGGGCCCGTGGCGCGTGGGACCCGATACGGGCGCGCGTAGCCGCGTGGACTCGATCTACCACAGCGATTCCGTGTTTGCCGCGGTCACTGCCGCGATGGCGCGCCTGGGCACTCTGAACGAGTGGCTGGATGCGACCGCGCGTCGCGGCGAGCCGGCGGTTTCCTTTAGCTCGTGCTTTCCGTTTCTCGATGAAATCGGTTTCATCGTGCCGCCGCGGACCATCTGGCCGCCGAAGTCGCCGTCGATGATGGGCGCGCGCGTGCGATGGAAGAGCGCGCGCTTCGTGCCACTCACCATGGTGCAGGCGCTGGTGGCGGGCAGCCGTCCGGATGAGAACGCCTGGAGCATGGATGGCGTCAGCGAATGCCTGATGCCGGCTGGCCGCTTGGGCCCTTTCCGCACCGCGGTGCGTTGGAGCGCCTCCGTGGACCGCATGACTGGTGCCAGCGAGCGGCATTCGATCGCGTGCCTGGAGTTTCGCGCCGGCGCGGGGCTATGGCTGGTAACGGCATTTCGCGACGAGGAGGCCTGGGAGCGCTGGCGCGATCCCGTGAAAGCGGCTTTCCGCCTGCTCGCCGATAGCGGTTTCGGCGGCGAACGCTCGCGCGGCTGGGGCCGCTCGGAAGCCCCCGAGTTTCGCGAAGGCACGCTGCCGGAGTTGATCCTGCCAACCGTGACGCTGGCCGGCAGTCCGCCGGTGGAAACCGCTCCGCTGCCGGCCGAGGCGCAGGGCTCCGCAGACATTGAATCGGCAGCCACGCCTAGCGCGTCCGATCTGGAGTCGCTCGCTCGCGAGCCAGGCGGCGAAGTGAGTGGGCAAGACGCTTCCGCCGTCCAACCGGATGGTCCATCGCCAGCCGAAGGCCCCGATGGCAGCGCCTTTGTCGACAGCGCGGCCGCGCCAGCCGGCGCCGCCCGCGAGAACGCATCCGCCGTCGGTGTGATGGAACTGGAAGAGCCGGTCGCGGTTGCCGAGGAAACCGTGGAAGACGAACCCATACCGGAAGTCTTACCCGAGGAAGTGGGAGTATTTGACGCCAACGCGAAGCCGCATTGGTTGCTCTCGTTGTTCACGCCCGGGGAACAGGACGCGGTGGATTGGTCGCGCGGCAATTACCGGTTGGTTGAACGCAGCGGGCGCATCGACAGCCCGGCCGGCGCCGGCGAGTTGAAAAAAGCCTTGCGCATGGTGGGAGAAGGATCGGTAATCTACGCTCCGGCCGCGCCGCGCGGCGCAGCGCCCGACGTGGCGCCCGCCGGCTTCCCGCATCCCGTGTTCCGCGCCGGCTTCGCGGTTTCCGTGCCGCTGCCCGAGGTGAGTTGATGCGATACCGCCTCACATGTTTGACGCCGCTGCTGGTCGGAGACGGCCGCAGGCTGAGCCCCATCGATTACATGGTCTGGAAGGACCACGTCAACGTGCTCGACCAGTGGCGCATTTTCCGCTTGCTAGCGAAGGGCCCGCGCCTCGACGGTTACCTGGCGCAACTCAAGACGGCCGAGAAGCTCGACTTCGCCTCCTGGGGCGGCTTCGCGCAGAATTTCGCCGGCCGCCGTATCCCGTTCGAAAGCGCCGCCTATTCGGCTTACTGGAACCGCGCC
>Ga0181529_10000301_pt1 | contig 73570 bp, 66 predicted proteins | sample PEATcosm2014_Bin_36_FD_119763 | JGI IMG/M metagenome (GOLD analysis project Ga0181529, IMG submission 119763) | Peatland microbial communities from MTU Mesocosm Facility, Houghton, MI, USA - PEATcosm2014_Bin10_30_metaG | ecosystem: Environmental > Terrestrial > Soil > Wetlands > Peat | place...
GATCCCGTGAATCAGACTTTCTCGCAGTACACGGAGTTGGGCGCCGAGCACCTGGCGCTCATGCACGACGGCAAGATCGACTCGCGCGGTTTCGATGTCTTGATGGAGCGGCTTCTCACTGAAGACGGAATCTTCATCGTGGACAACGGCGCGTCCACCTTCATCCCGCTCTGGAGCTACATCGTCGAAAGCAACGCACTCGAACTGCTTCGCGCTGCCGGGCGGCGGCTCTGCGTGCACACGGTGGTGACCGGCGGACAGGCGCTCGGGGACACGCTCAAGGGTTTCAAGAGCCTGGCAGACAGCAGCGCTGAACGGAATATCGTCGTCTGGTTGAACGAGTACTTCGGCGTCATCGAACGCGACGGCAAAGCGTTCACGGAGATGCTGGCATACAAGGAGTGCGAGGCGAAGATCTTCGGTACGGTTCGCATTCAAAAGAGGAACCAGGACACCTTCGGCCGCGACATCGAAGAGGTGATCGCCCGCAAGCTGACCTTCGAGGAGGCCATTCGGAACGGCAGGGCTTCGGTGATGAGCAAGCAACGCCTCAAAGTGGTGCAGCGGGAGCTATTCGAGCAGTTGGACCAGATACCGCTGTTGTGAGGAGAAACGCTATGGAGAACGTGAAGCGATTGATCAGCGAAGTTGCAGCGCAAAACGGCATCCGCGTGGAGCCAGACGACCCGCTATTCGCATTGGTGACCATCAACAGGATCGTTTTGGACGAAGCCACGCAGAAGTTGCAGGATCACATTCAGGCGCGAATCGTGGAATTCGAGGCGTCGATGCAGAAAGCAGAGGGGCGCGCCGGTAAGATGCTGGCGCAAATGGTGAAGGAGTCGGCGGAAAGGATGCGGCAGGGTTTGCAGAATGACATTCGCCTGGCCGGCCTAAAGGCGTGCGAGTTCGTACATCTGGTGAACGAGGCGCACCGCCGGCCTGCCTTGATCCGCTGGTCCGCCGTCGGCCTTGTGGCCGGCGCCATGCTGTTCGGCGGCGGCGTATGGCTTGGAACCCTCCTCCGCTAGCGGGCGGGCGAAGAGAGCATGCAAGCGGTTCCACGAGAAGTTCATGAACGCGACAACGAAAACGACCCTCACCACCGGCGTTGACGAACTGCCCATCCGTGTGCGCGAAGCTGCGGTTTTCCTTGGCGTCAGCCCGCAAACGGTGTATCTTTGGGTTGAGCGAAAGCAGATTCCCCATCTCCGCGTGATGGGCCGAAACATCCGGTTTCTCAAATCGGATCTCGAGCCCTTCCGCGCCACATTCAAAGAGGAGGTGGGAAATGGCAAGACCTAGGAAACACGACGGAAGTCTTTTCCAAAAGGAGGAATCGAGATTCTGGTGGATGGATTATCGCGACCGCGCGGGCAAACGCCAGAGAGAATCAACGAGCACCGACGACTGGGAAGAGGCTCAGAAGCGGTTGCGCGAAAGGCTGCAAGCCCGCGACAGCAATACATTGCCGTTGCTGCGCAAAGGTGAAGAGCTCACATTCGCGCAGTGGTCGGAGCACTTCCTGGAAGCATTTGCGAAACCGCCCATCCGGGCACGGAAGACGCATTTGTCCTATGCCCGGGTGGCGAAGCACCTTAACGCTGGGTTTGGGGAGGTCCGCTTGGTCGATCTGACTGCGGATTTGATCGAGACTTATTTGCGCCACCGTTTGGAGCAGCGCGTCCAAATCACGAGGTCCGAGGGCAAAGTTGCCAAAGGGCTCGTCAAACCGAGCACGGTTCATCAGGAGTTTCGAGTGTTGCGGCGGATGTTGAATGTTGCCGTGCGCAAGAAGCTATTGATGGCGAACCCGTGCTTCGGCGTGGAGTTCCCAGTCCGGGTGAAGGGTCTTTTTCGCCCGCACTATATGGCTTGGTCGGAGCAGGAGAGGATCGAGGCCTTCGCTCCGGCCTACTTGCGCAACGTGATTCGTATCATCACGGAAACAGGTCTGCGGATATATAAGGAGCTTGCGCCGATGAAAAAGGAGGACGTGGACCTGGCGAATGGCGTTGTCTGGATACCGGATTCCAAGACTCCGAGTGGAGTCGCGGAGGTGCCGTTGACCGATATGGCAGTCGAAGCGTTCAGGAAGCAGGCATCGATCTCGGGTGGGGGCACTTTCATGTTTCCCAACCCGGACAGTCCTTGTGGCTATCAGGCCAGTTTCAAAAAGGTCTGGGCGACGACGCTCCGGAAGGCGGGCATTCCCTATTTCCGAATTTACGATCTCCGATCGACGTACGCGACGCGCCTGAGCGCTGGTGGCGTGGCCGACGAATGGGTTACGCAACTGTTGCGCCAGGGCGACGCGAAGGTGTTCAAAAAGTATTCACAGATGAAGCTGCAGATGATGCGCGAGGCTCTCGCGAAACTGAACCGCAAAGCGAACGACAAACCGGGTTCTGGCACAGGCGAGGCCGCGTGAAGGGGTTTCTGGCACAGTTTTGGCACAGTTGGAGCCAAGACAGAGGAGTTTGGTAGCGGAGGCTTCAAAGAAGTCTCTTGTTTTCAGAGAGAAGATGGAGCCACCCGCCGGGGTTGAACCGGCGACCTGCTGATTACGAATCAGCCGCTCTACCAACTGAGCTAGGGTGGCCCTGATTTAATTGGACAGCTTAGGCGTTGCGCCGGGAAGACGGATTCAATACCTGTCCCGCATCAACGACTCCGGCCTTAATTTTAGCAGATGATCGGGCGATTCCACAGCGACAATCCTTTCCGGTCTTCCTGCCCCCGGCCCAAGTCCCGTGGGTCCACTCACGTCGCCCGCCGGGTTGGACGTGGATCGTTAGGCTGTGGCCGCTGCAAATCCGCTGGTGGATGCGGCTAGACGAACCTGAGCGCGTTTCCGGGCCGCGAATCGACTCACTACAATAAATGCATGTCGAAGATCACGATCGCTCTGCTCACGTTCGCGGTTCTCGCGCGCGCCGAGGTTCATTCACTCACGCTGCGCCAGACCATCGAACTCGCGGTTCGGCAGAATCCGGATGTGGCGCTTGCGCGGTTGGACGAGTCGAAGGCGCGGGCAGCGATTCGCTCCGCGCGCGACCCGTTCTTGCCGCGCCTGACAGCCGGCAGCGGCCTGGCATACACCAACGGCTTTCCGTCGAGCATCGAAGGCTCGGCGCCCAGCGTGGTGCAGGCCGTCGCGCAGCAGTTCCTCTTCAATCGCCAGCAGAGCCTGGAGGTGGCCCACGCCAAGGAGAACGCCCGTGGCGCCGCCATCGCCGTCGCCGGCCAACGCGACGAAGTGCTCTACCGCGCCGCCGCTCTCTATCTGGACGCCGAGCGCGCAGCGCGCGTGGCGGCGCTGGCCCGCACCGCCATCGAGCGCCAGCTGGCCGTGCTCGATGCCATACGCGCCCAGGTTGCCGAGGGCCGTGCCCTGCCCGTCGTCGAGAAGCAGGCCGAGCTGGCGCTGGCTCGCGACCGTCAGGCCGTCGAGAGTGTGGACGATGAGCAAGCCGCCGCCGAAACCGATCTGGCCATGGCGCTCGGCTTCGCCGCCGAGGATCGCGTCCGCGCAGTCGCCCAGGAACGTCCGGCCCCGCCTTTGCCCGCCGACGAGCAGCAGGCCACGGAATCGGCCCTCGCCTCCAATAGCGAGCTGCGCCGGCTGGAATCGCAGATTGCCGCCAAGCAACTGGAAATGCGTGGGGCCGCCGCCGCGCGCCTGCCCCGTGCCGATTTGGTGGCGCAGTATTCCATGCTCGCCAAGTTTAACAATTACACGGAATACTTCAGCCATTTCCAACGAAACAATGGAGAATTCGGAGTCTCGTTTCAGGTGCCGATTTTTGTGCCGGGCGTAAAATCGGCCACAGCGCAAGGCGAAGCCGATTTGAGCCGCTTGAGAATTCAGTTGTCCAATGCGCGCAACCGCATCGTTTCCGATCTGGCCGAATCCCTGCGCGCCGCCCGGCGCGCACAAACCGCCGCCAACGTGGCGCGGCTCGATCTCGAGGTTGCCCGCGAGCAGATTACCATCGCTCTGGCTCAGTTTCAGGAAGGCCGCCAGACGATGCGCCAGGTGGACGAAGCGCGCCTGGCGGAAAACGACAGGTGGATTGCCTTTTACGACGCCCAGTACGCGCTCGAGAAGGCCCGCTGGAACGTGCTGCGCCTGAACGGAGGCCTGCTCGATTCGGCCGCCAAGCTACCGTGAGCCGCGTTACACTCAGCGTTCGGATCGGCGATGCAACTCAGCGGACAATCCATCATCGGCACGCGACGCGCCACGGCGTCGGGTGGCGTTTTCTATGCCGTCAACGCGCGCACGGGTGAGCGGCTGGAGCCGCCGTGCCACTCGGCCGGCGACCGCGACCTCGATGAAGCGGTCGCGCTTGCCGCGGCGGCGGCAGCGGGCTATCGCACGCTGCCGCGCAGCCAGCGCGCGGAATTCCTGCGCGAGATAGCGTCGCAGTTGGAATCGCACGGCACTGCCCTGGTCGAGCGCGTGATGCTCGAAACCGCGCTGCCGGAAGCCCGCGTTCGCGGCGAACTGGATCGCACGGCGAACCAGCTCCGCTTCTTCGCCGGCATCGTCGAGGAAGGTTCCTGGGTCGATGCGCGGATCGATACGGGCGATCCCAAACGCAAGCCCGCGCCCAAACCGGATGTGCGGTCGATGTTGCGCCCGCTCGGTCCCGTCGCGGTGTTCTGCGCCGCCAATTTTCCGCTGGCGTTTTCGGTCGCCGGCGGCGATACGGCGTCGGCCTTGGCTGCCGGCAACCCGGTGGTCGTTAACGCCCACTTCTCGCACCCGGGCACGGCCGAGATGTGTGGCATGGCCATAAACGCAGCGGCGCGCAGGACGCTAATGCCGGATGGCGTGTTTTCGCTGCTCATCAGTCGCGGTTATCACATCGGGCAGGTGCTGGTGGCGCATCCTCTCATTAAGGCCGTCGCGTTCACTGGCTCGCGCAAGGGCGGTCTGGCGCTGGCGGAAATCATACGATCGCGGCCGGAGCCCATTCCCTTTTACGCCGAGATGAGCAGCGTAAACCCCGTATTCGTGCTGCCCCATGCGCTAGCCCAGCGTGGCGACGAAATCGCCGATGGGCTGCAAGCGTCGGTGACCGTCGGGGCGGGGCAGTTCTGCACCAATCCCGGCGTTGTGGTGGTCGAAGAGGGACGCGCCGGAGACGCGCTGGTGATCGCGCTGGGCAGGAAGATTGGGACCACCAGGCCGGCGCCGATGCTAAACGCCGCGATTCTGGAGAATTACCGCCTGCTTGTGGAGGGGCGTACCCACGACGCGCGCATGCACCGAGTGGCGCAAGCAGCCGGCGATGGTAGCGCCGGCGCCGCGCTTTTCGAAACCGATGCTGAGACGTTTCTTGGCAATCCGGATTTGGCCGCCGAGGTGTTCGGGCCGGCTTCGCTAGTGGTCCGCTACCGCACGCTGGAGCAGGCGCTCGAAATCGCTGCCATGGAAGGGAACCTCACCGCCACCGTTCATCTGGGCTCCGGCGACGAGGACGACGCGACCCGCCTGGCGGTCGCACTCGAAGCGCACGTCGGCCGCATCGTCTTTGACGGCTATCCCACTGGCGTCGAGGTGTGCCAGGCGATGGTCCACGGCGGCCCATTCCCAGCCACCGGGGACGGCCGCAGCACTTCAGTGGGTGGCCGTGCCATCGAACGCTTCGCCCGGCCCGTCTGTTTTCAGGACGCTCCCACCTCCCTGCTGCCCGAGGAATTGCGCCCCGGCAACCCGGCTGGCATCTGGCGCATGTTGAACGGCGAGCGGACCAAGTTCGAATAAGTCCCGCGCGCCCGCCCGCTCCGGCACGAAACCTGCGGCGGTGCGTTACGATGGAAGCTGAGACTGGCAATGCTGTCTGGAAGGTTTTGTTCGGCTTTCGCGGCATCGTGCCTTCGGGCCCGCGAGCGTAACGCTGGCAAGCGCCCGCGGCGCTGGCGTGTGGATCGCCTCCTGCGAATCCAGCGGCATGGCCAATCCGAGCTGGTGTCAATTCCGGTGAAATGGGTCGCAGCCTTGGGCAATTACGGCGATGCGGCTCCAGCAATACTATATCCGCTAAAATCTGGCGTTGTTTCGGGAGGCATGACGTGCGAGTACTGCGCAACTTGCTGCTGATTCTGGCCATCGCGTATTCCGCGTTTGGCCAAAACTACACCATCGATACAATTGCCGGAGGCGGGTTGCCGATAAACATCGGAAGTGGATCCGCCAGCATTGGGCGAGTCAGCGGCGTTGCAGTCGACAAGTACGGAGATCTCTATGTCGCGCTTCTCGATTACAACGTGGTCGTGCGCAAGGGGATCTCGACGGGGTCTGTGACGCTGGTGGCGGGAAACGGGACACCCGGCTATAGCGGCGATAACGGCCCAGCCATTAACGCCCAGTTGTTCAACCCTACCAGTATCGCCGTGGACGGGGCTGGCAACGTCTATGTCGCGGACTCCGGTAACGCCTGCGTCCGCAAGATCTCGGCCGGTACCATCACCACGGTGGCGGGCACCGGATTCCCCGGTTACGGCGGAGACGGGGGCCCGGCAACGAACGCTCAGTTGAATCCCGTCGCAGGTTCCGAATACGGGCTCGGCCTTACAGTGGACTCCAACGGCAACTTGTACATCGCCGACACTGGCAATTATCGCGTCCGCGAGGTGTCTGGCGGCGTGATCACGACCGCTGTCGGCAATGGGACGTTCGGTTACGGCGGCGACAACGGTGCGCCCACCAGCGCCCAACTGGCATTTCCCCAGTCCGTCGCTGCGGATGCGAACGGAAACTTGTACATCGCGGACGGCAATCGCATCCGCGAAGTGTCGGCGGGGATCATCGCCACTGTGGCGGGTAGCACATTCGCCGGTTCCAGTGGCAACGGCGGCTTGGCCGTCAACGCCGAGTTGAGCGGACCCGCTGCCATCGCGGTCGACGCCAACGGCAACCTGTTCATCGCCGACACCGGCAACAATGTTGTGCGCGAGGTCACCAATGGTGTGATCGGCACCATAGTAGGAGACGGGACGGTCGGCTTCAGTGGCGACGGTGGGCCGGCCACACTAGCTGAGTTGAGTAACCTCTTCGGTATCGCTGTGGATCCCTACGGCGATTTGTTCATCGCCGACTCCGGCAACAGTAGGGTCCGCCTGGTTTCGGCTGGTATCGTCCAAACCCTGGTCGGCGGAGGCTCGTCAGTCGGCGACAAGGGCTTAGCCACCAGTGCTCAGTTGCTCAATGCCCTGGGCTTGGCCGTGGATTCGACTGGCGACGTGTACATCGCGGATGTGGGCAACAGTCGCGTCAGAGAGGTCGCTAGCTTCGACATGACGAGTGTGGCTGGCAATGGGATCCCTGGCTTCAGTGGCGACACGGTCCGGGCCGCCAACGCCCAGGTAGACACTCCCGGAGGTGTGGCCCTGGACTCGCACGGCAACATCTACATCGCCGACTCCGGCAACAACCGTGTCCGCGAGATCGCTAATGGTGTGATTACCACGATTGCCGGGAGCGGGACGCCGGGTTACAGTGGCGATAACGGTCCGGCCACCAGCGCCCAGTTGTCCAATCCCCAAGGTGTAGCGGTGGATTCGGCCGGCAACCTCTACATCGCCGACTCCGGCAATTATCGCATCCGCAAGGTTTCTGGCGGCGTAATCACCACAGTGGCGGGGAACGGGACCAAGGGTTTCGCCGGCGACAACGGTCCGGCCACCAGCGCCGAGTTGTCCACTGTGGAGGGCGTCGCCGTAGACGCCGCCGGCAACCTGTACATTGCGGATTCGCTCAACTATCGGGTCCGCGTCGTCGCGGGCGGCGCGATTACGACGGTTGCCGGCGGCGGTGTCGCCTTGCCCGGCAACAACGGACTGGCTACCAGCGCCCAGCTTGGTACGGCGGAAGGCGTCGCCGTGGATTCGTCCGGCAACCTGTTTGTCACCGACCTCGCCAGCAGTAGCATCCATAAGGTCAGCGGCGGGATCATTACCACTCTCGCGGGGACCGGCACGGGCGGGTTCAGCGGCGACGGCGCCTCGTCCGTTTATGCGCAACTGGACGCCCCAACTGGCCTGGCGGTGGACGCTTCCAACAACGTCTACGTATCCGACAGCGGGAATCAGCGGATTCGCGCTCTGTTTACTGGCGGCAACGGGTGCACATACGCCGTCAGCCCGTCCTCGTTTGCGTCGGTGACCGCTTCCGGTGGCACCCTCATGGCAACCATTCAAACAACTCCCGGCTGCCACTGGGCAGTCCAGAGCTTGCCCCCATGGATCGCTTATTCCGGCAACGTCAGCGGTGCTGGCACGGCGACGATCGCGCTGATCGCCGCCGCCGATTCCGATGTGGCTCGCGCCGGAATCGTGTCCATAGCGGGTGTGCCGGTCCTCGTGTCGCAAGCGGGTCAGGTCACCCCGCCGCCACCGCCGCCCCCCCCAACAGCCCCGTCCATCAACTCTGGCGGCATCTTGAACGCCGCCAGTTACACGGCCCCGATTGCCCCTGGCAGTATTGCCGCGGCGTACGGCGACTTTCTGCTGACCTCGGCGGCCGTCGAAACTCAATCGCAGCTCCCGACTAGCATTTCCGGCTTGTCCCTGCAGTTCGGCAGCGGAACGCCCGTGCCCTTGTTCTATGTTTCCGGTAATCAGGTCAATTTTCAGGTTCCTTGGGAATTGACCGGACAGTCGCATGCTAGTCTGGCTGCCACTCTGAGCGGCCAGACGGGCCCGGCCCAGCTCGTGAGTGTCGCGCCAGTCGCGCCGGCCATCTTCAGCCAGAACTCCCAAGGCTCCGGGCAGGGGTCGATCCTCAGCTCATCGTATGTCCTGGTCGATGCCTCCAACCCTGCGCTCGCCGGCACCACTTACATTCTGATCTACTGCACGGGACTCGGCGCGGTGACCAACCAACCGGCCGACGGCTCACCGCCTCCCATCAGCGGCATTCCGCTCTCTTACACGAAGGCCACTCCTATGGTGACCATCGGCGGAGTGCCGGTCATTCCAGTGTTCTCGGGTCTGGCGCCCGGCTGGCCTGGCCTGTACCAGGTCAACGCGCTGGTGCCCGCCGGGTCGACAATCGGAGATGCAGTGCCGGTGACGATTTCCATCGGCGGCGCAACTTCGAACACCGTCACAATCGCCGTGCAGTAGCCGCTTTCATTGCGCGGTGGCGAGTCCGATCTTCGATGCTGTTTGCTGGAACACTGACTGGTAGGTCTGGCTGAACTGCGCGAAGTTGGGGCTGGTAGGATCGTAGGCCACTTGCAGGTCCTGGATGTAGACTTCGAAGATCTGTGCGTGGAGGCCAAGCGCGAACGGAAGCAGCTTGGCTAATGTCCCCGTGCCTCCCGGCGCGTCGGTCGGATCGCTGGCGGCGATGGTCTGCAACTCCAGTGGGACAAGACCATATCCGTTCTCGAACGCATTGCACCAATCCGACGCGCAAGGCTGTCCCGCGTCGTAGTTGTTGATGTCGCTGGCGCTGAGACCCTGGCTGCCGAATCCGAAACCGAGCGATTTCGCGTTCGTGGCTTCAAAATCCGCCACCGAATATTGCACCGGGTTCCCGTACTGGTTCAACGCGGCCATGAGTTGAACGGCGCGGCCTCCAGCGGCGATGATCTGCGTTTGCAGGCCTTTCTGGAACTGGGTCATCTCGGTAATGTAGTTTTCCCATTGCGCATCGAATTGGCCGATGGTGGAGAAACCCGATAACGCCATCATCTGGTTCAAACAGGTGGGATAAGCTTCGCCGCCGCGCGACAGGCCAAAACGGATGTAACCCACATTGTCGTTGCCGCCATAGCGGTTCATCACGGCCTGAATGAAGGTCTTGTAGTCAGCCTGATAACTGCCGGCATAATACACCGGGTACTGCGCGGTCGCGCCGCTGTCCTGACACATAACGGATTGGTAGTTTGGGTTGTTGAGAACGTACGATGGTGTTGCATTGTTGGTGCCGCCGTCGCTCACTCCCCATACGATCAGGTTCACCTTCTTGCCGGCTTGGACCCATTGGTTCATCTGACTGTCTATCGAAGTCCAGTTGTAGTTTCCGTTGCCCTGATCCACCGCGCTCCAAACGACGAACAGGTTGCCGCCGCACACCGTAGGCTGTGCCTGTATGTACTTTGTGACCGGGACCAGGTCCGATCCTGGAAACTGCAAGGCATAGATACCGTGTGGTGCGTAAGGCGCCGCCAACCCTGGCAGCGGTTCCGCGCATGACGGTGTCGGTGCGGGCACCGCGGGGCAATTCTGATCGCCGGCTGCGCCTGCCAGGCAGAATTGGACTGTCCTTGTGCCGTATGCGCCGGTGGTGCTGCCGGGAGCGTCGAGAAACGAAATCGAAACGTTCACGATCTGCGCCGCCTGCGCCGCCAGGCCGGAAGGGATTGGCACGTTGAGCTGATCCAGCCCCGGATACGACGACGGACCGGCGTAATCGGGTGTCACCTGCATCCCGCCCACGGAAAGTTGCACAGTGGCTGGATTCGCGTTTCTCCAACCCGTGCCGTATAAGATCAGCACGTTCGGACCGGAGCCGCTGGTTGGAGAGACAGCGCGCGGCACGATCCCGAGAGGCGTGTTGGCAACTGTGTAGACTGCGTCGTATTGGCCCCCATCGTAGGATTGGCCATTGAAGATCCCGGCGCCGGTGTTATCAACCGTGAAAACCGCAGGGCTGAGAATGGACACGGGAACGCTTCCGGAGGCAACCACCGCGCCAGAGTGAACGACTTGAACCACCGCATCGGAAACCGCAATCGAATCCGGCACCAGCAGATTAATCTGGTTGGGAAACGCTGCCAATACAGTGGCCGGCGTGCATGATGTGGGAGGGTTGCCCGGGGTGCAGATGTTGACCACAGTGTTCGAATCGGTAGGGAGGTCTGAACCAAACGCAGTGGCGATACCTCCCGGTGAGATTTGCGACACGTAGCTCGCCGCGTTCACCACTGCCAGCGGCGTAGTCGATTGTCCGCAAGCGCCAACAACGCTGGCAGCGGCCAGCCACGCGATACGGAGACAGAGCGGGTATCGGACGCGCATATTCTTTTAACACTTCAATCGTGGCTGTGTTGCGGAAAGCTCCGGAGGAGCGAAAGAACGTAGCCCACGGCGCAAGCCGTCGGGACAGGACGGCGAAAGAGCATAGCCCCGGAACGGGGCGTCAGACGTTCCGGCAGCGCTCTTCCGCCAGTTTCGCACGCTACAAAAGCCGTGCAGATCCAGGCTGCGCTCGCCGCTCTCGGCAAGCAGATGATTGTCGAAGTCCGCGACGCGGCATAAGGAGGCTCCTGGAACTTCGACCGAATCGGCATACCACAGAAGCCCGGACGCGTGTGCACTATGCCGCATCCTTTGAAAATGCATCTATCTGGTTTTCTACGCCATTTCCCGTGTACATCCCGCGGACGGCGTGGTAGGCTTTTCGGCATGGAAACACGCGGCAATTCTGGGCCGGTCGAATCCCGCATACAACGAATCTGGGCTAGCGCAGCCGTTTCCTGGCTCCTAATTTGTGGCAGCTTCGCGTGCGGCCTGTGGTTCTGATTTCGGCCGCCACTTCCGGGAGTCGCTGTCGCGGTGCTCGGAGGTGCGGCAGCCGTCATGGCCTTCCGCGACATGCACAGCACCCACAAGTTGCTCGCGACTGTTGCGATCTTCGCCCTAATGGGAATAGAGCTCAGCGACATAAGAGCAGATCGCATCGAATCAGACAGTGAACAGGCGGCCGAAAGGGAGAGAGCTGAACGGAACTTTGCGCGGATCGCAGCGGGAATCAATCAATCTATCCAAGAGGGCCAACGCCAGTTTGATATTACGACGTCCGGCCTCAGGCGCTCGTTGGAAACCGAACAAGCAACACTTTATAACACGCTCTCAAGGGCTTCTTTGATTGTCAGAACCATAACTCCTGAGCCAATGCCACTGCGGGCCGGTGTGCCAGTGGCGTTCAGTATACACTACGAGAATCCTGGCGACGATACGGCGCAAAACGTCCGCACTCAGGTCAGAATGTATGTTAAGCGATTGGATCACACCGACGACGAGAACGAGATGCATGCCGACTTCGAACGTGAGTGGCACCGCCCAGGAGGCCAGCGACCGTCCGGGCCGGCAGTGCCCAAGACTAAGCTGCTTTTTGGGTTTTCCTCTCCACCATTGATGCAAGACCAGCTCATATCAGTCAGAAATCACACCAAGACGTTATACATGCTTACGAGGATTGCATGGACTGACAGGACAGGTCGGTGGTTGTCCGACGCCTGTTCAGGGCTAGTGAATCCAACGCGTGATTTTACGTGCGCACACCCCTGCAAGACAGGGATCAGGTCCCGGTATCCGGACAGGAAAAAACAGAGTGGCGGGAACCAAGCGGTGATGGCGAGAAGTTGGTGAGCGAAGATCGCAGTGCCCGATGGCCGCTACGCTGCCTGGTGGACGGGTTCGTGATGCAATCGCATCAGTTGTTCGGCACTCAATGCGGCCATGGCATATGTTTTGCCGTCGCCATCGGAGAACTCGACTTCGTAGACGCCCGGGGCCCAGCTCTCGACCACAGTGCCGACCTGGCCGCGGACCAATCCCTCCTCGGGCAGATCCTTGACCAGCGCAACCACGGCAAGCATCTCAATGTCGTTCATGACGAACCTTCCTCTTATAGTACATAACAACTCGTCAGCCACGGCAAGTCTTCCCCAATTCGCACTATCCAACTGCTGCGGATTCTTATGGTCCTGTCACTGCGGACGAGATCGAAATCGACCACATAGCGCTGTCCGTAAGGGTTAGCAACACCCAGTCGAGCCTCGCCATTGCTAGCGGCTGCGAGGAGGTGTGTCCTGAGTTCCTCCGCATAGGCTTCCCAGATTCCGACGGATGCAAACACCCGCGCTTTGTTACGGCCACGTGGATGCTGTGGGTTCAGGCAATACTCCTGCAGTTTCCGAATATCGACAACGGCACGCTCGCCATTAGGCAGTCTCATTCAGCACCCATCGTAACCGCGCATGATTGCCGGCAGAATCTCGAAGTTACCTTCTTCTCGATGCCACGATAATCACCTGCATCTCGCGGGAGTGCGCGGCGATTGCTTGCACCACAGTTTCGCGCCGGCGGTACCAGGGGCGTGGAGCGGAGCGGCCCATGAAGATCTGCGTGATGCGCTGCTGGCGGGCGAAATCGGCGATGGCGAGCGAAATCTCGGCCGCGTATACAACGTGGGTCTCGATACGGAGATTGCGCGCGAAGCTCATGTGGCGCTCAACTCCATCGTGATCCTCGCCGGCCGCGGCCACGTGAATGGCCAGACAATCGGCCTGCAAGTAATCCGCCACCCGCTTACCCCTGCGAATCAGCGCGGCTGAAAATGGATTGCCGGTCAGGCAGATCAGGATGCGCTCCTTGCGCTGCGGCTCCACGTCCGCCCGCGGCTCGGGGCGGCTTCCAGTGGGGGCGAGGACGTCTACGACGGGCGCCTGCGGCGCCGCCGACAGCTTCTCTTCCACTTCGTGCGCGGCGTGCCGCATGGCCATTTCGCGCAGCGCCGAAAGGTTGGTTTCCGTGAAGAAATTGTCCATCGCCTTTTGCGCTTTGTCAGCGGTGTAGACCACGCCGCGCTCGAGCCGGTTGCGCAGCGCCTGCGGCGTCAAGTCGACGAACACGATCTCGTCGGCGTCGTCGATCACCCAATCCGGCACGGTCTCCCGCACACGCACTCCGGTGACGTGCCAGACCTGGTCGTTGAGGCTCTCCAGGTGCTGCACATTCATGGTGGCGATTACGTCGATGCCGGCGTCGAGCAGCGTATGCACGTCCTGCCAGCGTTTCATCCGCTCGCTGCCCGGCACGTTGGTGTGTGCCAACTCATCCACCACCGCGACCGCCGGCCTGCGCCGCAGCACGGCGTCCGTATCCATCTCTTCGAAGGCGGCGTTATTATAGCGGATCGTGCGGCGCGGGACGAACTCGAGACCCTCGGTCATGGCGATGGTCTCCTTGCGGCCGTGTGGCTCGAAGTAACCGACCACGATGTCGACGCCCTGCCGTTTCAGCGTCTGCGCTTCCTCCAACATGCGGTACGTCTTGCCGACGCCGGCGGCGTAGCCCATGTACACCTTCAGATGACCCTTGTGGTGTTCGCTCATTGGTCCTCGCGGTGCGGAAAGAGACGGACATCGAAATCTTCGGCGGCGTCGATCAACCGGTCGACAGGGCTGCGCGGCTCCCACCATCGCCGCTCGCGTCCGGTGTGGCCGAGGAAAACCTGCGTGACGCGCTGCTCGCGCGCAAAATCGAGAATGGCCTCGACGAAATCGTCGTTGCTCAATTGGTGCACGTCGGCTCCCAACTGGCGAGCCAGATTCAGATTGGAATCGAGGCGCTGCCGGTCCGTGGCGTCCAGCCGCGATTCCTGAACAAAGGCCGCCATCAGCGCGCCGTGGAACCGCAGCGCATTGCGATGTCCGCTCTCCAGCATGGCCTTGGCGTTGGAGCGCGCCGTGAGGCAAACCAGAATGCGCTCCTGCGCGCCCCAGCGCACCGCGATGCCGTGATCGTCGAGATACGATTGGAGCTGCCGCTCGACCACATCGGCTGCCAGCAGCAAGGCCATCTCGCGCAGTTCCGCCAGTTGGCGCGGGTCCGGCATGGTGACGTCGACGGCGCGGCCAATCAGCGCCTCGGTCGGTGCATCCACCACTTCCATCTCATCGGCTTCGAGCAGGAACTCCTGCGGCACGCTGTTCGTTGCGCGCTTGCCCGTGATGCGCTCCACCGCGTCCTGCTTTTCGCCGATGTGCTGCAGGTTGACGGCCGTGATGACGGCGATGCCTTGCGCGAGCAACTCCTCGACGTCCTGCCAGCGATGCGGGTTACGGCTACCCGGCGGATTATCGTAAGCCAGGCCGTCGATCAGGCACGTGCTGGGATGGCGGCGGAAAATGGCGGCCAGGTTGATGACGTCCCACGTGCGGCCGGCGTGGTACTCAGGCACCGGAGGGATGACTTCGAGATTGGCCATGATGGCTTCCAGGTCCGGCGTCAGCTTGCCCTGCAGGGAGCCAATCACCACGTCCTGTCCGCGCTGCTTGCGGCGCCGGCCCTCGTCGAACATGCGGAACGATTTGCCCACCCGAGGCGCGTAGCCGAGAAAGACCTTCAGCCGCCCGCGCCCTTCGCGCCGCTCACCCGCCTGCACGCGCCGCAGCAACTCCTCCGGGTCCGGCCGCCGATCCGTACGATCCACCATAAGTTCAATTATGCCTGTTGCCACGGCGATGGCGCGACCGCGAGGTAGGACAGACGATCGCCTTTGGTCGTCTGTCGATACCGCACGACTCGAAGCACCGAGCTATAACGCTCGCAATATAACGGGAACCGTTATACAATGGAACCAGTGATCAGGAGCTTTGCGGAAAGGGAGACCGGGGCGCTCTTCGAGACCGGAAGGAGCCGCCGCTGGAACTCGATTGCCCGCAAGCTCGTACGCAAACTGGTCCAAATCGATTCGGTCAACAGGCTCGACGAACTGAATGCGCCTCCCGGGAACCGCCTGGAGGCGCTGAAGGGTGACCGTGCGGGGCAGCACAGTATTCGCGTCAGCGACCAGTGGCGCATCTGTTTTCGATGGGAGAACGACGGCGTCTACGATGTGGAAATCGTGGATTACCAATGAACGGAGGCAGTGAAGACATGAGCATCAAGCGTCCCGAGGCCGGCTGGAAGATCACCCGCAAGCCGGTTCACCCCGGCGAAATGCTCCGCGAGGAGTTTATGAAGCCGCTGGGGATTTCGATCAATGGCCTGGCCCTGGAACTGCACGTGCCGGTCACCCGCATCAGCGAGATCGTCAACCAGCGCCGCGGAATCACCGCCGACACAGCATTGCGTCTCGCCCGGTACTTCGGCATGAGCGCCGATTTCTGGATGAACATTCAGAAAGACTACGAACTGATCCTGACTCAGCAGAAATCATTGCGAACGATCGAGCGGCAGGTCCGGCGACGCACGGCGGCGTGAGATGAAGCCCCAGGGTGTAACAGATGATCGCCTTTTTTCGTCTGTCAAGGCGTGCCGGCATGGTCAGTAGGGCGGTCTCCGGGATGGACGTGTTACAGCCGATTGACATGGAGGCGACCGACGGAAGGCCATATCTGTCGTGATGCAGATGGAGTCCAAACTGCGGGGTCTGGTGCCGGGATGTCGCTCAGGGCCGGAGGAGTTCCTCCTTGTCCTGCAGGAACCTGATGACCGTCTCAATTCTGGGTCCGGAAACAACTTTGTCGGTGACGCACTCGGCGGCTATGACGCCACAGAGATGCGGCTGCGGCGACCAAATCGGATCTGCAGACCAGTACCAAACGCCGCTCCCGCTGTATCCGTTTGCCGGATGGGGAAGGTCGTAGGGCACGGTGAACTCCTGCTGGGGCGCATGCCTGCACGCGTCGCCCGTGACGTTTAGCAGCCCAAAGAAGTGCTCCGGCGATGCCATGTAGTTCTCGCCCATCGGAATCCTCGCGGCTCCGGGATAACCGAATATGCCAACTTGGACCTCGTCGAGCGGCATGGCCGCGCCCTCGTCCAGCGTCGCGAAGCACTCCTCGGCGTTGGGCTGGGGAGGCAACACAATCGCCGCCAGATCTGCGGGATCTTCCGCAAGTACTGGTTCCCTCGGTCGTCGCAATGCCATCAGCCTTCGAAGCTCGACGGTCAAGGGCTCCGCCCGTTGTTGGGCGGTAACGAACTGGATGTCGCGTGCTGGCAAGATAAACCGCAGCATGTCCGCCGGACAATAGTCAACCACATGCCCAGCCGTCAGCAAGAGGTAGTGTCCCTTCCACTTCACTCCCACGGCGGTTGCCATCTCTTGATTCTCGACTCCGCGCCTCGATGGCTGGACCACCGTAAATGTATGTCGAGACATGGCGCTCGCCAAGATGCGCTGCAGCCGCAAGGACTCCTCAGGGATCTCAATCACAAGCGCCTCCCACTTCAGAAGTATTGCACGAGACAAGCGCGGGCCGATGGAAAGGCGACGGTCTGTCCTACCTGTTGCCGACTTGGCGTCTCACCCCCCCAACAGCGTCCCGCGTCCCAGTATGTTCCCTGGGTCCAGCCGCCGCTTGACGGCGCGCATCGCATCCAGTTCCTGCGGCGCGTATTGCAGTTCGAGCAAGTGCGCTTTGCGCTTGCCGAGTCCGTGCTCGGCGGAGACTGTGCCGCCCAGTGCGACCGCGTGGCGCGCGAATTCAAGCAACAACTCCGAAGCGCGCCTTGGATCGGCCGGATCGGAAAACAAATTCACGTGTACATGCGCGTCGCCGATATGTCCGAAAATTACATGACGGCCGGGAAACTCGGCTTCCAGGCGCTCGCGGTAGTACGCCAGCATTTCGCGATTGCGAGGGAAGGGAACTGCATAATCGGAATTCATCTTGAGCGCGCCGGACCGTCGTACGGTTTCGTTCACCAGTTCCGCCAGACCGTGGCGAAAGCGGCGGAAACGTTCGCGATCGGCGGCGGAGAGCGCAAACCAGCTTTCTTCGGCGAGCGCGCCGGCCTGTTCGATGCGGTCGAGCCAGGCGTCTACGGCGGGATCGTCCTCGCCGGAAAGCTCTTGTTCGATCAGCAAGGCCGCGCGTGCGGCGGCGGGGATTTCGGGGTAGCGCTGTCGCAGCAGATCGAGCGAAGGTGCGTCGAAATATTCGATCATGCGCAGACCGACCACCGCGCGCCACGCGTCCACCGCGTCTAACGCGCGGCATTCTTCGGCGAAGAAGACCACGCCGCCCATCAGCGCGCGGGGCGCGGGCAGCAGACGCAGACGGGCTTCGAGGACGACGCCGAGCGTTCCCTCCGATCCGGCGAAGAGGTCGATCCAATCCATGCCGGGCCGCAGCGGATAGCCCGCCGTGTTCTTGGTGACGGCGGGAAGCGGAATGGTGCCGGGATCGAAATCGATCGCGTCGCCGCGGCTCACCTCCATCACGCGACCGTCTGCGAGCGCCACGCGCAAGCCTTCAATCCAGCGCCGCGTCGGGCCGTAAAGAAAGCTGCGCGACCCGCTGGCGTTGGTCGCAATGGTGCCGCCAATGCTTGCCGAAGTCTCGGTGGGATCGGGCGGATAAAACTGGCCGGTGCGCTGCGCGGCCGCGTGCAGATCGCTGAGCAGAGCGCCCGCACCAACCACCGCCAGGCCCGTGCGAATTTCGATCCCGTTCAACTTCTCGAGTGAGAGCACCCAGCCGCCGAGCGGCACCCGCGCGCCGGTTAGGCCGGTGCCTGCGCCGGCAATGGTGACCGGCACAGAGAGCGCCAAAGCCTCGCGGAGAACGGTCGCGACTCCCGCTTCGTCGGCCGGCGCAAAAACGCGTTCGGCGTGGCCGCGATAGCCGGAGACGTCTTCCAAATACCGCTCAGGGACTGGCGCGACTCCCGCAGCCTCGATCAGATCTCCAAGATCACCGGCATGATCAGCGGCCTTCGTGAAGTCTCCTTCACGATGTAGCGTTTCAGATCGGCGCGGATCTTCTCCTTCATGACTCCCCAATCCGTCTTCTCCTCCTGGTTGGAACCCTCCAGGGTTTTGGCCACCACCGCACGTGCCCGTGTCATGAATTCGCTTCCGTCCTCGGCCAGCGCGAAACCGCGGCTAACGATCTCCGGCGCGTTTTCGACGCGTCCGGAGTGACGATTGATGGTAATGATGGGCAGCACGATGCCGTCCTCGGAAAGCAGACGGCGGTCGCGGATCACCATTTCCGGCACCGCATCGTCCACCGACCCGGAATCGATGCACACGCGGCCCACCGGCACACGGCCGCCGCGGCGCGCGCCATGGTTGTCGATCTCCAGGACCTCACCCGATTCCATCACGAAGGAATCTTCGAGGCCCGCGAAACGCAAGTGTTCGGCCAGCCGCGCGTGCTTGGTAAGCTGCCGGTACTCGCCGTGAATCGGCATGAAGTAGCGCGGGCGCACCAGGTTCAGCACCAGCTTCATTTCTTCCACGCTGCCGTGCCCGGAGACGTGCAACGGCGGGTTCATGTGGCCATACATCACGTCGGTGCCGCGCCGCTCCATGTGGTCGATCATGCGGAAGATGGCTTTTTCGTTGCCGGGAATGATGCGCGAGCTGAGCACCACCGTGTCGCCGCGCTCGACCGAAATGTGTTTGTGGTTATCCACCGCCACGCGCGAGAGCGCCGACATCGGCTCCCCCTGCGTGCCGGACATCAGGATCGCGACTTTCTCCGCCGGCAGGCCCATCACATCCTGCGGGCGCAGCAGAATGCCGTCCGGAATATCCAGTAGCCCGAGTGAGTGCGCGATCTCCGTCACCGAAATCATGCTGCGTCCGGCGAACGCCACGCGCCGTCCGTATTCCTGCGCCAGGTCGAGCACCAACTGGATGCGGTGAATCGACGAGCTGAAGCAAGCCACCACGATCCGCCGCTCGCTGCGGTTGAAAATCTCCTCCATCCGTGGGCGCACCGCGCGCTCGCTCTGCGTGTAGCCGTCGCGGTCGCTGTTGGTCGAATCGGCCAGCAGCAGCAGCACGCCGCGCTTGCCGTAGTCGGCCAGCGTATGCAGGTCGAACAACTCGTTGTCGGTGGGAGTCGGGTCCACCTTGAAATCGCCGGTATGGATGATGACCCCGAGCGGTGTCGTGATGGCCAGCGCGACCGCGCTCACAATCGAGTGTGTGACGTGTATGAACTCGATCTTGAACGGCCCGATTTCGACGATCTGCTTCGGCGTGACCTTGATCAGCACGGGATCGCGCTCCAGGTCGTACTCTTCCAGCCGCCGCTCGACCAGCGCCAGCGTGAAGGCCGTGCCATAGACCGGCACGTCGATGTCGCCGAGGAAATAGGGCACGGCGCCGATGTGGTCCTCGTGGCCGTGAGTGAGGATGAGGCCGCGGATGTGAGCCGCGTGCTCCTTCAGGTAAGTCAGGTCGGGCATTACCAGGTCTACGCCCAGCAGCTCGGCTTCCGGGAACATCATGCCGCAATCGATGACGATGATGTCCTCCCCGTATCGGATGGCGGTCATGTTCATGCCGAACTCGCCCAATCCACCCAGGGGCATTACGTGCAACTTGTGATCAGTCATTCAATAGGTCCCGGGCGCACCCGGACCTCTCATTCTAGCGTGGCGCAGGCCTCCAGGCCTGCAGAGCCGAGAGTCTTCTCGGCTTTTCTTGTCCCGGCGTCGTGTGACTTACGCTCGCACGCAGATGGCACGGATCGCTTCCACGTGGTCCAGTGGATTGGACGAAAGCTCGAAGGACACGGAGGCATGCCCGTCCGGCAAGTCGATCACAAGCTGGTAGAAGTTGCCGTAGCGCACCACCACGTACTGCGCGCCGCCGCAATCCAGGTTGCCACGCTGGCGCACCAGCGTGAGAAGAGTAGGATTAACGAACAGTTCCTCGTAACGATCCGACTCCGCGGACGACGCGTCTGATATGCCGCCGCGCTGACGCGACACAAGCTCGCCGCCCCGGTAAAGGGCAACGTAGCGCACGGCGCCGGAAACGGCGAAGATCTGATCGATAGTGTCCATCCGCCCGCGGCTTTACACCCGCTCGAGCAGCTCCAGCAGCTTCTCCTGCACGCTCTCGGCGGTCGGATTATCGGGCGTAATCACCAGTATGGTATCGTCGCCGGCGATAGTGCCGACCACCTCGGGCCAGCTCTCGGCATCCAGCGCGACGGCGACCGAGTTCGCGTGGCCGGGCGACGTCTTCAGCACCACCAAGTTCTGCGCGCGCAGCACATCGTGAAGGAACTCCGCCGCCAGCAGCGAAAACTGCGGCCCCGGTTCCTCGTCGGCGATCTCCTTGTATCCCTCGCGCGTCTTCACCAGCCGCAGGTCGCGTATGTCCCGCGACAGCGTCACCTGTGTGGCGGCGATGCCTTGCGCTTTCAGCTCCTGCGCCAGCTCTTCCTGCGTGTTGATCCCCTTGCCGCGGACCAGCTTCAATATCTGCCCTTGCCTGTATGTCTTGGTCATGACGCCATCTCTTTCAGCCGCGCGCCGGCCTCCGCCAGCGCCGCCGCTACCGCCTTCGGTCCCGTACCCCCCGGAATCTCACGCGTGCCTATGCCGCGCCGCGGATCGAGCAGCGCCGCCATCTCCGTGCTGAATTCCGGCGCGAACGCGTGCATTTCCTCGGCCGTCCATGCCGACGGTTGCTTCCCCTGCCGAACGCTCTCCAGCACGAAGCGCCCGACGATCTGGTGCGCCTGGTGGAACGGCGTGCCGGCGCGCGCCAGCGCCTCGGCCAAATCCGTTGCCACCACCCAGCTTTGTTCGGCGGCGGCCAGCGGCACGTCCGGTTTCAACACCGTCGATTCCGCCACCACGCGCGCCATCTCGATCGACCCCACCACTTCATCCGCCGCCTGGAACAGCGGCACTTTGTCTTCCTGCATGTCGCGGTTGTACGTCATTGGCAGCCCTTTCATGGTGACCAGCAGAGACGTCAGGCTGCCCATCACGCGGCCCGCCTTGCCGCGAATCAGCTCCAGCGAATCCGGATTCTTCTTCTGCGGCATTAAACTCGATCCGCTCGTTACGCCATCGGCCAATTCGAGCCAGCCGAATTCCTCCGACGAATACAGAATCCAGTCTTCCGCCAAGCGGCTCAAGTGAACCATCGTCACTGTTGCGGCGTAAACGAAATCCAGCGCGAAATCGCGGTCGCCCGAAACGTCCAGCGAATTGCGCGTGATGGCGGCGAACTCCAGATCGCGCGCCATCGCCTCGCGGTCGAACGGAAAGCCGCTGCCCGCCAGCGCGCCGGAGCCGAGCGGCAACACGTTGGCGCGCCGCCGCGCTTCGCCGAAGCGTTCGAAATCGCGCGCGAACATTTCGAAATACGCCAGCAGATAGTGCGGCCACAGCACCGCCTGCGCCCGCCGCATGTGCGTGTAACCTGGAATCACGGCTTCGGGATAGCGGCCGGCGAGATCCAGCAGCGCCTGCATCAACCGAGCCAGCAGCCCGCGCGCGCGGTCGCACTCGTCGCGCAGCCACAGCCGCGTGTCGAGCGAAACCTGTTCGTTGCGGCTGCGGCCTGTGTGGATCTTGTCCGCGATAGCGCCCGCCTTCTCTTTCAGCTTTCGGATCACCAGCGTGTGCACGTCCTCATCGGAGGCGCCCGCATAGAACGCCGGCTGAGCCGCCTCCGCGGCGATAGCATCGAAGGCGCCAACGATCCGCGCGCGCTCATCGGCGGTGAGAATGCCCACCCGCTCCAGCGCGCGCGCGAACGCCACCGATCCGCGTATGTCGGCATCGATCAGCCGCCGGTCGAAATCGAGCGAGCCGGAAAAACGCTCGAACACTTCCGATGGCCCGGTCTCGAACCGTCCGCCCCACAACTTCATGACCGCTTGGCTCCCTTGGCCAACGCCCGCACCTTCATCGGCAGGCCGGTCAGGTTGATGAAACCAAGCGCGTCCTTCTGGTCGTAGCTGTCGCCCATGGTGAAGCTGGCGATATCGAGCGAGTAGAGCGAATTCGGCGACTTCCGCGAGATCGGTTCGATGTTGCCCTTGTACAGCCGCAGCTTCACTTCGCCGGTCGCGCTTTCCGAGACCTTCTCGAAGAACGCGTCCAGCGCCTCGCGCAGCGGCGTGAACCACAGGCCGTTGTACACCATCTCTGCGTAATCGAGCGCGAGCTGTTGCTTGTAGTGCAGCGTGTTCCGGTCGAGCGTCAGCGCTTCCAATTCGCGCACCGCGAACATGATCAGCGTGCCGCCTGGCGTTTCGTAGCAGCCGCGCGATTTCATCCCGACGAACCGGTTCTCCACCAGGTCGATGCGGCCGATGCCGTGCTCGGCGCCGATCGCGTTCAGCGCTTCGAGCAGTTCGAACGCCTTCATCCGCTTTCCATTCACCGAAACCGGCACGCCCTTCTCGAAGCCGATCGCCACTTCGCCCGGTTTGTCCGGTGCCTGCGAGGGGCTCTTGGTCAGCATCCAGATTTCGTCGGGAGCCGCGTTGGCCGGGTCTTCCAATGCGCCGCCTTCGTGCGAAATGTGCCAGATGTTGCGGTCGCGGCTGTAGATCTTCGTCGTGCTGACTGAGATTGGCACGTTGTGCGCCCGCGCGTATTCGATCGCATCCTCGCGCGAAACGATCTTCCACTCGCGCCACGGAGCAATCACCGGAAGTTGCGGCGCCAGCGCCTTGTACGTCAGTTCGAACCGCACCTGGTCGTTGCCCTTGCCGGTGCAGCCGTGCGCGAGCGCGTCGCAGCCGTGCGCCAACGCCACCTCAACCTGCTTCTTGGCCAGCAGCGGGCGCGCGATCGACGTTCCCAGCAGGTACTTGTGCTCGTAGACGCCGCCCGACCGAACCAGCTTCCACAGATATTGGCTGACAAACTCCTCCCGCATGTCTTCCACGTACACTTCGGCCGCGCCGGTTTTGCGCGCCTTCTCTTCCAGGCCGGTCAGCTCATCGCCGCCTTGCCCTATATCGCCGCATACCGCGACGACCTCGCAGCCGTAGTTTTCCTTCAGCCACGGAATGATGACGGATGTGTCCAGCCCGCCCGAATATGCCAGTGCTACCTTCTTGGGTTTGCTCATGATTAATCTTCTTAAAGTATATCGACCGCTCGTGGCGCAGGCTGTCAAGCCTGGCAGGGTAGGACAGACCATCGCTTTTCGTGGTCTGTCATCCGCCGCCAGAGGGCGCAAGTCGACAGACGACAAAAACGGTCGTCTGTCCTACCTAGAGGCTCAGCAGCATCAGCAGCAGCGCCTTCTGCGCGTGCAGCCGGTTCTCGGCCTGGTCGAAAATCACGCTCCGCTCGGCTTCCATCACGCCGTTGCTAACCTCTTCGCCACGTTTCGCCGGGAGGCAGTGCATGAATACCGCGTCCGGTCGCGCCATCGCGAATAGTGCCTCGTCCACCTGATAGGCGCGAAACGCCTTTTTCCGTTTCACCGCTTCCTGTTCCTGCCCCATCGAGGCCCATACGTCCGTGTACACCACGTGCGCTCCGGCTAATGCCTCCGTGGTGTCCTGCGTGATCTGCAATCGTCCGCCGGTTTCCGCCGCCAGGCTCGTGGCCAGCGCCACGATATCGGGATTCGGATCGTATCCATCCGGGCAACCAATCGCAAAGTCCATCCCCAGCCGCAGGCCTGTCAGCATCAGCGAATGCGCCACGTTGTTGCCGTCGCCGACAAACGCCAGCTTCAATCCGTGAATCCGCCCGAAATGTTCGCGGATGGTCTGCACGTCGGCCAGCGCCTGGCATGGATGGTACGCGTCGCTGAGCGCGTTGATCACCGGCACCCGCGACCATTTCGCCAGCTCTTCGACGGTGGTCTGCGCGAACACGCGCGCTACGATGCCTTCCACCCACCGGTCCAGGTTGCGCGCCACGTCCTTCAACGGCTCGCGCACGCCGATCGGCCCATCCACGAACACGCTCCCGCCGCCCATCTGCTTCATCGCGACCTCGAAGGTCAGCCGCGTCCGTAGCGACGGCTTCTCGAACAACAGCGCGATCGATTTGCCCGCCAGCGCCTGTGCATATTCGCCCGGATTGCGCTTCACCGCGTCGGCCAGGTCGAGCAGCGACAGCAGTTCGTCGCCCGTAAGATCCTGGTCGCGCAGAAAATCGCTCGCCGCCAGTTTCCGCATCCCCCGCGCCCGTTCTTTGCGCGCCGGAGGCTGCGCTCCGCCATCGCTCGCGATTGGCACGACCGCCACGCCGTGCCGCGCCTCCGCCGCAATCCGCCCCGTCCGCTTCAGGCCGATCGCCGACATGGGCTGGCCTCCAATGAATGTTTATTCACTATGATGAATGATTACACATTATCGACCAGCAGTCAAGTTTTCGGGTGTCGCCGACCCTCACAGCGGACCTATACTGGGGAGCGCGGAGAAATCCGCCGCATCGCAAAAGCGGAGATGCACTCGTGCTGCGCGAGAGTCTGCGCGGGCATCGATCGGATCGGGCAATCGGGAACCAGCAGCTCGTCGTTAGGAGGTTTTATGATCTATCTTCACCACGGATCGAAATCACCCACCGTTGCCACGCTACAGGTACTCGTCTCCGGTGGGATCAAAGTTGATGGCGTGTACGGAGCGAAGACTGAGGCCCGTGTCAGGGCCTATCAGAAAGAGCACAAATCCCCGTTGAAAGTGGACGGCGTTGTCGGCTGGCACACGTGGTCCGCTCTCATCACGGAAAAGGACGTCGTCACCATCGATGTCGTCGACATGGTCGAACAGGTCGTGCCGGACAGCCGAGGAGTCCTGCATTATGTGAGGGACCCTGTCAACACTTTCACCGGCGGAATGCTGGCCGATTTGCGTCGCGGCGGAAGCGATCCCATCACGCTCTTTGGGCAATCGAACAGTACTGCAACGATGGTGCAGGCGATTATTCAGCGTGCCTTGCGGCCCCGACGGATCGCGCTGCTGCGGATTTACGGTCACGGAAGCGCCGGGTCGCAAAACGTCTCCGCCGGAGAAGAGGCTCTCGACGAGCACATGACGTCGCTCGATACCTCAACCCTCTGGTGGAGCTTGCCACAACTACGGCAACTGGCGCCTTACTTCATACCGTGGGGAGCGGTTGAGCTTCGCGGCTGCGAAGTCGGTGCAGGAGCCAGCGGCCACATACTTCTCGGGAATATCGCCGGTGCCACTCAGGTACCGGTGACAGCCGGTAAGCACACGCAGTACTCCGGACTGACACAATCGTTCGCCATCCAGGGTCCGACTGCCACGAGCTTTCCCTATGGCGGCACCCTCGGCGGGTGGGCCGAGGCGGCATCGAAACGGAAATAGGCCCCGGACCACAAGTACAGCGCAGCCCAACTGGTGACAGACCGGCTGTCTTGCGCTCCCACTCACTGCTTCAGCGGCTCTTCCGCTCAGGGCGGCGAGGTGTCGCTCGGGCTCTCGATTTCGGGCTCCGGCTGCCTGGGGAACTTGATGCTCCGGGCGAACCGGCGGTAGCTGCGGTGTTGAAGTCGCCCAGCGACCTCGCCTCACTTGCTTCCCGCCGACCCATCGCGCCAAAATGAGGTTTGCTCAAAACCCAACGGACAATAACATGCCAATTCCTTTTGCCACCGATTCCCGCATTGTGATGACGCTCGATGCGGGCGGGACCGGGTTGAAGTTCTCCGCCGTGCGCGGCAACCGGCCGCTGATCGATCCGCTCACCGTGCCTAGCGAAGCGGACAACTTGGACCGCTGCCTGGGGAACATCGTGCGCGGCTTCGAGCGGGTCAAGCAGGCACTGCCGGAGCCGCCCGTGGCCATCAGCTTTGCCTTTCCCGGTCCCGCCGATTATCCGAACGGCATCATCGGCGATCTAGGCAACCTTCCCGGCTTCCGCGGCGGTGTGGCGCTCGGGCCCATGCTGCAAGACAAGTTCGGCATCCCCGTCTTCATCAACAACGATGGCGACCTGTTCGTCTACGGTGAAGCCATCGCCGGCTTTCTGCCGTACGTGAACGGCCTGCTCGAACAGGCCGGCAGTCCCAAGCGCTATCGAAATCTGTTTGGCGTCACGCTGGGCACCGGCTTTGGCGGCGGCATCGCGCGCGATGGCGAATTGTTTATCGGCGATAACTCGATCGCCGGTGAGGCCTGGCTGCTGCGCAATAAGCTCACGCCCGGCATCAATGCCGAAGAGGGCGCTTGCATTCGCGCCGTACGAGGCGTCTATGCACAGTGCGCCGGAATCGCATTCGACCAGACACCCGAATCCAAGGTCATTTTCGATATCGGGGTGGGGAAGACCGCGGGTGATCGTGCTGCAGCCACCGAAGCTTTTCGCCGCCTCGGCGAAGTCGCTGGCGATGCCATGGCGCAGGCGCTGACGCTCATCGACGGCCTCGGCGTGGTGGGCGGCGGCATCGCGGGTGCGCATCCGCTGTTCCTGCCGGCGCTGGTGGACGCGGTCAACGGCGTCTACGATTCCGGGCAACGGCGGCTATGCGCGCGCGCGTACAACATCGAGGACGCTTCGCAGCGTGAGCAATTCGTGAAAGGAGAGTCGCGCCAGATTCGCGTCCCCGGCTCCGCCCGCACACTGGTCTACGATCCGCTGGCTCGCACCGCCATCGGCATCTCGCGACTGGGAACGAGTGAAGCGGTGGCGATCGGCGCCTACGCATTCGCCTTGCGGCATCTCTAAGCCGCATCTCTCACAGCCACTCAACGCGGCGCAGGCTGTCCAGCCTGATGTGTCGAGAGTCGTCTCGACATTTATTGGCCGCGGCGGTTGAACGTGCCGACAAGCGGCGGCGCTTCAGCCAGCACTGCGCACTCTAAGAACCGTCCTACGCGGCCGCAATGCTGCTGCGTTCCGCCGTCGCCGCGTCGGGAATCTTGTTCTTGCTTCCTAGCGGGCGTCCTCGCCGCCTAGCCTCGGTCATCCAAGCTGGCGGCCTACCCCGGCGGCGCTGCCGGCCCAGTTCCAGTTTTTCCAGGCTCTCGATAGCGGATTCAATCCGCAATCTCTCCGCCTTCAATTCTTCCAGGATCTTAGTAACGTCCATAACGTGCTCCCCCTCCGAGAACGACAGGTCGATTCCGTTGAATTATTCGAGAGGTCCCCGAGTAATTGTCCCCGATACACACCCCGATATTCGCTGAGAATCCTATTAATTACAAGAGCATTTTCGTACTGATTCTAGTGATTTATAACGGTGTGTGCGTATCGTCCCGACCGCGATCCGAGACGGCAATCGTACCCAGTCGCCGGCTCCAGTAAGCATAGAACGGCAGTCCCAGCAGTATCAAGACAATTCCCATAATCGATTCCCGAGGCGAATCCCATAGCGTAGAAACGATGAATACTCCTGCCACCAAGACGAATAATATCGGCACAACCGGATAGCCCAGGGTGCGATAAGGGCGTGGTAAATCGGGTCGCTTTATTCGCAAAACGATCACGGCCGCAGTCGCCATTCCGTAAAGAATCCAGCTAGCGAAGATTACATAGGTAAATAATTGCCGGTAAGTACCGGAGAGCACGAGCAAGGCCGACCACGCACTGAGCGCCAAAATCGATACGCCCGGCGTGCGCCTCTTTGCATTCACCCGCGCGATGGCGCTGAAGAAGTAGCCTTGGCGCGCGGCGGCGTACGGCACCCGCGCGCCGGTCAGGATGGAGCCGTTGAGGGCGGCAAAGATGCTAATCATGGCGGCGGCCGAAACGCCACCCGCGCCGGCTGCGCCCAGGATGTGGCGCATCATTTCTCCCGCCACGCGCGGGCTTGCCCCCACCTCCGCCGGAGAGAGCACGCGAAAGTAGGCGGCATTGGCGAGCAGGTAAATCGCGATCACCGCCAGCGTGCCGCCGATTAATGCGCGCGGCAGATTGCGCTGCGGGTCGCGCACCTCGGAGGCCACCATCGCCACATTGTTCCACCCGTCGTACGCCCACAGCGCCGCCACCAGCGCCGCGAAGAAGCCGGCCGCGGTCAGCGGCGCGGCGGCAACGGGCGCGGGTGCGTGCGGGCTGCCGAAGCCGAGCCCGGCCACGACGATCCCTGCGATCAACGCCACCTTGACCGCTGTCACCGCGACCTGCACTTCGCCACCCAGCTTGACGCCGAAATAATTCAGCCACGCCAGCGCCGCAATCAGGCCAATCGCCAGCAACTGGCCCCAGTGCAGATCGAGTGGCGCGCCGTGCGGCCCCAGCGGCAAGGGCACTCGGTAAAACACGCCGTCCAGCGACGGAAAGAAATTGGCGAGGTAATAGAAAAATCCGGTAGCCAGCGTGGCAATCGAACCGCTCTTGGCCACCCACATCTGCGTCCAGCTATACAGGAATCCCCACAGCGGACCGTAAGCTTCCCGCAGGTACGCATATTCGCCGCCGGCCTCCGGGATGGCTGCGGCCAGTTCGGCGTAGCTCAGCGCGCCGGCCAGCGTCAGCAGGCCGCCGAACATCCACACCACGAACACCCAGCCGGGCTTGCCCACGCGCAGAATCATATCGTGGGGAACCAGAAAAATGCCGCTGCCGATCACCGTGCCGACCACGAGGGAGGCCGCGGCCCACGGGCCCAAATCTCGTTTCAGTTCGACTGGAATCGCGCGCGTCATCGCATCCTCGCCAGGGCGCGGCCCAGCCAGGACGCCACCAGACCACCGCAGAAAGTCACCGTGGCTCCAATCATGACATACCAGGTAAATGCAATCGGGGTTTCAAAACGGACTGCCAGCGCCGCCGCGAGGCCGGCCACCACTCCCGCGATCGCGGCCCACTCGCCCGGCCGCCGCGTGAGCACACCCAGCAGAAAGACGCCGAGCAGCGCGCCCGATGGGATCGCGGCAATCGTCAACCCGGCCTCCAGCACCGAGTGCGAGTGGCGCGCCGCGTATGCGATCCCCACCAGTGCAGCCGCCCACGCCGCGGTGGCCAGGCGCGCTCGCCGCACGGCTCCGCGTTCCCCGGCCGCACCCGCGCTGCCACCCAGAAAATCCACCACTACCGTGGAGGACAGCGAATTCAGCGCCGCGCTCAGGTTGGCCATCGCCGCCGCCAGAATGGCCGCAATCGCCAGCCCAGCTAACCCTGGCGGCAGGCAGCTCCAAAGGAACTGCGGATAGATGCGATCTGCCGCCGGCGCGGTTTTGCCAAGGCCGCCATAGTAGACCCACAGCAGGATGCCGATCAGCAGAAACAGGGTGAACTGAAACGCCACCAGCCCCCAACTTGCCAGCAGCGCCTTGCGGCTGTCCCGTTCGTTGCGGGCGCTCAAAAGCCTCTGCACCATGAGCTGATCGGTGCCGTGGCTGGCCGTCGTCAGGAAGCAGCCGCCCGCAATGCCGGCCCAGAACGTGTACGGCCGCGCAAGGAATTCCATCGTGGGAGCGAAATGAAAGTCGAAGATGGCGAACTTGTGCGCCGCTCCCGCCACGGCTGCCGCGTGCGTCCAGCCGCCGGGAATCTTTTCTAAAATCACGATCAGGCTGAGCGCCGCGCCGGATACGTACAGGCACATTTGTACCACGTCGGTCCAGATCACCGCCGTCATGCCGCCTTCGAAGGTGTAGAACAGTGTGAGAGCGCTGATGAGAACGATGGACGCCATCTCGCCGGTGCCGAGCACGATGGAAATCACCAGCGAGACCGCGAACACACGCACGCCCTCGGCCAGCGCGCGCGTCACCAGGAAGATGGCCGCCGTCAGCTTGCGTATGCGCTCGCCAAAGCGCCGGCGCATCAGTTCATACGCGGTGAACATCTCGCCGCGGAAGTACTGAGGCAGAAAAAGCGCCGAGATGATGATGCGGGCAAGCAGGTAACCGAGCACGAGTTGCAGGATCCCCATGTTGCCGGTGAACGCCAGGGCCGGTGTGCCGACAATCGTCAGTGTGCTGGTTTCGGCGGACACAATCGATAGCGCGATGGCCCACCACGGCGCCTCGCGGCCGCCCAGAAAATACGCCCGAAGACCCTTCTCGCCGGTGCGGAAGTGAGCGCCAAACCAGGTGATGCCGGCCAGATAAGCGGCAATAACGGCGAAATCGAAAAAATGCATGCGCGGGCGACCTCCAGCATAGCGTTGATTTGGTATGATTTGTGTTCGGAACCTGGCGGTTCGAAACGGAGTCGAATGTCTTGTGGCGTTCGGGCGGCAGGGTAAGGCTCCGATGTGGCCTCGGTCTCAGTCGCCGCGCCGCGCCGTGGATCGGGCGCAAGGTTGCAAGATAGCGTTCAGCGGTTCAGGATTCAAGAGCAAATGGGAAACCATTCAGGAGGAGTACGTGCAACATCTCTCATCTAAGATTCGCCGAGGCATGGCGGCAACGGCGGTGCTGGCCGCTCTGACGGGTGGCTGGGCCATTGCGGCCCGCGCCCAGACGGCCGCCGCGGCGCCAAATGCCCCGGCCCAGAAGAAGGTGAAGGACCAGGGCGAGTACGACATCTACAACCAGGTCACCATGGACATGCAGGCGCAGAATTTCGCCAAGGCGATTACGGATCTCGACACCTGGAAGCAGAAGTATCCGGGTTCGGATTTCAAGGACGATCGCTCGGTCATTTACATCCAGGCCTATGCCGGCGCCAACCAGCCCGCCAAGGCACTGGACGAAGCCGGCTTGCTGATGGCAAAGGATTTGAAAGCCATCCTGAACGATCCCAAGAACGGCCCCAACCAGCAGTTGACGGTTCTGTTCACCGCTACCAGGGCGATCCTTGGGGTGTCCAGTCCGACTGCCGACGAGTTGGCCACCGCGGCTGCGGCTGCGCAGCAGTTGATGGATTACAATACCAAGCCGGCCGGCACCAGCGACGACGCCTGGGCGGGCGCCCGTGCGCAGTTGCAAGCCGCCGCCAAAGGGTCGCTCCTCTACATGGCGATGAAGCCCGGACAGGATGCCACCGACAAGAAGGATTGGCCCGCGGCGGAGGCCGCGTTCCTGGCAGCGCTGAAGCAGTATCCCGACAGCTCCCAGATTGCCTACGGGTTGGGTCGCAGCGAATTGTCCCAACAGGCCACCAAACCGGCCAAGATTTCCCTCGGCCTGTATGAGATCGCCCGCGCCGTCAGCATCGATCCGGCCAAGAGCGATTTCGCCGATCCGAAGACGCGAACCCAGGTGGACACCTATCTAAGGAAGGTCTACACGCAGTACCACGGGTCGGAAGAGGGCCTGGATCAACTCAAGCAGCAATCGCTCTCCTCGCCTACCCCGCCGGCCGATTTTCACATCCTCAGCGCCACCGAAATTTTGGACGCCAAGCAGAAGGAATTTGAGGGGAAGTATCCCGAACTGGCCCTCTGGATGAGCATTAAGGCCCAACTTGCCGACACCAACGGCCAGCAGTACTTCGATACCCAGCTCAAGGACACGGCCGTGCCGAAGCTGAAGGGCGTCCTGGTGGACGCTAAGCCGGCCTGCCATTCCAAGGAGCTGCTGGTCGCCGTTCCACTGCCGGATGCCAAGCCGCCGTACATTGCCGAAATCGCCCTGAAGCTGGATGCGCCGCTCACTGGCAAGCCGGACCCCGACTTGCAACTGACCTGGACCGATGGTCAGCCGTCCGCGTTCGCAAAGGATCCGTTCCTGCTCACAATCGACGTGGAAAAGGCCAAGATCGTAGGCCTCAAGACCACCCCTTGCGCGCCGCCGGCACATCATCCGGTGGCCAAGAAGAAATCCTAATTATGCAGGAATAAGCAGGGCAGGCCACCCGCCTGCCCTGTTTTTCCGCTTCCTGATTCCCCCACACCGCCAAGAAAGCAAAAAACGCGCAAAATGGTTGCGCGCGCGCGAGCGTTCCGCTATACTCCGCCTGTACCACACTTCAAATGGATGACTTATGGTGTGGGCATTAGCGGGCAGGAGGCGTACGTGGAGAAACTCGATCGAGCTGGGAGTAGGATGACGACCGCAGCCCTGGCGGGACTGTTGGTCGCGGCGGGCCTCGTCCAGGTGGCCGGCGCCCAAAGTGCTCCAGCCGCGAAGAAGTACAAGGACGGCGAGTTCGACATTTATAGCGCAGCCGCCAAAGACGTCGGCGGCGGCAATTTTGCGCAAGCCATCAAGGACCTCGACACCTGGAAGCAGAAGTTTGCCGATACCGACTTCAAGACAGAGCGCCAGACGCTTTACGTTCTGGCGTATTTCGGAGCCAACCAGTTCGACAACACCGTGGATGCCGCGGCTCCGTTGGTCTCGGCCGGCGTGGACACCGTGTTTAGCGATCCCAAGGACGGTCCCGGCCAGGCCATTCGGGTGCTGTTCGCAACGGCCGGCGCCATCGTGCACCTGCCCAACCCGAGCGCCGACCAACTGGCGATCGCCGGCAAGGCCGCCCAGCAGCTACTGGAGTACAACCGGAAGCCCGCTGGGTTGAGCGATGCGGATTGGAGCAACGCGCGCAATCAGTTGCAGCCTCCGGCCAAAGCCGCTCTCTTGTACATCGATATGCTGCCCGGCAGCCAGGACATGGCCAAGAAGGACTGCCCCGCCGCGGAGGCCGCCTATGCCAAGGCGCTGGGCGATTATCCCGACCAGACGGTCATCGCTTACAATCTGGCGCTGGCACTCAGCTGCGAAAAGAAGAATTCCGAAGCCGTCTATGAGTTTGAACGCGCCGCCGTCGTCGATGCGACGCTGGGCGGCGGTCAGCCCGATCCGGCGAAGATCAAGACCTTCGCAGACAATGCATACACGAAAGTCCACGGCAGCGACGAAGGCCTTGCCCAGCTCCAGGAGCAGGTCAAGCAGTCGCCGCTATGGCCCGCCGGCTTTCATATCAAGACCGCTACCGAGATCGCCGAAGAAAAGCAAAAGCAATTCGAACAGTCCAATCCGGAACTGGCCTTGTGGATGAGCATCAAGGCGCAACTCGTCGACGCCAACGGCCAGCAGTACTTCGATACGCAGCTCAAGGACACCGCCTTGCCGAAGCTGAAGGGCACGCTGGTGGAAGCCAAACCGGCCTGCAGGTCCAACACGCTTCTGATCGCCTTGCCGCTACCGGACGCGCAGGGAGCGCCAGTCGCCGAAATCGCCCTCAAACTGGATGCGCCGCTCTCCGGTAAGCCGGCGCTGAACACCGAAGTGCAGTGGGCAGGCGTGCCCAGCGCGTTCGCGCCGTCTCCCTTCCTGCTCACCATGGACACCGAGAAAGCCTCGATCGAGGGGCTGAAGGTCACACCCTGCGCGGCTCCGCCGGCGCATCCGGCAGCGAAGAAGAAGTAAGCGAAACTGTGGGGCAGGTCCCCGGCCTGCCAACGCAAGGCGTGAGCCCTGCCCCACGTTCCCTCCACCAACGTGACCCAGGCTGGACAGCTCGCTGAGCCGAGAGCCATCCCGGCTTTTCTGGTTCGACATAGCCGCCGTGCCGCTAGTCTTTTCCCAATCGCTCCTTACCGCAAGTCCTGGTTCAGCACCGCCGCCAGCCGCGCCCCGGCGCGTTCTATCTGTAGTTCAATCACTGCGTCGGCCCGGCGTTCGTAGTCCGGGCCGATTTCGACGGCCGCGCCCGGCGCGGCTGGCGGCAGCCTGCCGTAAACCATTTGCTGCGCGAGCTTGTGGGCCTGCTCGGCCCAATCGCTCACCGTACCCTTGTCGAACTTCTTCCTCCGGCGCGCGGACGCGGCGGAGAGCCTGGCGAATAACTCGTCCTCGGTGCCCATCCGCCCCAGCAGGCCGCTGTCCCACATGCCGTGCAGGTTGCCCGGCTGGCTGTGGAATACGATGTGTACGTCGTTGCCGCCTTTGTCGCCGTTGTCGGAGCTGTGCAGCGGTTGGTGCATGTCGCCGATGAAGTGGATGAGGAACATCAGCGATTCGCGCCGCTGGTCCGCCGGCAGGCTGTTGTCCTGCAACCTCGCCCGCATCGACGCAATCGCCGCGATTACGCAATTGTCCTTGGGGCAATCCCGCGCCATATCCAGCCCAGGCTTGTTGATGGGGATATCGACGTAATGCCACGGCCCGGTCTCCGGCCGGCTCCGCCGGATTTGATCCGGCCAACTGGAAACCGATTGCATCGTGCTGCCCGGTCCCAATATCTCAGCCACCCGCGCCCGCGCCGCAGCCGTCAGTTGCGCGTCCGCGATCCGCGCCACCAGATCGTGTCCCTCCGGCCCCCAGGCGAGGGCCGGAAACCCGGCGCAAAAGAGCGTCAACAATCGTAGTTTGCGCATTCGCACAAAGAGTAGCACAGGTGGGCGAAACATTCCGTGCCGGTTCTCGTCATCCAATGTGTGCGGGTCTTGAAACGTACGCTTCTCATCAGAACCGCGCTTGGGGTGGGCGCGCTCCTGGTCCTGGCGCTCGCCGCAGCCGTGTTCTGCGAGGCGACTTTGCATGTTTTCCGGCGCCCGCCGGGCGACGTGGCGGCACAGGCAGCAGCCAATCCCGGCACGCGATGGAAGACGGTCACCATTCGTGCTGCCGACGGAGCCAAGCTGGAAGGCTGGTTCGTCGCGCCCAGCGCGAAACCAACCGGCAGGTGCGTCGCCGTGCTGCACGGCATTGCCGATTCGAGATTAGGCGCCGTGGGATTCGCCCCCATGTTTCTCGACGAGGGTTACTCCGTCCTGTTACCCGACAGCCGGGCACACGGGAGCAGCGGTGGTGAGTATGTCACCTACGGTCTGCTGGAGAAGCGCGATGTCATCGAGTGGACCCATTGGATGCGAAGCGAAGGCTGTGTCGAAATCTACGGGTTGGGCGAGTCTCTGGGAGCGTCGATCCTCATTCAGGCATCGGCCGTCGAACCGGTGTACAGAGCGATTGTGGCGGAGTGCCCGTTCGCCGATCTCAAGGCCGCCGGGGAAATCCGGGTGCAACGCATTCTGCACATGCCTGGCTGGCTCTCGAAGCCAATCGCGTGGGCAATCGTCGCGAGCGGCGTAACCTATGCCAAGCTGCGTTACGGAATTGATGTCAGCCAGGTAGCGCCCGTCACGGCGATGGCGCAAACCAGGACGCCAATTCTCCTGATTCACGGGCTGGAGGATAGTCGGACGCCCTACTGGCATTCGCAGCAATTAGCCCAAGCCAACCCCAGTTCCGTTCTCTGGCTGGTCCCACATGCCAGTCACGTGCGCGCCAGCTCCGCCGATCCCAGCGGTTTCCGATCGCGCGTGCTCGACTGGTTTGGGCGGCACTAAACCCGCCTGGAACCGCGGTGCCACCGTCAGCATCGCGGTATCGTCCTGCTGGTCGTCCTCCGGCTCGGCGTACAGATGCACGTAATAGCTGGCCAAGCCGCAACCTATCAGCAGCACGAGCAGGATGCCGAGCCAGCGCAGCGTCTTCGCGTTCCATGCCCGCGCGCCGTCCACTGCGGATGCGGTCGCTTTGACCACGGAGAATGCCGCTCCGCCGCCCAGCAATAGCTTCCAAGGCCAAGCCATGTAATCGAGGTGGCTCTGCCCGCCCACTTGACTCCATAGCACGAAAACGGCGATCAGCGCGATTAGAAACTGGGTGGCGTAAGCGAGGCGAAGCAAGGGCATTGGTGGCGTCGAATCTCCATCTTACGCGATTCGCGCCTCAGTGAGGTGGGACTCGGCCGCCCGCGCGCTACGCGCCGCTAGCCGCGGCCGGCGCGTTCTTCCGGCTCTGGAAGCATTCGCGGCAATATACCGGGCGTCCTTGCGTAGGTTTGAAGGGCACCGTCGTTTCGCGGCCGCACTGCGAGCACGCCGTATGGGTCTCGCTCTTAGCGAAACCGGCTCCCGATCCGCCCTGCCGCTTGGCCTTGCAATTCTTGCAGCGCTTGGGTTCGTTCTTGAAATTCTTGTCGTGGTAGAAGTGCTGCTCACCCGCCGTGAATACAAAGTCCGCGCCACAGTCCACGCACTTGAGAACGCGATCCTGAAACTCCGCCATAACTGGCCCCCGTTTGTGACCCTGACAACTAACCGTATGAAAAGCGGCGGAAACGCGAATCCCCGCCGCCTCCCGCTTATTCCACGTCCCGGCGAGTCTTCTTCCGGTTCCGTTTACGGGCCAGCGCTTGCTTGACCCGCGCCTTCTCACCCGGTTTCAGGTAAAAAGAGTGCCGTTTCACTTCCTTGATTATGTCTTCTTGTTGCACCTTGCGCTTGAAGCGGCGCAACGCATTTTCCAGCGTTTCGCCGTCCTGCAGCTTTACTTCAGCCAATCGAAAAACACCTCCCAACTACACCATGGATTCCAGTGCCGGTCCGGAATTTCCTGGCGCGAAATCCACCCACTTCGACGGGGTGGACACCGCTCCGCAGAATTCCCTCGCCCTGCATAGAAGGTACTGATATCATAGGTGGTTGAGCGCCAAAGTCAAGTCCAAAGTTGGTCCCGATTCGGCTCCCGTCCGGCTTGATTCGGTAAAACGTTTTCTTTTCATAAACTTATACTGAGATGGAAAATGTCCTCGCAATTCTGATGGCGGGGGGTGTCGGAGAGCGCCTCTGCCCGCTCACCAATGAAACCGCCAAACCAGCAGTCCCTTTTGGCGGCGTCTATCGCATTATCGATTTCACCCTCTCCAACTGCATCAACTCGGGGGCACGCCGCATCCTGGTGCTGACGCAATACAAGGCCCTCGACCTGATTCGCCACGTGCGCGACGGATGGAACATCCTGTCCCCCGAATTGGGCGAATACATCGAAGTGTTGCCGCCCATGAAGCGCGTGCACGAAGACTGGTATCAGGGCACGGCGGACGCTGTGTTCCAGAATTTTCAGAGCATCGAAGCGGAGTCGCCCGAACTCACGCTTATCCTCGCGGGCGACCATATCTATAAGATGAATTACCGCGAGATGCTCGATTGCCACCGGCAAAACCGGGCCGACATCACCATCGCGACCCTGCAGGTTCCTCCCGAAGATGCGGGCCGATATGGCATCGCCGAAATCGACGCCAGCCATCGCATCGTCGGCTTCGAGGAGAAACCGCGCCACGGCCATCCCAAACGATCGTCTTTCGATCGCTCCATGGTGAGCGCGTCGATGGGGATCTACGTCTTCGATACGGAAGTGTTGTTGCAGGCCCTCCACGAGGACGCCGAGGACCCCAACTCGGGCCACGATTTCGGCCACGATGTGCTGCCGAAGCAGTTGGAGCGCCAGCGCGTGATGGCGTACGATTTTCGCGACATGAACGCCAAGCAGGTGCGCTACTGGCGCGATGTGGGCACGCTCGACGCCTATTATGAAGCCAATATGGATCTGGTCGACGTGGAGCCTTTGTTCAATCTCTACGACCGGCGCTGGCCCGTCCGCACTAATTTGACGCAGCAGCCGCCCGCCAAGTTCGTCTTCGCCCAGGAAGGCCGCCGCATGGGTGTGGCGATGGATTCCATCGTCAGCGCCGGCTGCATCGTTTCCGGCGGCCGCGTGCTGCGCAGCGTGCTGTCCCCCGGTGTGCGCGTCAACAGTTATTGCGAGGTCGAGTTTTCTATCCTCATGCCGAACGTGGAGATCGGCCGCTGGAGCCGCCTCCGCCGCACCATCGTCAATACTGGAGTCAAGATACCGGAGTCGAGCACCATCGGCTTCGACCTGGAAGCCGACCGCGCGAAAGGTTACACCGTGACGGAAGCCGGCGTGGTAGTGGTCGGATGAATCTACATGGCGCGAGCGACTGCGTGCCGCCACGCGGGCAAAGTGGGGCAGGTCCCCGACCTGCCAACCTGCAACGTTCTTATCAAGGAGCACTTCTAATATGAGCACCGCAAGCAAGTATCTTGTCCCGCCGGCGCTAGCCGCCGGCAGAAAGGCATTCCCGCAATGATAAAACTAGTCCTGCTGCGCCACGGCGAAAGCACGTGGAACAAAGAGAATCGCTTCACCGGTTGGACCGACGTCGACCTGTCCGATAAAGGCCGCCAGGAAGCCCGCGAAGCGGGCGTCGTCTTGAAGGCAGGTGGTTACTCCTTTGACGTGGCCTACACTTCGGTGCTGAAGCGCGCCATCCGCACCCTCTGGAGCGCGCTCGACGAATTGGACCTGATGTGGATTCCCGTTCACCGCTCGTGGCGTCTCAACGAGCGCCACTACGGCGCGCTCCAAGGTTTGAACAAAGCCGAAACCGCTGCCAAGTACGGTGAGGCGCGGGTGAAGATCTGGCGCCGCAGCTACGATGTCCCGCCGCCCGTGCTCACTGCCGATGACGAGCGCTACCCCGGTCACGACCCGCGTTATAAGGGGCTCACCGCCGCCGAGCTTCCGCTCACCGAATGCCTGAAAGATACCGTGGCGCGCTTCCTGCCGCTCTGGCACGAGACGGTCGCTCCCGCCATCCAAAGCGGGCAGAAAGTGTTGATCGCCGCCCACGGCAACAGCCTGCGTGCGTTGGTCAAGTATCTCGACAACGTTTCGGAAGCCGACATTGTCGAGTTGAACATCCCCACCGGGATGCCACTGGTGTACGAGCTCGATGACAATCTGAAACCGCTCAACCGCTACTATTTGGGCGATCCGGAGAAAGTGAAGGCCGCCATGGCCGCGGTTGCCGCGCAAGGCAAGACCAAATAAAAGCGATGAAGGTCCCCGACCTGCCAATTCCGGATTGCCGGCTCGCGGTCTGACATTCGCAGGCCGGGGGCCTGCGCTACAGCCGGTGGCCTGCGCCACCATGCGATAATCACACTCTAATGAACTGGTTCCGGGTTCGTGTGCCGGCCTCCAGCGCCAATCTGGGAGCCGGCTTCGACGCATTGGGCATGGCCCTCGGCGTTTATCTCACTTGTCGTTTCCGCTCCAGCGCGGTGCTGTCGATTCGCGCCGAGGGGCGCGACGCCGCTTGCATTCCCACCGGCGCCGACAATCTCATCTGGCAGACGGCAGTGTCCGTGGCCGAGGGCCACGGCTCGGTGATGCCGCCAATCGAGCTGGAGATTCGGAACGACATTCCCCTCGGCAAGGGCATGGGTTCGAGCGCCGCCGCGCTCACCGCCGGCGTCGTCATCGCCGACCGTCTGCTAGGATTCGGCTGGAAGCCGCTGCGCGTTTTGGACGAAGCCGCGCGACTGGAGGGGCATCCGGATAACGTGGCCGCCTGCACGCTCGGCTCGATCGTCGCCAGCGCCATCGATGGCGGCGGCGTGGCTCGCGCTGTCCGCCTGGAGCTCTCGCCGCGCTTCGGCGTGGGCGTGGTGGTGCCGGACTTCGATCTGCCCACCGCCAAGGCCCGCTCCGTTCTGCCCGCCAGCTACAGCCGCGCCGACGCCGTTTTCAACGTACAGCGCGCCGCGCTTTTGGTCGCCGCGCTGGCCGGCGGAGTCACCACCGCCTTTCCGGCCGCGCTGGAAGACCGCTTCCATCAGCCGTATCGCATTCCGCTGGTCCCCGGCCTCGACGAGATCCTCAAGCTGCGCGCCCCCGGCCTGCTCGGCTGCGCGCTGAGCGGTGCAGGCCCTTCCATCCTGGTCTTCTATGAACGCGGCTGCCAGGACGTCTGCGGTCTCGTTCAGCAGATCTTCCGCCTGCACAACCACGAATCCGAGATACTGCTGGCCGGCATCGCCGGTCATGGGTTCGAGGTGGTGGAAGAAACCGCAAGCTGAGACCGCCGCCGCCAGTCACCCCGTCCGCCTGGAGCCGCGACCAAAGGGAGCGGTTACCGGCTAGAGCGAACAACAGCCCACGGTTCCATCGCGTTCGTCATGTGTATAATCGGTAGGTAGGATACACATCGATGCGCACGAATATCGTGATCGAAGACAAGCTGATGCGGGACACGCTGCGCGCAACCGGCCTTACCACCAAGCGCGAGGCCGTGGAACAAGGTCTGCGAACATTACTGCGCCTGAGCAGACAGGCAGAGATCCGCCGCCTTCGCGGCAAGCTGCACTGGCAAGGCGATCTCGACGCGATGCGGAGCGACCGTTGATTCTCGTCGATTCCAGTGTGTGGATCGACTACTTCAATGGAGCGATCGCCGCGCAGACCAACAAGCTCAATGGTCTGCTGGGCCACGAACCCCTCGCCATCGGCGACTTGATTCTGACCGAGGTTCTGCAGGGCTTTACCAACGAACGTGACTTTCGCCAAGCCAAGAAAATGCTGACGTCGCTGTTCTTCGTCGAGCTGGGCGGAGAACAGATCGCGATTCAGGCCGCGAGAAACTTCCGCGCCCTACGCCGCCGCGGCATCACCGTCCGCAAGACCATCGATACCGTCATCGCGACCCGCTGCATCGAAGATGGCTACTCCCTGCTGCATAACGACCGCGATTTCGATCCCTTCACGCGGCACCTCGGCCTGCGCGTAGTTATCTGAAGGCCTGGACGTTGGCCGCGCAGTACTTCACAGAGGCCCTGAAACGCACTCTCCGACGGAGCGCAAGTCCGAGATCTGGGGGAAACGTCGGGACGCCTCCGGGTGACAATCATACACCTCCAGCAAGGCAATCTGGCTCTCGCGCCCCCACAGAATCAGGCCGGCCTGCTGACCATCCGAATACACCGCCCACGCGTCCGCAATGATCCTGGATCCGGCTCCCCACGCATTGGGCCGAAAATCCAGGCTGGAGCAACCGCAATCGCACCCTCCAACAACACGCAGCTCCTCCACCGCCAATGCCCGATATGCATTCACTTCGCCCACTGTTGCGTTGTCCAGCAGCCACCGAACAACAGCTGCTTCATTTGGTGAGATGTTGCGCTCCATGCTGGCGATGCTCTTCCATTATGCCGGTTGCAGAGGGATCTGAGAGACCCGAGTGCCTCGCGAACCAGTCTGGCGCGCAAGACTCACCGTTGCCCGTCTCCTCCGGTTGCGTCACCGCGCCGTGGTCTGGTATAAACGCTGGAGTCGCGTAGCGCAAGCGGGTTCATCCGATATGCCGGAGAAAAAGAAAACGCCCTCGGTCAAAGGCGATGAGAAGCGCCTCACGAAGCCACCGGCCGCCAAGCACGCCGGCGCGGCCTCCACGCCCGATGCGCGCCAGCAGCTCGCAGCGTTCGAAGCTGCTATGAAGCGGTTTCACGAACGCCGCCTGGCCGCTGCTCGCGAGTTGTTCGCGACCGCAGCCACCGGCCCCGAAAGCGACGTGTCGAATCGCGCGCGCCTGCACATGGCGATGTGCGACCAGCGGCTCCCACAGGAGACCGGGAAGCCGCAATCGGCCGAAGAGTATTACAACTACGGCGTGGCGCTGATCAACGTGCGCAAGCTTCCCGAGGCGCGCGCGAACCTGGAGAGGGCACTGGCCATGACCCCGCGGGCCGATCACATTCACTACGCCCTGGCGCTGGCGCAGGCTCTCGGCGGCGACCTGGAATCCGCTTGCCGGCACCTCGAACGGGCTATCGATCTGGAACCGCGCAATCGCCTCATCGCACGGCAGGACGCCGATTTCGCGTCCGTCGCCAGGCACCCCATGCTCAACGCTCTGCTCTATCCTGAAAAAAGAGGCTGATAGCGCGGCGCTCGTGTTCCCGCGCTCACGATATGAATCGACAAGCACCCTTGCGCGTGGTCGCCATCGGCGGCGGAACCGGTTTATCGGCGCTGCTCGAAGGATTGAAGAGCTACGCTCGTCCGGGCGGCCCGTCGCACCCCGCCGTGGATATCACCGCCGTCGTCACCGTGACCGACGATGGAGGATCGAGCGGCCGTTTGCGCCGCGAGTTCGACGTCCTGCCGCCGGGCGATATCCGAAACTGCATGGTGGCGTTGAGCGACGATTCCGGACTGCTCGGCCGCCTCTTCCAGTACCGCTTCGCCGCCGGCCGCGGTCTCAAGGGTCACAGCTTTGGCAACCTATTCCTCACCGCGCTGACTCACGTCATGGGCGAATTCCCCGATGCCGTACGGGCATCCTCGGAAGTGCTCAAAATCGGCGGCCGCATTTTCCCCTCTACCGACGCCAATGTCTCGCTCGAGGCCGTGCTCGCCAATGGCACCTGCGTGGCCGGCGAAACCCGCATCAGCCGTAGCCGCAAGCGAATCCAAGTCGTGCGTCTGCGGCCGCGCAGGGCGCGCCCGCTGGCGGCCACGTTGCGCGCCATCGCCGAAGCCGACGTCATCACGCTGGGCCCTGGCTCGCTGTTCACCAGCGTCATACCCAACCTGCTGGTCGAAGGGATTCCCGCCGCCATCCGCCGTTCCCCGGCCGTAAAGGCCTGCTTCGTCAACCTGATGGGGCAACCCGGCGAAACCATGGATTTTCGCGCCAGCGATCACATCCGTGCCATCGATCGCCACGCCGGCGGCAAGTTGCTCGACTATTGCATCGTCAATACGCGCCCGATCCCCCCGGCGATGAAGAAGCGATACGCTCGGCAGGCCGCTTTGCCGGTGGATAACGACCTGGACGCGCTCTCCAAAATGGGACTCAAAGTGATCGCCGCCGACCTGGCGCAGCTCACCGGAGTAGTGCGCCACGAGCCCGCCGCCACCGCCGCCGTGGTAGTCAAGTTAGCCCAGGAAGCCCGCCGGCGTACCACCCTCCGAGGCTGACACTTGCGTTCAGCCGGAAGCTGCGTAGATAACGTAACTAGTGGTAGTTAGCGTTATCGAATTCGAGTACTTTTTTTGGCAATTCGGCAGCATTTCCTCTTAATTGTTTTCCACATATACTCCAGTTATGTTATGCTGAGCCGAATAGGCTAAGGTGGCTCTGTGTACTGTCGGCATTGTGGCGATGATATCGGTGCATCGCGGCTTCTAACGGACACAGCATTTTGCTGCGACGCTCACCGCCAGGAGCACGGCGAGGGGCGCGGTCCGTCTTCGGGGCAAAAGAAATCCCACGCTGTGCATATGCAGTCGGCTGAGCCATCGCTCGCTCAGCCAAGACCGCAAGACGCCGCCGCCCGAAAGCCTCGCTTCAAAGCCCGTTACTCGGAGATTACGGCAAGGTTCACAGTCGGGGATCTTATTATGCCTCCTGCTTTGAAGCCGCTGGCATTCTCTCCTCCGCCGCCGGCCGATGCGCTGCCGCTTGCGGCGGCTGTGACCGAACGCTGGATTGCGCCGGCCGTGAGTGGTCGTCTCTTTGCGCGAAATTCCGATCCGGGATTGCCCGCCTTCTCGCTTCGTCTCCGCACACCGGCGCCGGCCAGCGGCGAGGCGGACGAGGCATGGAAGCGGATTCCCGTCGCCGCGCCGGTCGAGCGCGCTGTCGTGGCGCGCGCCGTCAGTGACTGTCTTCTTACGCGGCAGCCAGAACCGGAGTTGCCCGCCTTCGCCCTCGCGCTTCGCGTTCCGGCGCCGGTCAGGCGCCCCGCGGACGAAGCGTGGAAACGAATTGCCGCTGCCATGCCAGTGGAGCGGATTCTCACGCCGCACCGCGCCGCTCTTGTCGACTTCTCCGTTGGCAGCGCCGTGCAGCCTACGCTTGGCTGCCTCGCGCTGGCTGACCCGGCTTCCGCCAGTGCGCCCGATGTCCGCCATGTCATCCCGCAGCCCCAAAAGGGCGAGCCGGCTCTGAGTGCGGCTGGGCCGGTGTCGAGTGTCTTGATTGCAGTTCCCGCGGCGCACCAGCCTGAGTACTGCGGGTATTTTCCGAACGGGCCAGAACCGGAGGCGCCGGCGTTGCCGCAAGCCGTAAGCGCCCGTTCCATGGCTACGCCGGTGTCTGGTCGGGCCCCCGCCTCACCACCGTTGCGTTTGCCCCGCTTCGGTGGTTCCCCCATGCCGAATCAAGGGTTGCCGTCGGCGCCATTCCTGGATTCCGCCGCCCATGCAGCCGAGGAGACCGCTATGCCAAGGCAGATTGAGCAAGCGCCTGTTTCTACCGTTACTGTCCGGCTTCCACAATCTCCGGAACCGGTCAAATTCGCAGCTTTGGCACTGTCCGAACTCATGCCGCTCGAGTACTTCTGCTCGCGCGGGCCGCGCGTCCATCCGCACGGCGTGGGTTGGATCGTCCCGGTGCTGGCGGCTACGGCTCCCCGCTTCACGGCTCCGCTGATCATCGAAAGGTTTGAACCGCTGCCGGCCGAGCGGACCAAGCCGGCCAAGAGGCCCGGTTTCGCCGAGATATTCACCCTTCCCGAAGCCGCTAGCATGCGCTCCCATAAGGTGCGGGAGTGGAGCAAGATCATCGCCGCTTGCCTGGTCATCGGTGCCATGCTTTGGTATGGGACGAGCTTCCTGCGGTCCGACCACGACTCCGGCGCCGGGCCAAGCTTATTGGCCGACGACTCCACCGCGCTCCACGCCAATCCCGCCGTCGAGCGCCAATCGGGCGGCATCTTCCACCGCATTCGAGCCTCCATTGCCGGGCGCGCCGAAGTGCATTTGAACGATGGCTTCAACAACGGCATGGCCGCTTGGGGTGCCTCTCCGAAGACCCTGGCATCGGGTTGGGCACGCCATCCGGAAGGCTACGTCACCCCCGGCGACTTGGCCCTGTATCGTCCGACGCTGCGCTACACCGACTACCGCCTCGAGTTTTTCGGCCAGATCGAATCCAAGAGTCTGGACTGGGCTGTACGCGCCACCGACGATGCTAATTACTACGCCATGAAGTTCGCTTCGGATGGACCCGGGCCGCGCGCCGTCGTGAGCATGATCCACTATCCGGTTGTGGCCGGCCGAAAGGGTCCTCGCGTGGTTACTCCGCTAAATGTCATGATCCATGAGCACACGCCCTACCACGTAGAGGTCGATGTGCAAGGCGATCGCGTCACTACATCGATTGAAGGCGAGGAAGTCGATAGTTTCGTGGATGGCACGCTGGCCCGCGGTGGAGTCGGCTTTTTCGCCGACGCCGGCGAACAGGCGCGCCTGTACTGGATCAAGGTTTCCAGAAACGAGGATTGGCTGGGGCGCGTTTGCGCCTTCCTGAGCGGCGGCAATTCCAGCACCGCGCAGTTGTGGCTCCCAGCCGGTAACTCGCCCAGGCCCGATTCCGGGGATCCCATGCCCTCCAACCACTTGGTCCTGGCGGCAGGTTTTGGACTTCTGCGCCGCAATGCACTCGGCAGGATCTCGTATCACCGGAGGTTTTCGTCATGGCGTTCCTGACAGGCTCGGATTCTAGTCTAGGATCCTTCGTGGATCCGGTAACCTCGATCGACCAGCCCACTAAACCGGCGGATCGCGGCAATAAGACCCTCTCGCGCGCCGTTGCGCTCCACCTGGAGGGCAAACGCGAGGCTGCCGCGCGAATCTTGAGCAAAGCCATCGATGCGGGCGAGCACGATCCGGCCCTCTATGCTGCGCTCGGGCACGTGCAGTTCGAGTTGCGCGATTTCGAACACGCCGCCAACAGCTATCGGTCGCTGGTCGAGGTCGATCCGGCCCATCGCACAGCCCACTACAACCTGGGCGTGTGTCTGGGGAACGCGCAGCAATGGAAACAGGCGGCCGAGGCTTTCCGCGCAGCTCTGGCAACCGATGCCACCCGCGTGGACGCCCACCTCGGGTTGGGCATTGCACTGATTCGGGCTGGCAGCCCCGCGCAGGCTCAGGAATCGCTCGATAAGTACCTCTCTCTGTTCCCCGAACATGAGCCGGCCATGTTCGCTCGCGCCGTGGCCCTGCAACAACTCGGCCGGCACGGCGAAGCCGTCGAACAATATCGCAAGATCCTCCTGCGGAATCCGCGCAGCGAGGAAGCCCTTTCCAATCTTGTGGCGCTGTTCCTGGACCGCCGCGATGGCGACTCCGTGCGCCGCTATGCCGCCATGTTGGCCGAACTGCGGCCCGGTTCCGGCGTGGCCCTGGAAGCCTTGGCTACGCTGGCTTTCGCCGACGAGGACTACGCCTCGGCCGCGCGCTACGCCCGCGAACTCGCCACCGCCATGCCCAGCCGTTACGAGAACTGGTTCAACCTGGGTGTTGCGCATCACCAGATGGGCGACCTGGAAAGCGCGGCCGACGCTTACACGCGGGCCAGCGAGCTCAATCCTTCCTCGGCGCCGGCGTTTCTCAACCTGGGCGTGATCCGCCAGGAACTCGGCGATCTCGCCGCCGCCCGCGAGTGCTACGAGAAGAGCCTCGCGCTAGAGCCCGAACAGCCCAGCGCGACGTGGAATCTTGCGCTCGTGCTAGAACAACTCAACGAACGGCAGCGCGCCGAAAGCCTCTATGGGCAAGTTCCGGAGACCGCTTTCGAATGGTGCGACGCGCACTTCCGTCTCGGCTACCTCCGTCTGCTGCGCGGCGACTTCCGCGCCAGTGCGGAAGCTTTTCAGGCCGTGCTCGTCAAACAGCCCAATTGGGCCGAAGCTTGCCTGAACGCCGGCATTGCCTTCGCCCGTGCCGGCGATTCCGTGGCTGCCCGCCAGTTCTTTACTGAGACCGTAATGCTGCGCCCCGATTCGAGCGACGGCGTGCGCGGTCTGGCTGCCCTCGCGCTCGAACAGAACGAATACGAAGAGGCCCTGGAACTGCATGAGCGCCTGATCGAAATGGGAGAGCGCAGCCCCGAGGTGTTTTACAACGCCGGGCTGATTTGCCAGAAACGCGGCAAATTCGCCGACGCGGTGAGCTACTATCAGCAGGCGATCGACGCCGATCCGCAGTTCGCCGAAGCCCTCCTCAATATGGGTCACGCTCAGATGGCGTTGGGCGCCGAGGACAAGGCTCTGACTGCCTGGCGCCGTGCCATCAAGGAGAAACCCTCCCTGGCCGACTCGTATTTCGAACCCGTCGACCCCCGCGCATAGGTGGGGCATACTTTGGCTTGCCAGCCCGCGCTGGCCCCGCCTACTTTTCGGCGCTAGCGCAGCGGCTCCCTTCCCCCCGCTGGTAAAATAGAAGCTCCACTCGAGGAGGGAACCCAATGGCTCTGTGTGCCCGCCGCAAGGCGGTAGTTGTGAATGTGGGGGGTGTGCCTGTGGGCGGCGATCATCCGATCGTCGTCCAATCGATGACCAACACCGACACCGCCGATATCGCCGGTACGGTGAACCAGGTGATGGCGCTCGCCGGCGCCGGTTCGGAACTGGTTCGTGTCACCGTCAACACAGAGCAGGCCGCCGCGGCCGTGCCCAGGATCGTTGAAACCGTGCGCCTGTTCGGTTCGCGCGTGCCCATCGTCGGCGATTTCCACTACAACGGCCACATCCTCTTAAAGAAGTATCCCGAGTGTGCGCGCGCGCTGGCCAAGTACCGCATCAATCCCGGCAACTCCGACATCGGCCGCAAGACGGACGATAATTTCCGCACCATGATCGAAGTCGCGGTCGAGAACCACAAGCCGGTGCGGATTGGCGTCAATTGGGGATCGCTCGATCAGCAACTGCTCACGCGCAAGATGGACGAGAATTCGCGTGCCGCCCAACCCAAGGATGCGCGACTGGTGATGCTCGACGCGATGGTCGCGAGCGCCGTCGAATCGGCGCGCGCCGCCGAGCGCTACGGCCTCGCGCACGATCTCATCATCCTCAGCGCCAAGGTGAGTGGCGTCGAGGATCTGATCGATGTCTACCGCGCGCTTGCCGCCGCCTGCGATTACCCGCTGCACCTGGGCCTCACCGAAGCCGGCCTCGGCAGCAAGGGCATCGTCGCCACAACCGCCGCGCTGGCGCCGCTGCTGCTCGAAGGCATCGGCGATACCATTCGCGCCTCGCTTACGCCACTGCCCAACGGCGACCGAACCGAGGAAGTGATCGTCTCGCAGCAGGTTTTGCAATCGCTCGGTATCCGCAGCTTCACCCCGCAGGTCACGGCGTGCCCCGGCTGCGGACGCACCACCAGCACCTTCTTCCAGGATATGGCAGATCAGATCCAGACCTATCTGCGCGAGCAGATGCCGAAGTGGAAAGCGAACCATCCTGGTGTAGAGACCATGAAGGTCGCCGTGATGGGCTGCGTGGTCAACGGCCCCGGCGAATCCAAGCACTCCCATATCGGCATTTCGCTACCCGGCACCTTCGAGGAACCCAAGGCCCCCGTCTATATCGACGGCCGCCTCAGCGTCACATTAAAAGGCGACCGCATCGTGGCCGAATTCATCGACATCCTCAATGCCTACGTGGAGAGCCACTACGGCGCGCCGGCCGAGGTGACGGCCGGGGTGTAACCAGGCTCCGTCTCAACCGCTTCGGCGCCATCGCTTGCAATTGTGTTATGCTATTGAACGTAACAAAACGAGAATAAGAGAAGACAAGGAGCAGTACTCCAAGAATGGCACTGGCGGTCGAAGCAAAACGGCAAGTATTCATCACCAATCAACGCCACAAGACCGACACGGGCTCGTCAGAAATGCAGATTGCCCTGTTGAGCCAGCGGATCACGCTGCTGACGGAGCATTTCAAGGTGCATAAAAAGGACAATGGTTCCCGCAAGGGCCTGTTGACCTTGGTCGCCAAGCGGCGCCGGCTTCTGACCTACCTGCGCAATACGGACCCGGAGTGTTACAAGGCAGTCTTGGTACGCCTGGGCATCCGTCGTTAGTCATTCTCCGGAAGCAGTCCTGTTTTCATACGAAAGAGCGGGTGCTTTCGAGGACCACAATCCATTCGACCTGGAGGCCGGTGCGGCTTGCGCTGCGGGGCCCCTGGGTTTCCATCTCCATCAATAGTATTTACCAACGGCCCCTGGCATGTGCCGGGAGCCCGATTGCCACTCGTGCGGGGCTCGCAGCCTGGCCGAGACTAGAGGTTTTTGACAGATTATGATCCACACAGTTGAAGTTGACCTGGGCGGCCGCAAGATTACCTTTGAAACCGGTAAGATGGCCAAACAGGCGAACGGCTCGGTAATCGTTCGTTCCGGTGACTCGGTCGTTCTGGTCACCGCTTGCATGGCCGATCAGGCCAAACCGGGAGCCGGGTTTTTCCCGCTCACCGTGGACTATCGCGAGTACACTTACGCCGCCGGCAAGTTTCCCGGAGGTTTCATCAAGCGCGAAGGGCGCATGTCGGAGAAAGAGACCCTGACCTGCCGGCTCATCGACCGGCCCGTGCGCCCATTGTTCCCCGAAGGTTTCCTGAATGAAACCCAGATCATCTGCATGGTGCTTTCGGCCGATCCCGAACAGGACCCCAATAGCTTGGCGATTTGCGGCGCTGGAGCCGCGCTCGCCATTTCCGATATTCCGTTCGAGCACGTGCTGGGCGGCGTCCGCGTTGGCATGAAGGACGGCCAGTATCTGGCCAACCCGACTTACACGGAAGGCCGCGAATCGACGTTGAACATCGTGGTGGCCGGCACGGACGGCGGGATTGTGATGGTGGAAGCCGGCGCCAAGCAGGTGTCGGAAGCCGAAGTTCTGGGCGCCATCGAATTCGGCCACGAGTGTTGCAAGAACATCGCCAAGGGCATCCGCGAACTCGTGAAGTTGGCCGGCAAGCCGAAGCGCGTGTTTACGCCGCCGGTACTCGATCAGCAGATCTACGCCGCCATTGAAAAGGCCGCGCGCGTCGATCTCAGCGACGCGCTGAACACGCAGAAGTATCCGAAGCTGGAAAGCTACGCCAAAGTCGCTGCAGTGAAGCAGCGCGTGCTGGAACCGATTGCGGAGGAGCAGAAGGCCGAGGCCGCCAAGTGCTACGACGCGCTCAAGGAGCGCATCTTCCGCGACGAGATGTTGAAGAACCGCCGCCGTCCGGATGGCCGCGCGTTCGACCAGGTGCGTCAAATCGATATCGAAACCAGCGTGCTGCCGCGAACCCACGGCTCGGCGCTGTTCACCCGCGGCGAAACCCAGGCGCTGGTGACCGTCACGCTTGGCACCAAGGACGACGAACAGCGCATCGAGTTGCTCGAGCCCGGCGAAGTGACCAAGCGCTTCATGCTGCATTACAACTTTCCGCCATTCAGCGTCGGCGAGGTTGGCTTCATGCGCGGCCCAGGCCGCCGCGAAATCGGCCACGGCGCGCTGGCGGAGCGCTCGCTGCAGGCGCTCATCCCGGATGAGACCGTCTTCCCTTACACCGTCCGTTTGGTCAGCGACACGCTGGAATCGAACGGTTCCAGCTCGATGGCGGCTATTTGCGGCGGTTCGGTGACTCTGATGGATGCCGGCGTTCCGGTCGCCGCCCACGTGGGCGGAGTGGCCATGGGCCTGGTGATGGAGGGCCATCAGTACGCCATTCTCACCGATATCGCCGGCGCCGAGGATCACTACGGCGACATGGACTTCAAAGTGGCTGGCACGCGCGAAGGCATCACCGGCATGCAGATGGATATCAAGGTGCCCAACGTCAGCACCGCCATCCTCAAGGAAGCGCTGGAACAAGCGCGCCGCGGCCGACTCTTCATCCTCGACAAGATGTATGCCGCTATCGCTGCGCCGCGCCCGAACATGTCGCAATACGCGCCACGTATTTACACGATCAATATTCCGACCGATAAGATTCGCGACGTGATTGGACCTGGCGGCAAGATTATCCGCGGCATCGTCGAGCAGACCGGCGTTAAGATCGACGTCGAGGACGACGGCACCATTCGCATCGCTTCCGCCGACGAAGCGTCCGCCAACAAGGCGATCCAGATCATTTCCGATATCACCGCCGTGGCCGAAGTGGGCAAGACCTACTTGGGCAAGGTGGTGCGGCTGGTCGATTTCGGCGCCTTCGTCGAGATCTTCCCCGGCACTGACGGCCTGCTCCACATCAGCGAAATCGCCGAGACTCGCATCCGCGACGTCCGTGACGAGTTGAAGGAAGGCGATCAGATCCTGGTCAAGGTACTGGCCACGGAAGGCAACAAAATCAAGCTCAGCCGAAAGGCCGTCCTGCGCGAGCAGCGCGAGAAGCTGAAGCCCGCCGGCAAGACAGAGCCCAGTAACGCCTAGCGTGTTTTCCGTGGGGCAGGATGGTATCCTGCGCGGCGGTTGTCAACCGCCGCGCGATCCGATTATCGATCGGACCGCGGCGTGCCAAGCTGCCCCACAAGACAACGCCTCCCGACAGCCCGGCAAACCTGGTAGTACCGTACTTCCGTCCGGCGGATGGAACTTTCTCTCTTGGGGCGGTGTCTACTCCTTTACAGAGCCAGGGCTTTCCTGATAGCGTGAAATCAGGGAAGTGAGCCCGAGAATGAGAGGCAGCCCGGTGGCCACAGCGATCCTGGATTTCACCGAACGCCCCGCCGCGCAGGCGGCGGCCAGCGGGGATCTGTGCTTGGCGGACCACTTGCGCCAGGGCGACGAGGGCGCGTACGAAGAGCTGATCGCCCGCTTTGAGCAGCCGGTCTATACGCTTGCCAACCGCCTGCTGAACGACCCGGCCGATGCCGCCGACGTGGTGCAGGAAGTGTTTCTCAAGGTCTTCCGCTCGATCGGGTATTTTCGCGGTCAAAGCAGCCTCAAGACCTGGATTTACCGCATTACGGTTAATGAGGCGCACAACGCGCACCGCTGGTTTTTCCGCCATCGCCGGCGCGAGACCGAGCTCGATGGCCCGCCCGAGGATACGAATCACCATTGGCGGGAGACGTTGGCGGACCGCGGCCGTTCCCCATTTGAGGAGGCCTGCGGTGAGGAGCAGCATCGCATCATCGAAGCCGCCCTGGTGCGCCTGAATCCGCTATTCAAGGAAGCTGTGGTGCTGAGGGACCTGGCGGACCTCAGTTACGAGGAAATTGCCGAGGTGCTGAATGTCTCCCTCGGAACTGTGAAATCGCGAATCCTGCGGGGTAGGGAAGCCCTGCGGGTGGAACTCGCAGGCAGCCTCGATGAGAGGCCGGCCATGCGATTGGTGCCGAAAACGGCTGAGTGAATCTATGAGCTGCGAATACGCCCGAGCAAGAATTTCTCCACTCCTCGATCGCGAGCTGGGAGAGCCGGAACGCCGCGACACGCTGGCGCACCTGGAATCCTGCGGCTCGTGTCGCGATGAGTACCAGGCGCTCGAGGAACAGCGTCAGGCGATGCGGTCCATGGGGGCTCCTCCGGTACCGGCGGTGGTGACCCACCGGCTGCGCGTGCTCGCCTCCCACGAGCGCTTGCGGCAGATGGCGCGATCCAGCATTTCAGTCCGTCTGCGGCACGTGGCGGACCACGCCCGCCTGTACATGGACAATATGATGCGCCCGGTGGCGCTGCCCTTCGGCGGCGGCCTGATCTCCGCCATGCTTCTGTTTGGCATGCTGGCGCCCGGTCTGGTTTTCTCGCGCAACGCGGACTTCGATCCTTCGATCATCTCGCTGGTCACGCTGCCGCAGGGCACCCTGCCGGAGCGTAGGCTGGTCGGCGCGTCGAGTGAAGTCGTCAGCGTGCAGATGGCCGGCTTCGTCAGCCTGGAGAGCGGCGGCTTGATTCCCGCTTCCTCCGACAGCGCACTGGTGGAACTGACCGTCGACCGGTACGGACATGTCCTCGACTGGAAGATGTTGCAGGGCGAATTGACACCCGAGGTGAAGAGCGTCATCGTGCTCTCGACATTCACCCCCGGCACCTATTTCGGCGTTCCGACCGACAGCAAGATCCTGGTGTCGCTCCAACCGGCTCACCGCGCGGCCCGGAGCTGACTGCCTCCGCGTGGCGCGGCAACGGCTGGGTCAACACTTTCTGATGAACGGCTCCGTCCTGGAGCGCATCGCCCGAGCCGCGTGTCCCGATCCTCAGCCTCTGGTGATTGAAATCGGCCCCGGCCGCGGCTCGCTCACCGCCAAACTGCTCGAACGCGCCGCCCGCGTTGTCGCTATCGAGATCGATCGCGATCTGGTCGCCTATCTGCGCGACAAATTCGACGGAAACGCCCGTCTGGAAGTCGTCGAAGCCGATGTTCTTGCTACCGACCTGTCGCGGTGGGGACTGGCGCCCATCGCCGGCAATCTGCCGTATTACATCACCTCGCCCATCCTCGAACGCACCCTTCGGCTGCGCCCGCCGCGCGCCGTGTTTCTGCTGCAAAAGGAAGTCGCGCACCGCCTGGTGGCTCAGCCCGGTTCACGCGACTACGGCTACCTGACCGTCGCCACCGGCTTGTTCGCCGCCGCCAGGCTCGTCTGCGAAGTTCCACCCTCCGCTTTTCGGCCGCCGCCCAAAGTGGATTCCGCGGTGGTCGAGTTTTCCCCGCGCGTGCCTTCCATGCCCGACCCGGAAGCGTTTCTCAGATTCGCCGCGCTGTGCTTCCACCACAAGCGCAAGACCATACGCAATAACCTCGCAGAGGTGTATGGTAAGGGTGTAGTCGAAAGCTGGCCGGAGGCGGCCCTGCGTGCCGAACAACTCAGCCCGTCGCAGTTGGAAGACATGTGGCGCCGCACCAGGTGGGGCACGTATTAGCTTGCCCGTATTCCCCGTTTCTTTTCCACCCGCACCAATCTTCGTGAAAGGCCATGACCTATGACGATCCGTCCTGAAGACGCTCTCGAATACCATGCGAAGTCCCCGGCCGGCAAGATCGCGGTGATAGCCACCAAGCCTTGCCGCACGCAGCGCGATCTTAGCCTGGCCTATTCGCCGGGCGTCGCCGTTCCCTGTCTCGAAATCGAGCGCGATCCATCCCTCGCCTACGCCTACACGGGCAAGGGCAACCTGGTCGGCGTCGTCAGCAACGGCACGGCCGTGCTCGGTTTAGGCAATATCGGCCCGCTGGCCGGCAAGCCGGTGATGGAAGGCAAAGCGGTGCTCTTTAAGCGCTTCGCCGACATCGACGTATTCGATATCGAGCTGGCGAGCGAGGATCCGCGCGAAATCATCCGCACCTGCCAGTTGCTGGAGCCGACCTTCGGCGGCATCAACCTCGAAGACATCAAGGCGCCGGAGTGCTTCCTGATCGAAGAGGAACTGCGCAAGACCATGAACATCCCGGTCTTCCACGACGACCAGCACGGCACCGCCATCATCTCCGCCGCCGGTTTGCTGAATGCGCTCGAACTGACGGGCAAGAAGATCGGCGAAATCAAAGTGGTGTTCAACGGCGCCGGCGCCAGCGCCATTTCCTGCGCCGCGCACTACTGCAACCTAGGCGTGCGCCGCGAGAACATTTTGATGTGCGATACCAAAGGCGTGATCCACGAAGGCCGCACCGAGCGAATGAACGTTTACAAGGCCCGCTACGCCGCCAAGACCGAAGCGCGTACGCTGGCCGAAGCGCTGGTGGGCGCCGACGTGTTCTTCGGCCTTTCGAGCGGCGGCGCGGTGACGCCGGAGATGGTGATGGCCATGGCGCCCGATCCGATCATCTTCGCGCTCGCGAATCCCGACCCCGAGATCGCCTACGACGTGGCGCTGGCCGCGCGTCCGGATGCCATCGTCGCCACCGGCCGCTCCGACTTTCCCAACCAGATCAATAACGTTTTGGGCTTTCCTTTCATTTTCCGCGGCGCGCTGGATGTGCGGGCCACTACCATCAACGACGAGATGAAGCGCGCCGCCACGCTGGCCCTGGCCTCGCTGGCGAAAGAGGACGTGCCCGATTCCGTGCTGCGTGCCTATGGTGTGGAACGGATGGAGTTTGGCCGCGAGTACATTATCCCCAAGCCATTCGATCCGCGCGTGCTCATCTGGGAGGCTTCCGCCGTGGCGCAGGCCGCCATGGAAACCGGCGTGGCGCGGCGCCCGGTCAATCTCGACCAGTATCGCGAGGAGCTGGAGCGCCGCCTGGGGCGCGCCAACGAAGTAATGCGCTCGATGATCCACAAGGCGCAAAAACGGCCCAAACGGATTGTCTTCGCCGAAGGCGAGCAGCCCAAAATCCTGCGCGCCTGCCAGATCCTGCTCGACGAGAAAATCGCCCAGCCAATCCTGCTTGGCAATCTGGAGAAAATTCAGGCGCTGACCGCCGAGCTGCGCCTCAACCTGACCGGCGCGCAGGTGATCGAACCGGCCACTTTCCCGCGTCTGGAAGAGTACCTGGAAGAGTTCTATCAGTTGCGGCAGCGCAAGGGCATCACACGCACCGAGGCCGCCCAAACCATCCTCAACCCGGTCACCTTCGGCAGCATGATGGTGCGGCTGGGCGATGCCGACGGTTTGATCGGCGGCCTGACCACACACTATCCCGATACCATCCGTCCTGCCTTGCAGGTGATCGACGTGCGCGCGGAAGTGCGCGAAGTGGCCGGCGTCTATCTGTTGATCACCGCCAAGGGCGACCTGTATTTTCTGGCCGACGCCACCGTCAACATCGAGCCTAGTGCCGAGCAGCTTGCCGAAATCGCTATCATGGCCGCCGAAAAAGCGTATCGCTTCAACGTCGAGCCGCGCATTGCCATGCTCTCGTTCTCGAACTTCGGCAGCACGCGCCATCCGCTGGCCGCGAAGGTGCGTCGCGCGGTCGAGCTGGTACGCCAGCGCGCGCCGGGCCTGATGGTCGATGGCGAAATGCAGGCGGACACCGCCGTGGAGCCGCAGATTCTCGACGAGACCTACCCGTTCAGCGCGCTCAAGGGCGGCGCCAACGTTCTGGTGTTCCCCAACCTCGAAGCCGGCAATATCGCCTACAAGCTGCTGCAGCGCATCGGCGGCGCCGAAGCCATCGGCCCGCTGCTGACCGGCCTCTCGAAACCGGTCCACGTCTTGCAGCGCGGCTCGGAAGTCAACGACATCGTCCACGTAGCCGCCATCGCCGTGGTCGATGCGCAGGAAGTCGGCAAGCCCTACCGTTCGATCGCACCGATAGCGCGATAGCAAAGTGGGGCAGGCGCTCTCGCCTGCCAACCCCGCCGTCTTACTTCTTCGCCGGCGAGGCTTGCTTAGCTTTCGGCGCCGCCGGCTCTGGGCCGATCCGCTCGATGGCGACGGTGACCAGCTTGACGGCGTCCTTGGGACGCACGCCGCCCTCGGTGAGCCGGTTGCCCGGCACGCGGGAGATCGCCTTCACCACGTCCTGCCCGTCCACCACTTGGCCGAAGATGGTGTAGTTGTTATCCCAACTGGGAATCCTCGACGCCACGGTGAGGAACCACTGGCAGCCGCCCGTGTTGGGCGAGCCCGTGTTGGCGACGGCCAGGCGGCCCGGGCGGTCGAACTTCAGGCCAGGCAGGAATTCGTCGTGAATCGTGATGCCGCACTCGTGCGTGCCAGTGCCGGTTGGGTCGCCGCCCTGGATCATGCCGTCTGGCATGATGCGATGAAAGGTCGTGTTATTGTACAGTGGCCGCCGCACCAGGGCTCCGGTCTTCGGGTCTTTCCACGGCTTGGTACCCTTGGCCAGCCCGACGAAGTTGCGCACGGCAATCGGTGTATCTTTCTCGTAAAGCTGGACGGTGATGTCGCCCATGGAGGTCTTGAAATGTGCGTACAGCCCATCCGGCAGCGCCGCCGCCGTAGTCGCGGCTGGTGCCGCAACGGGAGCTGCGGCCGGCGTCTGAGCCGTTTGCGCCATCGCGGCAACGCCCGTCACGATCATTGACAACAGTAATTTCGACATCCAGTGCCTCCACAAGAACCGCAAGCTAAGACAGCATTCTAACCCGGTTTGCGCATGATCGTGAGCTGCGAGCGCCCTACAGCGCCGCCACTTGTTCGATCATGGCCCCCACAAGAATCCGCGTGGCACGTTCGCCGTTCGGCTGGATATGGTGAACGGCGCTTCCGTTGGTGTAGATCACCGATCCGTCTCTGGCGATGTGAAATGAAAGGACGCCCTTCGCCAGCACTTCCTTGCCGCTTCGCGACTGCCGGACAAGCTGCCACGATGACGGCACCATGCAGGGCGCGTCCTCCTCGCCCAAGCGGTCTTCGCGGGCCGCGCGTTCGGCGTCGATCATGTTGCCCCACACCATCATCCGCTTCACATCCTGAGTTTTTTTCGCCGCGCCCCCCGAGGTTGAAAGTGGCTGCCCCGTGTACTTCACGGAAAAGAAGTTGATGAACTGGAAAACCGCGAACAGGAGCCGAAAGGGAAGCATCGCCACATCGGTTACGGCGGCAATGGGGTTGATGGCCGGCTGACCGTTGGCGTAGGGCCGTCGGATATAGTACAGCGCCCCGTCGCCGGTCATCTGCGGTCCCAGAAGATCGACCTTGGCGTCTTCGGCGAGGCACGAGATCTGGCCCGAATCCAAGTTGAGTTGATGCACGGCGAACGGACCATATTCGGAGAAGCGTCCGCCGGCGTCACGCCCCGCACCGGCGCTCTGAAAAATCAGCCGCCGATCCGAACCCGGCACCCAGCGAGGCGCCCGGTCGACTGAATCGCCCTCCGAGACCTCCGAGAAGTCCGATCCATCCGCTTTCAGCACGGCGACGTTCGCCGTCCCGTTGTGATGGCGGACGGATACCGCTATCCCCGCGCCATCCGGATGAACGTCGATGTCCTGAACCCGGAAATCGGCAGTGTGGAACAACCTCTGCTCGAAGCCGGTAGCATCCAGAGCGAACACGCCACTGATTTCGTCGGTTTCGAGTGTGTACAATACCTCGCCCGGATTGCGCCCCCGCGTGACGCTTGTCACCGCGATCCGAAATTCGCTCGGGTCGCGCCCCGCGTCCGCCCACAACACCCCGCGCATGTACTGCGCGCCTCGGCCCTGTGCCTTCCATGCGTGCCGGTTATGTATCTGGATGGCGCGATCCCTCAGCGAGCGCCCGAACAAGCTCTCCACGGTGTGCGGCCCGCTGTCGCGCTGCAGATGGAGCTTTCCCTGGGCAATATAGGCAAGACAAGGTTCGTTCAAGGGAATCCGCTCCTATTCTGCGGGCTATCGCCCACACGTGCAAGTTATCCAAAGATAAGCCGGACTGGCGGAGCTCCGAATCGCCATGAGAGACCTCCCGCAGCCGGTAACGATTCGGCGACATTGGCCGGCGAGCCGGCCGGCTATTTCTTCAGCTCGGCTTGCAGTTGGCGATAGGCTTCTTCGTCGTAGTTCGTTTTCACGCGCACGCGGTCTTCGAGGTGTAGCTCGCCGGGTCGCGCGGTTTCGCTCTTGAGCGAACGGTCGAGCAGCAGCGTCGCTTCGGCATCGCCGGGTTCCCGATCCAGGACCGCGCGGAAGCTCTCCGCGGCGGCCGTGTATTGTCCGGCCCGCCACTCGGTGAAGCCGAGGTTGAAGTGATAGTCGGGATCCGCGCTGTCGCCCTCCAGCGCTTTTTGGAAGCTCGCAATGGCCGCCCGGTAATTACTGAGTCTCGCCTCGGCCGCGCCCAGATTATTGAACACCTCGTTGAGCGGCATGGTCGCGGCCACTAGTTTGAAAGAGTTCTCGGCCCCAGCATAGTCGTCGAAGCGATAGCGGCACAACCCCAAGAAGAATTGCGCTTCCAGATAGCGCCGGTCGAAGGGGTTGACGCGCGCGAGCCATCCGGCCGCCACCTTGTATTCCCGCTTCTCCCAGTAACTCCTGCCCAACTGGAAACATGGCGGCGAATAGTGTTCGTCCAGCCGGGCCGCCTGCATGAACAAGTGCTGGCGCTGTTCGGGGTCCGACGCCAGCAGGCCGCGCACGTAATTCTCCACCGCGTCGATGCGGACGGGTGGGCGCACCCTGAGAAAATCCTCCTGGGAACTCGCCGCGCGCGGGTCCAGTTGCCGCAGCGCATGCCATCCCAGGCGCGCTTCTAGCTCGGCCACATCCTCGATCGCTCCCAGCTCGCTGAAGGGCGGCCCTTGGCGGGTCTCTTTTAGATAGAGCACGCGCGCCGTGATCCGAAGCGATCCCTTGGATGCCGTACCACCAGCCTTGGCCGGCAGCAGTTCGTAGGTTCCGTAGACCACGCGGGCCGCGTCCAGCGCGTCGCCCACTTTGAGGATCGAGGCATGGGTCAACTCCGCGCCCGGCCGCAGCGAGAGCCGGCGGTAGGCTTCGGTTCTGGCTTCGCGTCCCAGCACCAGCAGGCCTTCGGAGGCGAGAGAATCCTGCAAGGATTCGGCGATACTCTCGCCGATCCAATCTAGGCCGGCCGAATTGGCGTGGTTGAAGAAACGCAACACCACCACCGTTTCGGCGCGCAGCGAAACGCAAACCAGTATTGCCAGCCCCAGCAAGCGAAGCATCGGTTCCAGTGTAACAGCCGGTGAGGCGGGGGCCTCTAGCCACTCGACGGCGGCATCGGTGCCATGGGGTTTCGACAGGGTCGCAGCGTTCGGGGCGGACGCTTCCCAATGGTGGCACCTCACAGGAGAGTTCAGTTGGTTGCTAGACGCTGCCGCTGCGTCCATGCTGCGGCCGTCGGAGGTTCTCGGATGGGATGCCGGTCAGCTCGAAGAGTTGAAGACCGGACCCGACCCGACCACGACCGTCACGGATGGGGGGATCTCCCCCAGCTCGGCCCTAACCTGCTCAGGCAGGAGTGTTTGGTCGGCCAGACGGATGAACTCGTCGATCACCGGCCTTAACTGGGCACTTATCTTACTGAAGTTCCAATCTTTGTCGGGAGCCGAAGCGTCCTTGCGGTTGGCGGTGAAATGAGCCAATTCCTTGTGCATACGAGTCCGCGCGAGGTCAAGCTCAGGCGGAATTGATGGCCGCGAGGTCTCCCAATCGGCAGCATAGTTCAAAGCGATCACGTCATCGGCTTTGACGGTGGTTGGGTAGAAGAAGTCGAGGAGATTCCGGCAGTGAAGGAGGCAAGCCTCCCCCACGAGCTTCGTCTCAGCGTCCAGCTTGGTCTGGCCACGCGCCTTCTCATGAAAGAGGTCTCGTGCAAACGCGAACATTCTGGCCTCATACGCGAGGTGTTCTTCCGCGAATATTGCAAAGTCGATTGCCGGGCACATTCTCCTGAGCGTTGACATATCGAAACCTGGAACAACTTTCTTGTCCTCAGGATATCATCCGGCCGCCGGGACTGATTCGCCGGTGGCCGGGCGACCGTGAGTGGAAATACGTGAGGCGTTCCCAGATACTCAAAGCACGCGAGTGGCTGGAATGAGACAGCCAACCGATCCGATATGCCAAGCGTGATTCAAGAACGGGCGGTCTTGTTCCTCTATCGTAGTGGAGCGACAGATCTGGGTCCGGGGCCGCTGTCCAGGTGGACTCAACAATCGCCCACTTACAGAGCTACCGTTCGGTTGTCTATGTCTTCTTCGCTGACGTAAAGCGCGCGCATTCCACCGCCCTGCTTCTTCCAATGCACGCGCCTTTGGCCGGCTCGTGCGGCGCCGCCGGCCTCATCGACATCGATTTCTTCGCCTTCTGGAATGTAAAGGGTCACATCCGGTTGATCGTGTGGCGTTGCCGGTATTTTTGCAATCGTCTTTCGTAGCATGAAGAGCCTCGATCTGCGCAAAAGGAGCGCTCTTTCCAGATTGTGGGCCCTTCTGGGGTGCGAATCAAGGGGGACGGCACAGCCAAGCGGCCGTAGCAGCCCTCGCCGTTTCCGTGAAATCCGGCTCACGTCATATGCATGAAGAAAGCCCCTTCCATCGAGGTGGACGTCAAGCCACCCGCAATGCTCAACCTCGGGCGCCTGTCCGTGCCATCTCCGGCCGTCCCACTGGCCACGCCTACCCCAGCCACTCCCGCACCTTCGCCACCGCGTCCTCGACAACTGCCGCTTCTTCGCCGAAGCCGCGGAGCCACACCAGGCCAGGCTCCTTGCGCCACCAGGTGATCTGGCGCTTGGCGTAATTGCGCGTCTTGCGTTGCGCGTAGAACAGCGCTTCGCGCGGATTCAATTCGCCGCGGATGAGTTGCAACGCCTGCTTGTACCCGTGGGATTCGAACGGCTTGATGGATTCGGCGTAGCCCATCTCCAGAATGTGCCGCGCCTCCTCCACCAGGCCGCCCGCGAACATGCGGGCGCAACGCGCATCCAGCCGCTCGTAGAGCGCGTCGCGATCCGGCAACAAGCCGAGTTTGAGGACGCGGTAACCGGTCAAGCCCGCGCGCCCCTCTTCGAACAGCTTCGTCACCGGCCGCCGGGTCAGCAGGCAGACTTCGAGCGCGCGCATCACTTTCGGCACGTCGTTGGGATGGATCTTCGCCGCCGCCGCGCGGTCGAGCCGCCGCAGCAGGCGATGGAGCGAACCCGGCCGCCGTTTCTCGCGAGCGCCCAGGCGGTCGCGCAACGCCTGGTCGCGCGCCGGCCCGGCGAACAGCCCGTCCACCAGCGCCCGCAAGTAGAAGCCAGTGCCGCCGCACACAATCGGCAATCGGCCGCGGGCCGAAATGCCAACGGCCACATCACGCGCCGCGCGCGCGAACTCGCCCGCTGTGAATAGCGCGTCCGGCTCCAGAATGTCGATCAGATGATGCGGAATGCCTTGCCGCTCGTCCAAGCCCATTTTGGCCGTGCCGATATCGAAATGGCGATACACCTGGAGCGAGTCGCAGTTCACCACTTCGCCCTGGAATCGCTCGGCCAGATGGAGCGCTAGATCGCTCTTGCCCGAGCCGGTCGGTCCTACCAGTGCAACCATCGGGCGGTTGGCCGCGTCTTCTTGTAAGAGGGAGGGGCCGCTGGTGTATGGCATCGCGTTGGACGACGATTGCATCACGTCGAGCCGCACCCGGGACGGAAATCGACCGCACGTGCCGACCGGCTGTACGTGTGGGAATTGCGGCGCAACCCCGTTATACAATAAAAAGGTGATCTTCGGCCCTGGGCCCGCCGAACGCCGAGATCAAGTAAGGACCCCATGCTTCGTTCAATGATAGTGCTCTTCCTGGCCGGTTTGCTGGCCGGTGTCAGTTTCGCTCAGAGTGCGCCGGCCGCGCCGCCCGCCCCGCAATCGGACGACCGTGGGGGGGCTTACTACAATTTTGCCATGGGGCGGCTCTATGCCGAACTGGCCGCGGCGGAGGGCAGCGCGGAAGACGTCAAGAAGGCGATCCACTACTACCAGGAAGCCATCAAGCTGGACCCCAAGGAAGGTCTGATCCTGGGCGAGCTGACGGATCTCTACATCAAGACCAATCGCCTGGCCGACGCGGTGGACCAGACCGAGGGCCTTCTGAAGCTGGACCCAACCAACCTGGACGCGCGGCGCACGCTGGCGCAGATCTACACTCACCTGGCGGTCGGCGAAACGCCCAATGCGAAGATCGACGAAGACTATCTGCGGAAGGCGATCGAGCAATACCGGAAGGTCACCGAGCAGGCTCCGAAGGACGTCGAAAGCTGGTCGTACCTGGGCCGGCTTTACCGCGCCTCCAGCGATTCCGTGGCGGCGGAGAAGGCGTTTAACAGCGCCCTCCTTGCAGACCCGGACAATGAGGATGCCTTGATGGGTTTGGCGGCGGTCTATGGCGACCTGGGCGACTCCGCCAAGGCGTTGGAGAAGTTGAAGACGCTCACCGACAAGAGCCCGAACGAACGCACCCTCAGCGTTCTGGCTCAGCAGTACGAGGGCATGAACGACTACAAGTCGGCCGCCGATGCGCTCCAGCGCGCGGTGGCGCTCGACCCGGACGACGAACGCCTGCAACGCGAGCTGGCGCAGGACCTGGGCGAGGCCGGACAGCTCGACGATTCCCTGAAAGTCTACCAGCAACTCGCCGCCAGCAACCCGCGCGAGCCTGGTTTTCAATTGCAGGTGGCGCGCCTTTATCGCTTCAAACACGACTTTCTGGCCGCCGAAAAGGCGCTCGCCACGGCCCTGCTGCTGGACCAGGACAACGTCGAGGTTCGCGACGAGCAAGTCTTCCTGCTGGACGCCGAGGGCAAAACCGACGAGGCCATTGCGGCCATGAAATCCGTTCTGGATAGCTTGCCGAGCCGCAGTTACGGCGGCCGCGACGCCAAGGTCCGTGCCGAATTGACGTTTCATTTGGCCGTGGTCTATCGCGAGGCCAAGCAATACCCCGCCGCCATCGATGCCTTCCGTCAATACGCCACCCTCGCCGCCGACGACGATGCGCAACTGAAAGCGGCCGTGCAGATCGTCGATACCTATCGCGCCGCCGCCGACCTGGCTTCCGCGGAGCGCGAGGCCCAGGCAGCCATCAAGAAGTTCGCCGACAACCGTGGCGCCAGCCGCGAGCTGGAACTGGAGCTGGCTCAGGTCTATCAGTTGGGCAAACGTTGGAATGACATGACCAAGGCGCTCGACCGCGCCGGGCAGCTTGCCAATACCGACAGCGAGAAGCTGGAGACCGCGGTGCAGATCGTGGAAACTTATCGTGCCGCGGGCGACTTGACCGCGGCGGAGCGCGAAGCCCAGGCAGCCATCCGGAAATTCGCCGACAACCGCGCCTCCAGCCGCGAGCTGGAACTGGAGCTGGCCCAGGTTTATCAGCAGGGCAAACGCTGGAGTGAAATGGCAAAGGCGTTCGATCGCGCCGAGCAGCTCGCCGGCACCGACAGGGAAAAGGAAGCCGTGTACTACGCGCGCGGCGCGGGTCTGGAGAGAGAGAAGGAATACGATCGGAGCGAGGCCTGCTTCCGCAAGGTGCTGGAGCTGAACCCGAAACACGCTGGCGCACTGAACTACCTCGGATACATGCTCGCCGACCGCAATGTGCGGCTGGAGGAAGCCCACGATCTGATCAAGCGGGCGGTGGATCTGGACCCCGAAAATGCCGCTTACCTGGACAGCCTCGGCTGGGTATATTTTCGCCAGGGCAAGTTAGACGACGCACGCGGATTGCTCGAGCGCGCGCTGGCCCGTCTGCAGGACCCGACCGTGCACGATCACCTGGGCGAGGTGTATTGGAAACTGGGCAAGACCAAGGAGGCCATTGCGCAGTGGCAGGACTCGCTGCGCGAATTCCAGACGGCCGCTCAACAGGAAACCGATCCGGAAGAGATGGCCAGCGTCAACCGCAAGCTGGATGAAGCCCAGGCCAAGCTGGCCGCCGAAACGCACAATAAATAGGGTGTTCCGCCGCGCCTGTGGGGCGTCGATGCATGGCGGTCCAGCGGTTAGTCTTGCCCGAGCCGTGCGTGCGGCCCCCTTTTTTCCGTTTTTCGGCTATGCAGATCGCCGACTCTTGTGAGACAATGATCCAGGCCAAGTAAACGGTACAGAACTGAACAAGGGAACTTTACGAGGCAATTGGAGGATAGACCTACGTTCATGTTTACGGATCATAGTAATGCCCTCAGGGTCTCCCGGAACCGCCGTCTGGCACGAATTGCAAGCACAGCCGTGTTGCTTGCCCTTGCCTGCGTGGTGGCGCCGAACATCGCGCGAGCGCAAGCCAACCCCGGGGATCCACTGTTCTGCCAACCGCAAGAAGGCACCACCTTTCTGATTGTCAATGGAGGGTCCGGTGTTTTCACGGTCGATGGGGACTGTTATAACAACAACATCGCGAACGATACACAGAATTCGATCGCCACGTCCCAGGGCGGAACGCTCACGCGCGCCGCGGGCACCGGCAACTACACCTACACGCCCCCGACGCCGACCTTTACGGGGCTGGACACGTTTTCCATCGCAGTGACAACCGTTTGGAACGGCGCCGGCGGCACGGGCTCCGCTGGGGGCACGGTTAGCCCAGGCGGGCCCGCTACGCTGAACATAACGCTGAACGTGATTCCCGCGTCAACCACGTTCACGATAGGTAGCGCCCCGGCCCTGCTTCCAGTCCCAGCCGGAAGCGTGAGTGGATGTACGGCTCCGGGAAACCCGGGACTAGGTCCCGCGGCTGGGGCAATAATCGGCTGCGTTACCGGCATAATCGCGGGCGGCACAAATCCCGCTCACGGGACGCTGGCTACCAGTGGCAACACGCTTCGATACACGCCAAACGCCGGTTATATCGGCACGGATACGTTCACCTACGAGGCTGTGGGAGTCAACACCGATGGTTCTAGTGCCTTGGAGTCGGGCCCTGTCACTGTCTTCCTTACCGTGTCCGGCTCCAATACTCCATTACCTCCAACGTGGTCCCTGTTGCTGCTTGGTATCGCGATTGTGGGGATTTTCAAATCGCTTCGTAGAATGCGGCGCGCGCCGCAGCGGTAACCTTACAATTCGGCTACTGGTTGGGCTGGGCTCAAAGAACTAGACGTCCGACCGCAAGGTTCAGTTCCGATGAGAAAACGCTCCCGAAAGGTGCACTGTCTCGCGGTCAAGGACCGAGGACACGGAAACCAAACACCGTTACTGTCCGGTCCCGCCACTCGTCGTCAGGCGGCCGGGCATGTCGGCTAGCACGTAGCCCATCACCGCCAACGCGGCCATGTTCTTGCGGAAGTCGTCGAGGTTGACTTTGTCCAGCGTGTCGGCCTCGGTGTGGTGCCAATCGAAGTAGTGAGTGCCGATGGTGCGCTCGGCCAGGCCGGGGACGCCCTCGCGCATCAGCGGCTCGATATCGGCGCCGCCACCACCGCCGTTGATCTCGCTGGCGCCCACGCGCTCCAGCAGGCGGCCCGCCTGCTGCAAGAGGCCGGTTGAAGTCTTATCGACCGCCGCGCCAAACCCCACTGGCGCTTCGGCACCGCCATCCATCTCGATCGCCGTCACGTGATTCTTAATCCCATCGCCGACCCACGCACGGTAGGCTTCGCCGCCGCGCCCTCCATTCTCCTCATTCACCCAGAAGGCCACGCGGATCGTGCGGCGCGGCTGCAGGCCCAGCCGCTTGATTAGCGCGACCGCCTGCAAGGCTGCGATCACCGAAGCGCCATCGTCCTGCGCGCCCTGGCCCACGTCCCACGAATCGAGGTGGCCTCCCAGAACCACCACCTCTTCGGGACGCTCCTTGCCGGGAATTTCGCCGATTACATCGCCGCTCACGGCGTCCGGCTCCATATGAGCGCTCATCTGCAAATGGACTTTCACCACGACGCCGCTGGCGGACAGGCGCGCCATCATCATCGCATCCTCGGGTGAGACCGCGGCGGCGGGAATGCGTGGCTGCGCGCTGTCGTAGCGCATCTCGCCGGTGTGCGGAATCTGCATCGCCAGCGGCGTAACAGAGCGCACCAGCACCGCCACGGCGCCCAGCGCCGCCGCCCGCGACGGCCCGTTGCGGCGATAGGCCACGGTCGCTCCGTAGCTCTGATACGTCTCGTTGTAAAGCACAATCCTGCCGCGCACTTTGTTCGCGCCCAGTTTCTCGAGTTCGTTGAAATCGGAAACCGCTACCACCTCGGCCGTGATGCCTTCCAGCGGCGTGCCCACGCTCATCCCCAGGCCCAGCATGTGCAGCGGCTTATCGAGCGGCTCCAGCATCCGCGCGGATTCCTCTCCGCGCACCCAATGCGGCACCATCACCGGGATGATGCGCACGTTGCTGAACCCGGCGGCTTTCATTTGTTCCGCGCTCCAGGCCACGGCGCGATCGAGAGCCGGCGATCCACTCAGCCGGTTGCTGATCCGGTAACAAAGATAGGCCAGCCGTTCGTAGCCCTCCCGGTCCGCCAGTGCAGCGTCGATCAACTTGTCGGCCGTTTCGCGGTAGCGGCTGGTGAGATCCTGCGCCGGCTTCTCTTGCGCGCGCGCGGCCGCTGCGGCCGCCAACAAGAGCATGAGTATCGCGGGAGTGCGCCCTGTCATAAGGACACTATCGCACGAACGGCAGATAGGCCGGCACCTGGCGGCGGTATGCGGCGAACTGCTCCGGGAATCGCGCGGCCAGCAGTCTCTCTTCGCTTCGCACGCGGATCTCCGTTCCGGCAATGAAAACACCAAACGCCAGCAAAGCCCACGGCCAACGCGTCAGCAGCAGACAATTGGCCACCAGCATTCCCAGCAGCGAAGAATAGATTGGATGGCGCACGATGGCGTACGGGCCCGTGCGCACCAGCTCGTGGTCTTCATAGAGGCCCGCGTGCAAGCGGAACTGTTTGCCCAGGTGCGTCACTGCTCCCCATGCCATCACCACCGAGGGGATCGCGATGGCCATACCCAGCACCGTGCGCACCACACCGATCCGCTGCCAAATGGGCAGATGGAAAACGAAGGCGACGGCGAACGCGCCCGTTTCGAGCAGCAACCCAACTCGCGTGGGCCAGGGCACTGTGATGGAAGGCCGCTTCTGAAAATGCGGCGCGCGAAACAGAAATGGATACCACCATGCGATCCAGCAAACCAACAGTTCCGCCAACTCAATCGTTCTCAATCGGGGGTCCCCCAGTTCTCAGGATAAGGGACTAAGAGGTCGAGCGGCGGACGGTGCCACGAATTATACTGTTTACGGGTGGCCACTATGAAGAATCCAGATAGTGAAATGATCCAACGTCCGACTCGAGAATCCGGCGCCGCACGGGGTTGGCCGATACGAGTTTTCGGAATTTTCTGCGGATTTGCCGCGCTGCTCTGGTTCCTCGTTCGCGTGGTTCCCAAGCCGAGCCGGGCGTCTTACCCGTGCCAGCGGGCCGCATTTCCCATTGCCAGTACCTTCGTGGTGTGGCTGGCGGCGTGGGTGTCCGGCCTCTTCGCCGCCAGACGATTCGGACGAGTGATGCGCGCTCACCCGGTACTCGCGGCGGGCGTCTGTGCCGCCGTAGCGTTCGGCGTATCCGCCCGGTTAACCCTGCCTGTCTCTTCCCGCGCCAACGCACCGACCAGGTATGATTACTCCCCGCAGCAGCGAAACGTTCCGTTGGGTATCGCTCGCGGCATTCATCCGGGCCGCGTAACCTGGGCGCACGATCCGTCCGCCACTAAGTGGGATGGACAACGCGAGTCTACCTCCAGCCAATGGTGGATGGATACCAGTACCGACCAGGGCAAAGTCGATGCAATGCTTTCCACTTGCCTGAGAAAGCTGACCGGTGCCGCCACCGATGCGGAGGCCTGGCGGGCGCTGTTTGCGTATTACAACGAGAAGGCCCGCGGACTAAGCAACCGCCAGTATCAAACCGGCGAAATCGTGGCAGTCAAAGTCAATCTGAATAATAGCGCCGTCAGTGGCCCCGGTAACATCGTGAATGTGTCGCCACAGCTCGCGCTGGCGATGGTCCGGCAATTGGTTCGCCAATCTGGCGTGCGTCCGGAAGATATTCTGGTCTACGACGCCCGCCGCGACATCTATCCGGCCATGCTCTCCAAGATCTGGGCTGAGTTTCCCGACGTCCGCTTCATTCAGGCGGACCCGGCAGATCCGGCGCAACCGAACAATCCCAAGTTCGGCAATCACCATGGGCTCGAGGCGGCCGACTGGGTGCAAGCGGTGGACTATTCGGCCAACCAATACAAAGATGCCAAACTGATTCCCAAACAAGTACGGGATGCGACTTACCTGGTGAACGTCGCAATACTAAAGGCGCACTCTTATCCCTATGCTGCGGCGGAAGGCGGCGACGAAGGGCAGACCGGTGTCACGATGACCGGTAAGAATCATTTCGGCTCCATTAAGGGGACACCAGAGCTTCATGCCGCCATTAATACCAATCAGGAAGCGACTAAGAACGCCTACTCGCCGATTGTGGATCTGGCCGCATCGCCCAACCTGGGAGCCAAGACCGTTCTGTATGTCCTCGACGGTCTGTATTGCGCCAGAAGACATCAATCGTTCCCACTGCATTTCCCGAACCCGCCGTTCAACAATCGCGTGGTGCCGTATGAGAATTCGGACTGGCCGTCCAGCGTCCTGGCGTCGCAGGACGGCGTAGCAATCGATTCGGTGGGCCTCGACATTTTATACTCTCAGACCAAGAACAATAACGATCCACAGAATGGGAATCACCCTCGCATCATGATTCGGGAAAACGCGGACGACTACTTACGAGAGATGGCATTAGCTCCGAATCCGCCATCGAGGACCGTATATATGCAGGGTGGAAAGAGAGTCTCCAGCCTCGGCGTCTTCGAGCACTGGGATAGCGATGGCACGCGCCAATACTCCCGCAATAAGGACCCTCGCAACGGGAAGGGCATTGAGTTACTATATCTCCCGATGGCCGGGCAGGCTTCCACTTCCGCCAGCCGGTAGGGTGAGGCTTGCTTTAGCTTGCCCGGACTTCACATACGGTTTGCTGCTAGGAAGGCGACGACATATGCAATTACGATTGGTTCATCTCTTGTGTGCGCTCATCGTCATGGGCTGCGCTTTGGCGCGGGGCCAGGTGGCCACTGCGCTTCCGGGGCACGGCCTCGCTCAACACCCGTTCCTATATTGCGGAGAGTGGCAGGGGCGCAGCGTGGAGAACCAGGTGATGTACCTGGTTCGCGATGGCCATGTGGTGTGGTCGTACACCAATGACCGGAGAGGCGAGCTGGGCGACTGCACAATGCTGTCGAATGGAAACATTGTTTTCTCGCGGCAGTACGGAGCGAGCGAAATTACTCCCGATAAGAAGATCGTGTGGGATTACGACGCGCCAAAGGGAACCGAGATTCACACCGCCTATCCGCTTGGACTCGACCGGGTGCTCCTGATGCAAAACGGAGATCCGGCAAAGGCATTGATTGTCGTCAAAGCGACCAACAAAGTCGAGACGGAGATTATTCTTCCGACTAAGGATGGAAAGAGGACCCATGGGCAGTTCCGTCGTATTCGCATGACTAAGGCCGGCACGATTCTGGCGGCTCACATGGATCTTGGCAAGGTGGCGGAGTATTCGCTCGACGGAAAGGTGCTGTGGTCGGTGGACGCGCCATCGGCCTGGGCTGCCGTGCGGCTGGCGAACGGCAACACGTTGATCAGCGGCAATTCATTTGGGTATATTCGAGAGGTCAATCCGCGCGGCGAGACGGTTTGGGAGATGAACAAGCACGATCTGCCCGGAATCCCGCTATTCACCGTCCAGGAAGTGTCGCGGCTCGCCAACGGCAACACGCTAATAAATAACTGGTCCGGAGGACTGCCTGTGGACGAGATAGAGACCGCCGTGCAGTTGGTAGAAGTCACGCCGGATAAGAAGGTGGTCTGGGCGCTGAAGGATTGGAAGACCTTGGGTCCATCGTCCTCCACGCAGTTATTGGACGAACCTGGCGTGCCTGAGAACGGTGGTCTGCAGCGATAGCGAGGTGCGGCCTACTGCCGCTTCAAGCACGGCGGCGCGGCTGGCACAAACCGGCACGCCTTGTCGTAATCCTTGCGCGCCAGCCAGTACTCGCCAATGAATTCGGCGGCCGGCCGGTACGCCGGATCGCGTTCGAGAGCCTGTTGCCATGACTCGATCGCGCGCGCGGCATTTCCCGAACGCAGGTACGCCTGGCCCAGCGCGCCCAGTGCGGGCAGATTGTGGGCGTCCTCCGTCACAATTCGCCGCAGCGTCAGAATCGCCTGGTCGTAACGTCCGGAATAGAGGAATGTCAGACCGCGCTCGTAGGCTTCCTGTTCCGCCAGTTTATCTTTTGGATCGGCTGGCTGGGTAAGCGCCGCTTGTTTTCCGCCCGCTGTGTAGCCCAGCGAACCGAGCACCTCTCGCGTGTGTGCGGATGGCTCGGACGATGCCGGACGCGGTTTCGGCGCATGTTGGGACAGCAGATCGTCGAGCCACGCCTTCATCGCACGCGCTTCGGCGGGATGCGCCGGGAGAATGTTCACCCGCTCGGCGAGATCTTTCGATAGATCGTACAACTCCGCTCTTGGCGCATCGATGTACTTATAGTTCCCGGTTTGAAGAGACCGCAAAGCGGCCCAGCCGAAAACCTCATGCGGGTAAACGCTCTCCGCGTAGGTCGTCCGCGGGTTGTGCCCGGACAGCAGACTTACTCCTTCGAACGAAGGCGGCGCGTCGATTTGTAGGAAGTCGAGAATCGTCGGAGCTACGTCGATCAGCCCTCCTGATTCAGTAACCCGCGCCGGGAACTTCGAATGGTTCGCCGGCCAGTGGAAGATCAGCGGTACGTGCATGGTGCTTTCGTAGATGAAATAGCCGTGGCTGGTTTCGCCATGATCGCCCAAACTTTCGCCGTGGTCCGCCAGCAGAATTACCAGCGCCTTGTCCCAAAACCCATCGCGCTGAAGCGCGTCGCGGAATCGCCCGAGCACTTGATCGACGTGCCCCAGTTCCGCGTCATAACCGGCCACGGACGGCGTGAGCCCAGCCACCTGCGGCAGCGAATACGGCGTGTGCAGGTCGTACAAGTGCAGAAACGCGAAGACGGGAGCACCGCGAGTGGCGCCGATCCATTGCCGCGCCGCCCGAGTCACCAGCGCGGCATCCCGCCGAACGCGCGCGGAGTAGGGGTTCGGTATCTCACCGGCTGCCGTTTCAAACGGACTGTCATAGAGATCGAACCCCTTATCCAATCCGTAACGCCGGTCGAGCATCGCGCTGCCAATGAACGCAGCGGTACGGTAGCCATTAGCATGCAGCACAGAAGCCAACGTCACAGCACCGGGTGGCGCGCTTTGGGAATTCTCCTCCACCTGGTTTTCAAACGGGTAAGTCGAAGTCATCAGCGATGTGTGCGAAGGCATCGTCAATGGGATCTGTGAGTCGATCCGCAAGTAAGAGGTTCCCTTATCGGCGAAGGCATCGATATTTGGTGTTCGGCACTTGGAGTAACCGTATGCGCTGAGATGATCCGCCCGCAGCGTGTCGATCGAAATGAGTACCACGGGCGTCTTTTCGGCGGCGATTGCCGAGTGCGCGCAGATGAAAACCGCGAGGATGGCAATGTGCCGTTTCAAAAGTCGCGGCGCGAGCAAGGCGGAGATCGACGAGATGCAGAAGAACCAAACGATCCAGGAAAGACCCAGCACCGTGGCGCGCGGCCATGGAATATCGATCCGTTCGGGAACGGCGCTTACGTGGAGCCGGCCGTTGAACGGCAGCAGGGGCCGGATGCGCCAGCTTACTTCGTGCAAGCGTGGAATCCGCACGCCGGGAGTCTCGATTGTAACGCCCGCCGGGGCTTCCAGCCGCACGTCCTTCAAATCCTCAGCCTGGACGTGCGCCGTTACGACCAGGGCCTCGCCCGCGCGAAGCGGAGCGCGCCCGTAAACCGCGTCGGCCTGCCACATCACGATCCCAAGTAACGGCGCGGCGATCAGACTCGGAATTGCAATCTGCCCGAATAGCCGGAGGTTCTCGCGTAGCAGATCGAGCTGGGCCTTCCTGATGAGCCGGGGTTCGTCGAGAAACAGGCGCAGTTCCATCACATGCGCCAGAATGCGGTTCACGGTTTGCCGCGTGTGGCTGGACGCGAAACGCCGGAACACCAACGCAGTCACGACTCCACAAAGTGCGCTCAAAGGAGCCAGCGTGGCCAGTGATCTCATCCGAGATAGCCAAGTCCTTTCAGCTTGCGCAGCAGTTCGTCTTTCGGCATGGACTGTTCGCGATTGGCTAACTCCTTTTCGATTGCATGTTCCACGAATTCTTCGAGCGAGCTGTAACCCGCGGCTTTCGCCACGGCCCGCGCGCGCTCGCAAATGGTTTTGTTCAGTTTGACCGAGGTTTTCGAAAGCATAATTGGAACCATAACTTGGGCAAGCGAATGCATGCCCCACCTTACCGTTGGTGGGGCATGCATTCGCTTGCCCGTCAGACACCATGGTGTCAGAAAACCGAGCGCCCGGTCATCTGTGCCGGGCGTGCGACGCCGTATAATTCGAGCAACGAGACGGGCAGATCTTTCAGCCTGGGAGCCTTGGCGCGAATCGGCCGGGTGGTGAACAGCACGGCCGGAACTTCCAGCGGGTCGATGCAATGATCCGCGATCCAGGCATCGTCGTTGTCAGCCACCAGCCCCGCCGGCGCTTCTCCCATCGCCGTTTGCCAGGAAGCGCGGTACCCGGCGGAATAGCCGACGATCAGATCCGGCGCGACGCTCCGGTTCCCCGGCGACGGATTCGTTTCGGTGACGCTCGCGATCATCCGGTGGCCGTTTGCGGGATCGCGTAGGTCGAGCAGTTGCTGCCGCACATCCTGCTCGACCCGCTTGTCCAGGAGATAGAGACCATTCAGCCCGAGCGCGTACGCTTTGCTCCGAAGCCCGCGCGAAACCAGCCAGGTATTCAGGTTGACGGCGCGGTTGAATGCGGCGAAGCCGTGGTCGGACATCACCATCAGCTCGGCGGCGGGCTGGCGGCGCATGACTTCGCCGATGGATTGATCCACCGCGCGATACACATCCAGTAACTCCGCATCGTGTTTGCCCCACAGCACGTGGGAATTCTGATCGACCGACGAAAAATAAAAGAACAGCAGTCCGCCAGTGAATCGCCGCAGCGAATCGTTCAGAAGCCGCCGCTCATCGTCAAGGACGAGACGGCTCTGCGACAGAAACTCGGGTAAGTCGAACACGCCCTGACGCAGCGCCGAAGTATCTTCCGGAATGCCCAGCGTAGACCACCTTCCCATGCTGACAGCCACCTCGCGCGCATATGAGCCGGGAGTTGAGATTGGCAGCGCTGGTTTGTCCGGATCGACGTTGACCGGCGACACGTACAGTTCGAATCGTGGGTGTAGTTGCTTCGCATAGATGCGAAACATGCCTCTGGCCGAGGCGATGTGGGGTAGCAGCGGAAAATCGGCAGGCAGCCACCCGGACCATTCGCCCTGTCGC
>Ga0181529_10000302_pt1 | contig 73517 bp, 60 predicted proteins | sample PEATcosm2014_Bin_36_FD_119763 | JGI IMG/M metagenome (GOLD analysis project Ga0181529, IMG submission 119763) | Peatland microbial communities from MTU Mesocosm Facility, Houghton, MI, USA - PEATcosm2014_Bin10_30_metaG | ecosystem: Environmental > Terrestrial > Soil > Wetlands > Peat | place...
TATAGACTTAAGTTTGCTTAGCGATAATATGGTAAAAGGAGTTGAAGTATCAAAAACTCTCCGCCCTGATATGGATGCAAATGCATTGGGCGGAACGGTTAACCTTACTTTAAAAACGGCCGAACCCGGACTTAAATATAATTTTTGGGGTAATGGCGGTTATACCAATTTAACCAAATCTTATGATAATTATAAATTTGCAGGAAGTATCAGCGACAGATTTTTAAATGACAAAATCGGTGTACAGCTTCAGGGAAATTTGGAAGAAAAGCAGCTCCCTTCCGACCAGTTTAATGCCACTTATTCAATCCCTCAATACTCAGGCAGCAGTTATGTTTCCGGTAATCCATATTATATTAATACAAGTTCTACGGAATTATCTGAAAATACGGTTAAAAGAGAACGTTATGGATTTAGTTTAATATTAGATTATAAGTCTGATTGGCTGGATATTAAATTTTTTAATCTTGTTGATGCAAAAGTTGATAGTAATTTAACAAGAGATTATTCCTATAATTTTAACTCTTATTTTTACGACCAAATTTTTATAAATCAAACTAAAACCGTTCAGGAAACTCATTCTTTGCAGTCACTATTTAAGTTTGCAGGTACCGAGTTACCGGTATCTTTATCGTATACAAAAAGCGCACAGCGAACGCCTAACGGCCAGGAATTTGATTTTGAGGAAACGGGAGTCGGCAGTTCTTTCCCAACGATTCCATCCAAAAGCGTTATATACGGCCAGCCGATAGATTTAATTAATATAATGGGTACATTAAACCCGACTTCAACAAATTCGTCGCTTTGGGATATGTATAATAAAAATACAAATCTCACCGATGAATCGTATGATGGTAAAGCCGATTGGAAACTGCCTTTTTCAATGTCGGATGAATTTTCGGGTACATTATCCGCGGGTGGTAAATATCATGAGTCAACACGTCACAGCAGCCAAACCAGTTTTTGGTATGATATACAATACGGTGGAAGCGCTGGCAGAAGAATAATATTAGCAAATTCATTTTCATTTTTAAATGGAATCAATACAACGTGGCAGAATGGAATAACTGCAGTGCCCTTTGTTGATAAAAGTTATTCCACAACAAGCATTTTGGGCTATCCTATAGGGCCGGGTTTTAATGTTAGTTATTTATCGGATATTATGAATACGATTTATCCGGCACTTGCGCCCATCTTTTATACAGACGGGCCTTCCGACTTTGATCAAAATTATAAGGACCAGGAAAGCAGTGTTGCCGGCTATGTAATGGGTGAATTAAATGTAGGCAGCAACCTTACTATAGTTCCTGGTGCCCGTTACCAGGATGAAATGACTAATATCTCCGCTTACCAGGTTCAATTAAATGGTTCTAATCAAAACGGTCTTGCAGGCACTCCTCCGGATCTTGTAGGTTCAAAAAGAAATTTTGCCAACTGGTATCCTTCTGTTAATATTAAATATAAAGCTACGGATAATATCCAGGTAATGGGTGCAATTTACCAAAGTGTTTCCTTACCGAGCTATACCGATATTTCGCCTATGGTCTTATATGAACAGAACGGGGGAACTTCAATTGTTACAAGTAACCCTTTATTACGGCCGTCAACGGCATGGAATTATGATTTAGGTGCTTCCTGGTTTAATAATTTAATAGGATTGTTTTCGGCAGATTTCTTCTATAAAGATATAAGCAATTTAATTTATAGTATGCAGAATTTCTTTCCTTTTACTGCATACCCTGTTATCGCACCTAAAGAAGTTTTGGATAGACTGCCGGGATCGACTTATTATAACCAGTCCTGGGCTCAAAGTACCAATAGTATGAATATTTCAACTTCTATCCCTATGAATGATCCTGATAATGCTTATCTTAGAGGTGTGGAGCTTTCATGGCAAACTCATTTTTGGTATCTGCCGGGAGTACTAAGCGGTTTGGTTCTTGATTGTAACGTATCATTTATGAGTTCAAATCAAATGTACCCTTCATTTTGGGTAAAATCACCTAAGGTTGGAAATAAAGATACAATTGAATATCAAACAGTTGGAGGCCCGCTTCAAAATCAGCCTAAAGCAACCTATAATGTTATTCTTGGATGGGATTATGAAGGATTCAGCGCCAGGATATCATACAGGGACCAAAAAACAACTGTTACAAGTATAGACACAAGATTTGGGCTTGAAGATTACTATTACGGCGACGTAACATTATTCGATATTTCTTTAAAACAAAAAATTCTTAATAATTTATCGGTATTTGCTAATGCAACAAATATCGGCAACCATATTGACAGTTATTATTATACTCACCCGTCATACACGCTCGCTAACAGTGGCGGTGCAGCGCCTACTTATTATCCCGCAGGTAATTTACCCACAAGTGAACAGACATATGGTTGGATATTACAGGCAGGAATTAGTTTTAGTTATTAAATCCTTTTGTGTGTTCTAAGTAATCAGGCCCCCTGCATTTTGCCGGGGGTTTTTTTATTGCTTTTACATAAAAAAATAATTCCTAAATTAAATTATCCTCAGGCTGCCCCCGCTTAATTATTAACTGAAGTTACGCAAATGATATTTAAAGTAGCCCCGACATTTATGTCGGGGATCGCTAAATTACAAAACATGTTCGGCTTTTCCAAAGGGATGGATGCCAAGCCAAAATGTTATGAAAATTGTGGTTTGAACCATAGGCTCATCCGCCTCTGGCGGAAAAGTCAATAAAGTCCGGGTTTAATTATTCCCCCCGGGTTTCACATAGTGACTGCTATGCCAAAAACTCGGGGCTGCTTAATAAATGTTTTAATATTTGCTTATCTTCAGTTATGAATTAAAAATTTAGTAATTCTACAACTGCTAAAGTATGTTCCTGCTAAAGAAACCCGGCTGATTTTCCCTTCATTTATTTATATATTTAGCCGGTAAATATGAATTATAAATATTATTAATTGCCTGTATGTATGAGGCTCTATTATTAATTTTAAATTCCTGAGAGGTATAGTGTGTTTAATAAATTATATTTTTTGTCTATTTGTTTTATCCTGCCCTGTTTTATTCCCTTAACTATTGCACAATCACATAAGCCCAATGTTAAATTAATTATTAATGATAAAGGCTACTATGAAATGCAAAGTCTGGATGTTATGATGTTCGATGATTTTTACCCCGAAGGGCATCAGGGAGGATTAACGATCGTCCAATTTGGTAAAAGGGTAGCAGCTAACGGTGATGTAAGAATTGATGCTACGCCGGGTCAATGGTCTCCCGTGCCGAAGAAAATTAATAAATATATAGATAAAGCAAAAGGGATAATCAGGGTTGAGCTATGCTATCCGGATTCAAGCAGGGATAAAAAAGGGTTTAATCCTATCGATTACCCCGACTTAAAATTTAATTATACCGTGAGAACTGAAGCAGAAGGCCAAAGCATAAGAGTAATAGTGGACCTTGATAAACCATTGCCGGACAACTGGGCAGATAAGGTCGGTTTTAACCTGGAATTGTTCCCGGGCGCTTACTACGGTGAACATTATTTAATGGATAATAACCCGGGTTTATTTCCGCGGCAGTCAGCCAGCCGTATTGACGTAGATAGTGAAAATAACCTTGTTGTAAATCCGTTAGCAGCAGGTAAAAAATTAGTTATAGCCCCGGGAGTTGCAGAAAAAGAAATAAAGTTTGAGAGTTATAAAAGCAATCTGGAATTAATTGATGCCAGTGGTTTATATAATAACGGCTGGTTTGTACTGCGTTCTACAATACCTGCGGGAGCTGTGAAAAATGCTGTTGAATGGCTGATTACTCCTAAAGTTGATACAAACTGGCGGTATAAACCCGTAATTCAGGTTTCACAAATAGGCTACCACCCTAAGCAGGTGAAGTTTGCTGTTATCGAACTTGATAAATTGACAGATAAATTTGAGCCGGTGCAATTAATTAAAATAAATGAAGATTCACAAAAAATTGTCAAGTTTGATAATAACCCTTTGCCTTGGGGTAATTTTTTAAGGTATAAATATCTGCGTTTTGATTTCAGCAGTATTACTGAAGAGGGATTGTATAAAATAAAATACGGTAATGCCGGGTCAAATGAATTTGAAATTAAAAAAGATGTGTATACAAATAATGTTTGGCAGCCTACATTGGAATATTTCCTGCCTGTTCAAATGTGCCATATGAAGGTAGAAGACCGGTACCGGGTTTGGCATGGACTCTGTCATATGGATGATGCTGTAATGTCGCCGGTCAACCACAACCATTTTGACGGATATTTCCAGGGCGATTCCACATATACCAGCTATCAGCCGGGCGATCATGTACCGGGCTTAAATATTGGCGGCTGGCATGATGCGGGCGATTATGACCTAAGAGTTGAATCGCAGGCGGAAACTGTCTATAAGCTTTCTTTAGCATATGAGTTCTTTAAAAATAATTATGACTGCACTACGGTTAATCAAACAACAAGGCTTGTGGAGCTGAATAAACCGGATGGAAAGCCTGATATACTTCAACAAATGGAACACGGATTATTATCTATTGTCGGCGGTTATGAATCTATGGGCAGGCTTTACCGTGGTATGCAGGAAGCTACTCTTCACCAGTACGTTCTTCTCGGCGAAGCGGCAAATGAAACCGATAACCTCATTTATAAACCCGGTGCGAAAGACCCCGTATTAAATAATCCTCTGCCTGCAGATGACCGTTTTGTGTTTACTGAAAAGAATCCGGGAAGAGAACTTTTAGTGGCCCAGGTTCTTGCTGCAGCTAATAGAGTATTAGGCAATTTTAATCCTGAATTAGCTGAAAAATGCCTCAAAATTTCCGAAGAATTATATAATTCGGATTCTTCTGCTTCTGTTAAGAATAAACTTAATGCCGCCGCTGAACTTTATTTGACTACTTCAAAAGAAGAGTATAAAAAATTACTGACCGATCATGTGGATTTAATTTGTAAAGATCCGGTTAGATACAGTATCGTTTTAGGCAGGATTGTAAAAAAGATAAATGATAATGAATTTACTAATAAAGTTGAAAAGGCTGTTGAAGCAGCATATAATTCCATTGCTAAACGCCAAAAAGAAAACCCTTACGGTGTGCCGTATACTCCCTATATATGGGGTGCAGGCTGGGAAATACAGGCATTTGGCGTTGACCAACTATTCTTACATATTGGTTTTCCGAAGATATTCGGTTCGGAATATGCTTTCAATGCTTTAAATTTTGTACTGGGCTGCCATCCGGGTGAAAACACGGCTTCATTTGTTTCCGGTGTAGGCGTTAATTCACTTACTGTTGCATATGGATTTAACAGGGCAGATTGGACGTACATTCCCGGCGGTGTAGGAAGCGGTACTGCTTTAATACGCCCGGATTTGCCTGAACTTAAAGTATGGCCTTACTTTTGGCAACAGGCAGAATATGTTATGGGTGGCGGGGCAACTGATTTTATGTTGCTTGCTATGGCTGCTGATTATTTGTTTAATGAAAAATAGTTTATGATAATCTAAGGATTTTTATTATTATTTAATATGGTGACTAAAATGAAAAAATATCTGTCAATCAATGTTATAACCAAATGTTTAATTATTGTATTTGTTCTGGTGTCTTTATCGATTAAAATTTACCCGGGAAATACAGGTAATAAAATTGAAAACATTGAAACAAATAAAGACAGTATATCGGTTGAATTAAAACATACACTTGACGATGAGTTTAAATTATTTTATCCTTTGTCTATTGATAATAAAAACGGAGGATATTATAGTGATATAAATTATAAATGGCAGTTAAAGGGCAGGCAGAATAAGATGATCGTTACGCAGGCAAGGCATATCTGGTCTAATTCAAATGCCGCACTGTTTTATCCGGATAAAACACCTTATTTAAAAAATGCATTACACGGCGTTGAATTTTTAAAAAATTTTATGTGGGATAAAGAATACGGAGGTTTTTACAATTTAGTTGACAGTACGGGAAAACCAATAAAAGATTATATTACTAAAGAAATAATAAAAGAGATATACGGTGATGCATTTGCTATATATGGGTTAGCAGCATATTTCAAGGCTTCCGGTGATACCTCGGCATTAAGTCTGGCCGTAAAAACATTTTTATGGATTGAGCAGCATAGTTATGATCCTGAATACGGCGGGTATTTCCAGTTTGTTACCAGGGAAGGCGTACCTTTTAAGGATGGTTATAGAAGAACACCGCCTAAAGATCAAAACAGTATGATCCATATAATGGAAAGTTATACCGAACTTTACAGTGTTTGGCCTGATGAACTTTTAAGGGAACGCCTTAATTCGTTGCTGCTGCTGATTAGAGATACCGTTATTGGCCATAAAGGATATATGACATTATTTTTTAAACGTGATTGGACACCAATTTCTTATAAAGATTCGGTTGAAACATTGAGAGGTATGAATTTCCAGCTTGACCATATTTCTTTCGGGCATGATGTGGAAACTGCATATTTAATGCTTGAAGCTTCAGCCGCCCTCGGCATTAAGAATGATTCAACTACTCTGAGAATAGCCAAACAATTGGATGATTTTGCAATTATGTACGGCTGGGATACCGTTAACGGCGGTATTTTCGACGGCGGCTATATTTTCAAGGGTGAAAAAGATGTTAAAATAGTCCTGAATACTAAAGAATGGTGGTGCCATATTGAAGCTCTTAATTCTTTTCTTATGATGTATAGGCTATTTCCAAATGATAAATTAAATTATTATCAAAAATTTTGTGAAGAGTGGAATTATATAAAAACTTATTTGCTTGATCCAAAATACGGGGGCTGGTACTGGGATGGACTGGACACGTCGCCGGTTAGTAAAATTGCCGTAAAAGCATCTATCTGGAAATGCAATTATCATACTTCAAGAGGATTAATAAATTGTATAAGAATGCTTGAGGAGTTAAACTAAACTTTAATATTCTGTTGTTATTTGCATGTGAAACCTGTATAACAATATTATTTTATTCGGAATAAAATGAAACGTAAAAAATTTTTAGTAACATTACCTTTAGCCGGGTTATCACTTGGAATGCTAAGCTTATTGCACGGTAAAAATAAAGAAGTTCTGAACAACGGGGCTGATATTAAGAATGATGTAACAATTCAAAAAGTTAAAAGAGCAATGCTGTCAATGCAGCGGGCTACCTGGGAACAAGGAGTAGCCATGCAGGCAATGCTAGAACTGGGCGAAACAGAATTAGTTATCCTGATGGCAAAAGATGCGGTACTACGTCAATCCGGTGATGGCAGGTTAGCTATGCTCGGTGAAGAATTTGCTTTAAGCGATGCAGCTTCACCGGGTGAAGCGGTTCTGTATGCGGCTAAAGAAACAGGCGACATTGTTTTAATGAACGGGTTTAATAAAATGCTGGACTATATCCTTTATAAGGCTCCCAGGACAAAGGATGGAATTATTTATCATTTTTCAAATATTCCCCAAATATGGAGCGATATAAATTATATGCTGCCGCCTTTTTTGGCTGCTGCAGGCAAATTTACCGAAGCCGTTAAACAGATTGACGGGGCGTTTAGTTATTTATATAATCCCGGTAAAAAACTTCTCTCTCATATGTGGGATTGCGAGAAAAAAATTTTTATAAGAAAAGACTGCTGGGGTGTGGGAAATGGCTGGTCTGCTGCAGGATTAACCAGGGTAATCAGAGCCTTACCGGGCTCAATGAGTAGCGAGAAGAAAAAACTTATAGGTTATTTAATAAATATAATCGACGGGTGCCTGGCTCATATGAGGAGCGACGGGCTCTTTCATAATATTGTTGATAATCCCGGAACGTTTGTCGAAACAAATCTTGCACAAATGTTAGCTTACTCAATTTATTGTGGAATTAGAGGCGGTTGGATTGATAACGGCTACAAAGAAAAAGCCGATAAAATGCGTCTGGCAGTTCATTCCAAAGTGGATAAATTGGGACTGGTCCAGGGTGTATGCGGTTCACCGGAATTCGATCATCCCGGGACTGCTACCGAGGGTCAGGCTTTTTTTATTTTAATGGAAACGGCTTACGATAAATTAAGAAGTTAAAATAACTTTACCCATCCGGCGATATTTTTGCCAAAAATATAACAATATTAATAGGGAACTAAGGGGGTACAATACTACATTTCCAAAACTTCACACCTGTGTGAAAGATCAATAAATTTTATAGTAAAGGACAGTATCTTTTACTCCGCATCGTTCACCGGATTGTATCGTATTCGATAGGGATTCTATGCTTGCCGGTGATTTGAAAGGTGATGCTTTTGTGGTTTCTATTAATAATAATAATTTAGTTGCCGATATGAAAGATACCAGCGACGATTTATTGTATATATCTCTCATTAAAAGCAACGGTAATTACACAGCTAAGGTAACGCGGTTAGTCTCGGGCTTTAATTCTCCGCTGGGAATTGAATTGGTAACTGATACACTATATGTACTTGAAACGGGCCTGGAAGCAGTTAACATAGCCCCCAAACTTTGGGAAATTATATTGCCGGCTGCACAGCCTGCAGCTGCTCAGGAGAGGTCAATTATTCCGAATTCTTTTGCTTTATACCAGAATTACCCCAATCCTTTTAACCCTTCAACAATAATAAGCTGGCAATTAGGAATGAGTGGTTTTGTAAGCTTGAAAATTTATGATATCCTGGGCAATGAAATTACAACTCTTGTAAATGAATACCAGGAGACGGGACCGCATTCAGTAGAGTTTAATACGCAGTCGGCAGGCGGAAGAAATTATGTGAAAGAAACTTCTTCCAAAGGAGTTATTTCCTCAGTAGTATATTTCTATAGGCTGACAGCAGGCGATTTTGTCTCATCCAAAAAAATGCTGCTTCTCAAATGATGACCGGTTTCTTGAGGCTCACCTTTAAGGTGAGCCTCACATTTAGAGGGTTGACAAATCATTAAATACTATAATATTTAACTGGTAAGCTTCTTATCTTTTTTAAGAGAAATTACTATGGTTTCTGCTATCCTGTCATGAACAGTCTGCCGGTTAGGATGAATAAAAAACTGTACAAACCCGAACCCTGCTTCCAGAGCGGATGCTCCGTAACCAAGCGCACGCTCAATTGAATGCCAAAGTGAAATATGTTCGTGGGTAAGTGAAATTACTTTAATTTTCATAATTTTCTTACCTAATGTCTGGCCTTTTAAAAAATATGTCAGTAAGCCTGAATATAGTACAACTACTATAATACTCCAGCCGTGAAATGGATTAATCTCATAATTGTGGTTAACAGTACTATGCGATGTCTCTTTAATTATAACAGGAATTTCAATTGCAATAAGAATAATTACTACGATAAAAATATCTATCCCAAATGCAATAAATCGCTGAAGAAATGAAGCAAGTGTAACATCTTTTAATGAGTTTATTCGTTCAATAGAATCCGGCTTGAATTTACTTTTTCCCAACTTAGACATATTAAACCTTATTATTTTTTGCAAAATTAAAAGAAAATAGTTAAAGATTAAAACATTTGAAACATTTTCTTTGGTAGCCGGGTCAGAGCAGTCTTTTCTTTGATTTTTACAGGAATCTTACGGGATTTTTCTCAGGTCAATTTGCAGGAAACATGTTAAATACCTGTATCTTATAATGATATAGTCTCAATTTATTTTTAAATAATTCGATTATTGTTATATACTGTTGGACTGATAATCAATAAATAATAAGTTTTAAGAATATTTTAGCATTTTTCAAAGTGTTTATTAAGTTCTGTGGAGCATTTAAAAGTTATTAACAGTATTAAATTGAGGGTAATAAAGATAGCGGTGGTATAAATATTTGATTTGATAACGAATTGAATGATAATAACCATTAAAATTAGCTTAAATTTCATAATAATAAAAATAAAGAGCAGGTTAAAATGAGTAAATCAACTGATTCTAAAAACGATTCTAACGAATTACTTCAACTGGTCAGTTTTAAGATTGGAAATGAAGAATTTGGAATTAATATTCTGATGGTTCAGGAAATTATTAAAACCGTCCAAATAACAAAAATACCTAATGCGCCGGTATTTGTTGAGGGTATAATAAATCTTAGGGGGAAGGTGATTCCTGTAATCGATTTGAGAGTGAAACTAAATCTTGAAAAGAAAAATCAGGATAAAGATACCAGGATCATAGTATTGGAAATAAACTCGAAAACAATCGGTTTTATTGTAGATGAAGTTAATGAAGTACTTAGAATACCCAAAAGTATTACGGAGCCGCCGCCTGAAATGGTTACCGGATTAAATTCTGAATTTATTACTGCTGTGGGTAAACTTGATGACAGGCTTATTACTTTAATAGATTTGGAAAAAGTCCTTTCAGTGGATGAAAAAAATCAATTAAGCAACGATATTAAATGATGTAAATCAAGTGATAGAATTATTCTTGTTTATGCATCTTATCAATTAACTATAATTTTACAAAAGGGGAATGAATGCACCCTGTATTGAACATTAGCATTCTTATGTCCCTTTTTAATAAATGTTACTTGCGGCCGGGCAAATTATTCCGTTGAATTAGATGTAAAATTAATTGCTATAATCCGGCTGCTTAATTAGTTTTCCTGATAATTCGTTTAAACATACAAAAAAATTCACTCTTCTTTCCTTATTATAATCGTACCATAAACTGTTAAAATGGTGAGAAAATTTTGTGTACAATTTCATTAACACCGCGATTAATCGCGGTGTTAATGATTACGTAGACTCCTGAAAAAGTCCCCTCTTGACTATCCCAATGGGAGGTGGGTCGAAGCTTTTATATTTGGAAAACCTGCAAAAAAAATTATGTGAGCTCACCTTGAAGGTGAGCCTCATATTTCTGTTTTAACAATGCACAATTTGATGTAATGTTGGAGGGCTTCTATAAAAGCATGAACTTTTATAAAAGCCGAAACCATTAAATGTACCTAATTTATCACCTTGTACGAAACGGGGCAGGAACCTTTTTTAGAATCTTCAATAGAAAATATATTACAAACCAATCGCGTTTAATTTTGAAATACTAAGTTATTGCGATATTTTTTAACCGGCTATTTTAAACAATTGTATACGTTCAGGCGTTTCCGGGACAATATTTAAATTCTTTTAATTAATAGGTTGCAGCTTTTAAACTCAATTATTAACCTTACTCGACTATGAAAAAAACATTTATTTTACTGTTTGTAATCTTTACAGCGCAATTTTTTGCACAGGACGACCCGCGTTTAACCGAAGTCTGGAGCCCGGTTCCCCCGGTAATTAAACCGGGCGATAACAGGCGCCCGCCATCGGATGCAATCATTTTGTTTGATGGTAAGAATCTGAATGAATGGACAAATGACAAAGGAGCTCCCGCCGGATGGACGGTGCATAATGGAATTGTTACTGTTAAACCTGGCAGTGGTTATATATTTACTAAAAGACAATTTGCCGACTGCCAACTGCATATCGAATGGAAAACGCCTTCGGGAATAAAAGGTGAAGGACAGGGAAGAGGGAACAGTGGTGTATTCCTTCAAAATAGATATGAGCTGCAGGTTTTGGATAGTTATAACAATCCTACTTATTCAAACGGGCAGGCCGGTTCCATCTATAAACAGTCAATCCCGTTTGTAAACGTTTCGCGTAAGCCTGGTGAATGGCAAAGCTATGATATTATTTATACAGCGCCGCGTTTTAATGTTGACAGTACACTAAAATCACCTGCTTATATAACCGTATTACAAAACGGCGTTTTAATTCAGAATCACTTTGAGATAAAAGGATCTACTCAATTCATCGGCCGGCCTAAATATGAAAAGCATCCTTTTATGCAGCCTTTAAGCTTACAGGATCATGGTAACCCTGTTTCATTCAGGAACATATGGATAAGGGAATTAAATACTCAGAAACTATTTGACGGATTGGATTTAAAAGGCTGGTATACCTATTTGGATAGTCTGGGTAAAAATAATGACCCAGATAAGGTTTTTACAGTTAAAAATGGTATCATCTGTGTAACAGGTAAAAAAATGGGTTATCTTTGTACGGAAAAATCATATTCGAATTATTATCTGAGAGCTGAATTTAAATGGGGTGATAAAAGATATCCGCCGCGCGAAAAAGATAAAAGAGATAGCGGGATACTCTATAATTTCAGTGCGGCCAATCCTGACAAAGTCTGGCCTGCTTCTTTTGAATGCCAGGTACAGGAAGGGGATTGCGGGGATTATTGGTGCGTGGGAACTAATATAGATTCGCCAAATAAAACCGTTTTTGAGTGGGGAATGAAGCGTATCCTCAGAACGCAAAATTTTGAAAATCCTAAGGGTGAATGGAATACTATTGAAATAATATGCCATGGCGATCAGACTGAACATTATGTAAACGGCCATCTTGTAAATTGGGGCAAAAATGCCTCTGTCAGCGAAGGTAAAATATTACTTCAATCTGAAGGTTCGGATGTATTTTTCAGAAATATTGATATAGCCGATTTTTAATATTTTCATATTTCGGGTCTTGGAAAAATTGATAATATTTTAATAAAAATGACCTTTTTATTCTAAATTTGTACTTTTTAGTTTTATTAAGATTCTTCTTATTCAAAATAAGTGTATGAAGAGTCACAATTAGTATGTAATTTTTTCTAAAAAATATTATTTATTCGTCCTTTTTTTGTTGATTTTCGATTTTTTATTTCATACACTTTATATGAAAATTTGATATTTATCCGTAAAAAAGGAAATATCAAAAATATTTAAAAATGCCAGACTTAGAACTATTTATTATAAAAAATAATTTTAATTCATCCATAATACCTTTGTTCAGGTCGTGAATATAAATTTATAGATTTATTAAATCCGGTATTAAATATCTGATTTGTGTTGTCCTAATTTTCTATTTTCTTCCATTTTTACTTAATAATATATTTTGTAATCCCAAATTGATAGGGAATTCTCAATTTAAAAATAAAATACTGATTGGTAATTGCTATTTTGTTTGAAAATCAAGTGGTATAGTATTTGTTATTTATGATTAAGAAAGATATGGTATTAATTTGAAACAATTAAATTTAGATTCGTTTAGTTCTAAAGATGCGGATATAGAAATTAACCAGTATAAAATTCTATCCGGGTTAAAAGAGTACCGGGCAGAATTTAATAAGAACAGGTTGTACCCGTACTTGGCGGAACTGGTATATCTTTCTTCCCAATTAGAAGAGATCTTGGGAAGAAAAGCTCTTATGAACTTGCCGTTACCCAAAGGGATAAAAAACGGTGCTAAAGATAAAAATGTATTTGTGGAGATAGTTGACAAGCCGGTTGAAAATAAAGAATATTATTATGATTTAATTGAGTGGGCGCTTCCCAAAATAAAAGAAGTTATTGAAGAAGCATATATCTTTTATAACTTTGTTGAAAATAATATGATGATTCAGGAAGTGGGAACGCCGCCTATATATAAAAATGACGGCTTATTATTTGTTGCAGATAATTTCCATACGGTGCTTCAAATTCACAGGTATGAATATTCGGTTTACTCGTCAACTGCAAAACCGTTTAGTTCCCTTAAAACCACTTTTGTAGAGATTGCAGATGCGCTTAATTTTGACGGTGAAGAGGAGATTGTTAAAATAAATTTAGTTAAAAAGTATAAGGAAAAACCAAATATTGCAACATTTTTATGTAAATGTGAGTTTGATTTTCCCTTTGACCAGACAATCTTTCCAATTGCCAAGCGAAAATTATTAAACTATCTTGCTGAATAAAAAGGCTATATTCATTATAGCCCTTTCATTCAGCTAATTCCCTAAATGATTAACCTGTTATAGCTATGTAATCCGCTAAAATATGTCCGGTCTCATCCAGTAACGGATCATCTTTCTGTTCTTCATCTGCCGGCGGCGTTTCACCTTTCTGAAGGAGTTTTAACCCTGAATTTTTCCTCCTTTCATTTTCCCTTTCAAATCGCTTTTGTTCTTCCTCGTCGTGTTCTTTTTTGCGGATTGATTCATTTAATGAAATTGTCTTTTTATTGTGATCTTCTTTATAATCGTTAATTTCATCGATGTATTCTTTCCATAACGGATCATTTTTCTTAATTCTTTCTTCATGTTTCAAAACTAAGTCGGGTACATATTGCTTCAGGTTTCCAAAAGCAGTGAAGTTGGTAGATTTTATCTGATCCCATGGTAATGAACTGGGTTCAGAACTTTCCCCGATTTCTGAAGAATCAAAAGAGGCCGGGAATTTAATATCCGGCGTTACACCAAGGTGCTGTGTACTTTCTCCGTTAATACGGTAAAATTTAGCAATTGTCAGCTTTACCTGTCCTAGTTTATTCCCGGCTCCCTGCTGCATAAGACGGTTTAAATCGATTAAATTCTGTACAGTACCTTTACCGTAAGATTGTTCACCGATAATTAAGCCTCGTCCGTAATCCTGTATTGCAGCCGCAAATATTTCGGAAGCAGATGCACTCAACCGGTTTTCGAGAATTGCAAGAGGGCCGCTGTAAAGAATGGCGGGATCCGGATCGCTTTCAACCCGTATACTGCCGTCGGAATTTTTGATCTGAACTACCGGCCCTTCCTTAATAAATAAGCCGGTTAATTTAATTGCTTCTTCCAAAGAACCGCCGCCGTCGTTGCGTAAATCAATTATTACACCCTGTACTTTTTCCTTCATTAATTCAGTGAGTAATTTCTGAACATCTTTAGTCGTACTTTTATAATCTTTGTCTCCGCGTTGTTCTGCATCAAAGTCGCTGTAGAATGCCGGAATAGTTATAACACCCAATTTATAAACCTTCCCGCTGTCATTTATATCCAGGACTTTACTTTTAGCGGATTGTTCTTCAAGAGTAATCTTATCCCGAACTAAAGTAACTTCTTTCGGCCGGGCATTTGCACCCTGGTTGGCAGAAATTATCTGCAGTCTTACAATACTGCCTTTAGGCCCTCTGATCAATTGAACAACATCGGTTACTCTCCAACCTATAATATCAACAAAATCACCCTCTTTCCCCTGAGCAACACCTACAATTTTATCTTCTGAGTGAAGTAATTTACTTTTGAATGCCGGCCCGCCGGGGATAATTTCCGCTATCTTGGTATATTCATCCTCGGTTTGTAATTGCGCGCCAATACCTTCAAGAGACCTGCTCATATCAATTTTAAAATTATCGGAAGTACTGGGCGACATATAATCAGTATGAGGATCCAAAGATTCTGCAAACGAATTTTCAAATAACTGAAATACATCTTCATTGGAATATTGCAGTAACGATTTGCGTAAAGTTTCGTATCTTTTTTTCAAAGTGCTTTGCACGTCTTCCCATTTTTTCCCGGTAAGAATAAGGTTCAAAGCATCGTTTTTAGTCTTCTTATACCAGATATCATTTAATTCTGTAGAATCTTTTGCCCAATCTGCCTTATTCCTGTCTAACTGCATCTCATCGTTTTCATTAAAGTTAAAACCTTTTTCAAGCGCCCTTTCGGCAAAATCAATTCTTTCATTCATCCTCTCCTTAAAAAGATTAAACATCAAAAAAGGAGGGTTTAGGTCGCCGTTTTTAATATCATTAGCTAGTTGATATTTGTATTTATTAAAATCGTTAATGTCTGATGCATAAAAATAACTTTTGTTATCGTCAAGAGATTTGATATACCTGTTGTAAATAACCGCTGAAAGTGAATCATTAAGCTGGAATTTCCGGTAGTGGTATCTCTGAAGAATCGTGTTAATTAATTCATCCTCGGTAGACATATATTTTAAGGGATGGATTGTCTTTGAAGTATCAACAGGATCATTTCCCGAATTCCTCAAATGCATTGTTCGGGCCAGGAATATATTAGCGGCAATTATCAATAGGATTAGCACGAAGATTTTCTTCATAAGGTCTCTCGTTTTTTGTGTCATCGATTTTTTTTATTTAAGTAGACAATAATTTTTTAATAAAACAAATTTAGATATTCTCTATTTAAAGCCTGTACATAATTATACTAAATTATGAATACAACAATCTAAAATTTATTTAATCTGAAATATCCTAAATAATTAGATGGAATAAAAATCAATTTTGTTCCCCTGTATGAGCATTTATGGCAAAATATTGCGAATTTTATTTAGACTATTAACTTTTCAGGAATAAAGCAGGCGAGACAGGCTCAAATTTTATATAAAAACAAAGTATTAATTACGTGAGGCTCACTTTCAAAGTGAGCCTCACATTTTATAGCAAACTTCATATAATCGGTTAATTTAATTTTGATGCAATTTCCAATACTTTGGTTGCGTGTCCTTCAATATCTTTCACATTTATAATCTCTGCAATTTTACCCTTTTTGTCAACAATAAAAGTAATCCGGTTATCATATCCTTTACCATTCAAAACTCCGTAATCTTTAGAAACTTTTTGAGTAGCATCTGAGAGCAGGGGAAAATTTAAATCATAATCTTTAACGAATTTCATGATATCTTCTTTCTGATCAATACTGATTCCTAAAACCTGAACTTTATTTTTCTTGAACTGGCTCCAATCATCCCTTATTCCGCAAGCTTCTTTGGTACACCCGGACGTTCCGGCTTTAGGATAGAAATAAACTACGACAGGCATCTTTCCCCGGTAAAAAGAAAGTTTGTACGAATGTCCGAAAGCATCATGTAAGGTAAAATTAGGAGCCGGCATTCCTACTTGTAGCCCCTTCTGCTCTGTCATCTGATCGCTTTGTGCAGACGTAATTGAAATAAACAAAATAAGTGAAAATGAGAACAAGAAAAAAAGAAAGTTTTTCATATAAGCCTCGTATGTATATATTATTCGTTTGATGTGATACTCACTTTAAAAGTGAATATCACGGTTTTAAATTGAGCATCACTTTTTAATCTATTTCAACGCTTCTTGAGAAAATATAATCAACATTTTTTAGAGTTTTCTTGCTGTCAAATATTTCATTAAGCTCTTCCGCAGATAAATATTTTTTTACTTCCGCAGATTTGGAAAGTTCCGAATGCAAATCTTTTGCCTGGTCTGCCCAAACATCCATTGCAGAAGTCTGAACTATTTTATATGCATCTTCTCTTGATACGCCTTTATTAACAAGTTTTAACAGAACAGCTTGGGAATAAACCAATCCGCGTGTAATTTTTAAATTCTTCAGCATATTTTCAGGGTAAATAAACAAATCTTTAATTAATTTTATAGTGAGATCAAGCATATAATCAAGGCCGATGCAGCTATCGGGAACTACAATTCTTTCTACCGAAGAATGGGATATGTCTCTTTCATGCCATAATGCCACATCCTCAAGGGCTGCAATTGCGTTGCCTCTAAGTACTCTGGCTAATCCGGAAATTCGTTCGCTGGTAATGGGGTTCCTTTTATGCGGCATTGCCGAAGAACCTTTTTGCCCCTTTGCAAAATATTCTTCAGCTTCCAGGACCTCAGTCCTTTGAAGATGCCTTATTTCCACAGAAATTTTTTCAAGTGTTGCTCCTATAACAGCAAGTGTAGCCATGAAATCTGCATGGCGGTCCCGTTGAATTATTTGCGTTGAAACAGGTGCAGGAGTTAAACCCATTTTTGCACATACATATTCTTCAACCTTGGGAGATAAATGGTCAAATGTGCCTACGGCGCCTGAAATCTGGCCGACACTTATAGTCTTAATTGAATTTTGGAGCCTGGTAATGTTTCTTTTTGTTTCTTCATACCATAGAGCAAATTTTAAACCCATTGTGGTAGGTTCTGCATGAATACCATGAGAGCGCCCCACGCATAAAGTATTTTTATGTTCCAGGGCCCGCTTTTTTAACACGTTTTTAAGATCTTGTAATCTTTTTAAAAGAAGTTCACCGGCAGCTTTCATCTGGTAACAGAGAGTGGTATCAAGAATATCGGAAGAAGTCATGCCGTAATGAATGTGCCTTGATTCCGGCCCAACGTATTCTGCAACATTAGTTAAAAATGCTATTACATCATGTTTGGTTGTTTCCTCTATTTCAAGAATGCGTTTTATGTCGAATGCAGCTTTTTGTTTAATCACTTCTACATCTGCTTTTGGAATTTCACCCAATTCACATCTTGCTTCGCAGGCAAGGATTTCAATTTTGAGCCAGGTATTAAATTTAAATTCATCCTGCCAGATTTTTCCCATTTCCGGGAGAGTATATCTTTCTATCATGAACTTTTCTCCAATTTCATTTGTTTAATTATTTCTTTGTTATTTCTCAATATTTTTAATGTAACTGTTTCGCCGTTAGTGAATTGCTGAAATGCGCCTATCAAAGTCTGTTGATTATTTATAAGGTATTTATCTAACTGCAGGATAATATCTCCGTCCTGAATTCCTGCACGGGCTGCCGGTGAATTTGCTATCACCTGGCTTACTATTACGCCCCTGGTATTTTTAAGTTTGTAATAATTTGCAATTCCATCATCAATGTCTTGGATGTTTAATCCCACATCAAAGTTGCGGTCTACTTTCCCTTTTTCCTTTAATTGTTTTATAATTTTTTTTATTTTATTTACCGGTATCGCAAACCCCAGCCCTATATTCCCGGTGCCGCCGTTAGTATAAATAAGAGTATTCATACCTATAACTTCACCTACACTGTTTGCAAGTGGGCCGCCGCTGTTTCCGCCGTTTATCGCTGCATCTGTTTGAATCATATCCAGGTAAAACCTGTTGTCAAGCGGTTCAAGATTCATACCCGTAGAACTTATCACACCTACTGTTACAGTTGGTTTATCATTCAGGGTGAATAAGCCAAACGGATTACCGAAAGCAATTACCCATTCTCCAATCATATTGTTATCGGAGTCGCCCAGCTTAACGAAAGGAAAATCAGAGCCTTCAATTTTCAATAAACAAATATCGGTGGATTGATCGGTTCCGATTAATTTTGCTTTATACTCTTCACCGTTTGTAAGTGTTACAGTAATTTCACTTGCATTCCCCGCTACATGGTCGTTTGTAAGAATATAGCCGTCGGGTGAAATGATGAAACCCGATCCCAGCTCTTTTACTTTTTGCTGCTGGCCGAAAAATTGTTTGAAGAAGGGATCGTTATTAAAGAATGAACCGAACGGATTCATATTTACCTGTTGAATTGCAGTAACATTTATCCCAACAACAGCCGGACTTATTTTCTGTACCGTTTCGGTAATTGCATTTTTGCGTGAATTATATACATCATTATCTACAGGAGATTTTTTCTCTGATATATTGTTGTAATTATTAGTTTTTAAGTTATTATCTGTCTGGCTTAACAGAACAGCGCTGTGGAACATGAAACAAAGGAAAGTAAAATAAAATATAAATTTATATCTATTATGCATCTTTTTCTCTTTTTGATTTATTTATTATATCGATAAACGGTTCTATATGTTTTATAAAAATTAATATTAGAAGCGAGCTTGTAAAAAGCATTAGTGAAGACATGGAATCTGCACGAGGGAATGAATAATAATATCCAATTTCGTTGGCAGATATAACAACGATGAATGATAAAATAATAGCCCAGATATTAGCAATTAGGATATCTTTTTTTATAATAAAAATAATAACCCAGATTAACATCCAGATCAATGGTAGAAACGGAAATAACAGCACCGTACCGCCTAAAGATGTTGCCAGGCCCCTGCCGCCTTTAAATAACAGCCACGGATTATAACAATGGCTGAAAACAGCGGAAATAAGCGCAATTGCAGGATATCCAAAATCACCTTGAAATAAAAGGACTGGTATATAAACGCTTAAGAGTCCTTTCAGTGCGTCAATCAGCAAAACAAGAATGCCTATAACTTTAGAATTAGTTATTTCGAAGGAATTCATTGCGCCCATATTACCGGTACCGGTGTTTGTTATATCAATCCCATGAACTTTTCGAAGCACTAAATAAGCCGTCGGAATAGAGCCGAGGGCATAGCCAATAATTATGCAAATAAGGTATTTCATAAGGTAATTTTAGGATAATTTGTTATTCAATTGCAAATTTAATAAAATTTCGGGACAGCATCTGCGTAAAAAAGCACCTTAAATTATTTCAAACTAAAATATCATAAAATATTGCTTAGATTAATGAATACTATTATATTTGAAGCCTGAAATTAAGACGGTTTAACTCTTAATTAAGTTTCGTCTTAGATTTTAGAAAAGTTAAAACTCATTACTGCTTAGGTTTAGTAATGAGCCAGAGTAGATTGGAATAAATAGCCCCGACTTTTAAGTCGGGGACGAATGATCTCGATAGTATTTGGCTTTAGCCAAAAAAGACTCTGCATAATGATTTAATGCTATAGGTTCTTAAAAAAAAATGAAAAACAATGCGGGAATAGCTCAGTTGGTAGAGCGCAACCTTGCCAAGGTTGAAGTCGCGGGTTCGAGTCCCGTTTCCCGCTCAACGAATCCCCCGAAGGTTTTTGGGGGATTTTACATTTTATAGTGAAGTTTATTTTATTATTAGATACGGCGCTGTAGCCAAGCGGTCCAAGGCGAAGGTCTGCAAAACCTTTATTCGTCGGTTCGAATCCGACCGGCGCCTCAAGTATAGCCTGAAAATGAAAATTTTCAGGCTTTTTTATGCCTAAACTGATTGATCGAATTGATTTTTATTGCATATAAATTAGAAAAAGATCAGAAGTTTTATCAGAAATATTTTCTGGGGGATGTTTTACTGGTAAATAATTTGTTATTTATTTATATTTATAATAATCTTATAGTATGTATTTTTTCGGGACTTAAACAGTGGAGGTCTCATGCTCAAAGGGTTATTATTTCTTCTTTCCCTTTTTTGTGTTGCAACTAATGCGCAGCAATTAAACAATCCTCAACAAACTCTTAACCAAACTAATAAAAGTTTCTTCATTCAGAATAAAGGACAATGGAATCCTGAAGTTAAATACCTTGCCCGTATTGGTAGTATGAATGCTTGGATAACTAAATTCGGTGTGGTGTATGACTATTACCGGGTAAACAAAAACTTTGATGAGACTAAAATATTGAAGATGAATCCTCAACAAAAAAGAGATTATGAAAATAAAAATACTACCATACAAGGTCATATTGTTAAAATGCAATTGGTTAATGTTGAAAGTAATATAAGAGAAGCAGGCAACAACCAAGAAGAAGGATATTACAATTATTTTATAGGCAACGATCAAAGTAAATGGGCAAGCAATGTGCCGCTTTACAGGAATGTGGAATTGCAGGGAGTTTATAGAAATATAGATGTAAAATATTATTACGATAACGGAATGCTGAGATATGATTACAAAGCAAAACCCGGGGCAGATATTTCACAGATAAAGTTTAAATTTGAAGGGCAGGAAAGTCTAAGTATAAACTCAAATGGAGAACTGATATTAAAGACAAGCATTGGCCAAGTAACAAACTGAAAGATATATGCTTACCAGATGGAAGGTGAAACACAGAAAGAAGTACAATGTCAATTTGAACAAAGAGAAGATGGAACAGTTGGATTAAAAGCAGAAAGTTATGATTCAAATAAAGAACTTATAATTGATCCGCTGGTATATTATAGTAATATTGAGGGAAGCATTTATAATGTTGAAAATTCAATGGCTGTTGATGCCGGCGGGAATGCCTATATAACCGGATGGACGGAATCTACAGATTATCCCACAACAAGCGGGGCTTTTCAAACTACTTTTTTAGGTGGCCCGAGTATATATATTTATAAGGCTTTTGTAACAAAGTTAAATTCAAGCGGCACTAATTTGCTTTATTCTACTTTTATTGAAGGTATGTATGGGGAGGGAACCCTAGCAAATTCAATCGTTATAGATGACAGCGGAAATGCTTATATAACCGGAAGTACAAGTTCTCCGGATTTTCCTACAACAAACGGTGCGTATCAGACAGTCTTTTCTAGTGATGATCATGTTTTTTTAACAAAACTAAACTCAACCGGCAGTGGCTTGGTTTATTCTACTTTTTTGGGAGGGAGTGATGGAAAATCATTAGTTATTGATTCAAGTGGAAATGCTTATATATCAGGAGTCTATCAAACTAATATATCTAATCTTTTTGTGACCAAATTAAACATGTCAGCAGTAACATTTGTTAAACCAAATATTTTAGTTGTTCCAAATAAATTTGAATTATTTCAGAATTACCCAAACCCGTTTAATCCATCAACTACGATAAATTTCTCTGTTCCTAAAACAAGTTTAGTTACAATAAAAGTTTATAATATTCTAGGTAAAGAACTATCTACTTTAGTTAATGAAGAAAAATCAGCAGGGAATTATTCCGTACAATTTTTCGGGAGCAAACTGTCAAGCGGAATATATTTCTACCGGATGCAGGCTGGTAGTTTCTCACAGACAAAAAAACTACTATTGTTGAAGTGATATTGTTTCTCAAGAATTACAAAGAGTCGTGCAATTAAACACGCGCATTTCTTAATTATATTTATAAATAATATTTTTAATAGATGTAAGCAAATAAATGAAACATATAGCTTTACTTCTAATAATATTTGTGTTAACTCAGTTTATAAATGCACAAATAATTGAACCGGTAGACTCACTCCAGAGTATAACATTTCAGAATTTTTCAGGTTCGCTGGTAATTTCAATTTATAATAATCCAACACCGGTAATAATATCTGCAACTTCAATAAATGCTATAACATTCGCCGGAGATACAGCATTATTGGTAGCGGGAAATAATAATTCGGGAACGGTTAATATCCCTTTAGATTCCATACGGCAAATATCATTTCAAGAAGCAGTTACAGAAGTAACCGAACAGGATGGCGCAATTCCGAAACAAATTTCGGTATCGCAAAATTATCCAAACCCGTTTAATTTAAGTACTATAATAAATTATGCTTTGCCCAGTCATCATTAGTTACCATAAAAGTATATAATGTACTTGGCCAGGAATTGAGGACTTTAATTAACGGAGAACTGCAAGCAGATAATTATACGGTTTAGTGGAACGGTGAAAATAATATCGGGCACCCTGTTGCGAGCGGTGTATATATTTACCGTGTTACAGCCGGTCAATATGTTAAATCTTTAAAGATGATACTTTTGAAATAGTTTAATAAAAGTTGATATAAAAAGGGAAATTACAAAGTTATTTAATTAAGAAAGAAGAATATTAACAATGAAAAAAATATTAATGACCGCCTTTGGCGGCATCCCGCAGAAAGCGGTGATAATTTTAATATTAATCGTGACGTTGCAATTAAGCAAAGCCCAGACAGCTTCAATAAAAATAACCAAAAAGAATAGTGCCGGAACAATAACAAGACAAATAGATTCAAGCGGTTTTTCAAGTATATGGAACTTTACCAATACATCAACGGGGTGGATAAGTACAATAAATTATCTTACACCACCTCCGTGTCCCGGAGTACCAATAGTATATTATGCCGGTCAGACTTATCACACTGTTCAAATCGGCAGTCAGTGCTGGCTTATGGAAAACCTTAATGTAGGGACAATGATAAACGGTATGCAAGAACAGACAAATAATGGAATAATTGAGAAATATTGTTTTAAGGATGATTCAGCCAACTGTACAACCTACGGCGGGTTATACCAATGGGCGGAGGCAGTAAAATATAAGAACGGAGCTACAGATACAAGTTCACCAAATCCGGCATTTAGTGGAAACTTACAAGGTATTTGTCCGGGTGGATGGCACATACCGACCGATAATGAATTCGATACATTAGCAAAAGAGGTAAACCAAGATGGCAATGCGTTGAAGGCAATAGGTCAAGACGGTACTAGCACAAATACAAGCGGCTTTTCTGTAATGTTGGCGGGCAGCCGCGGTGACGATGGTTACTTCTACGATTTAGGTTACTACACTTACTTTTGGAGTTCTACAGAAGGCAGTACTATGGGTGCATACACCTTAGACCTGTATGGCAGTGAAAGTTATGTCAACTTAGGCTACTACCATAAGGGACCTGGGTTTGGCATTCGTTGCGTGAAGGATTAGGTGTGCCAAGAAGCGAGAAACATATTGCAGGTATGTTTCGAACAGTTGTGCAGAATGATTGCTTATAACTTATATTAAAGGAAAGAAATACATAAAAATATTTTTGATGAAAGGATAATATTTACGAATAAAAAATTTTCAATTCATATCAGCATTATTTTGTTACTTGCTGCTATCCCGCTTTTTGGGCAGGATAGTTCAAATTGTTTTTTAAATGATTACATACCCAAAAAAGCAATCATCCCTCTGTCCGTAGATGTTAACAAGCCCGCCGGTACTGCTGAAGTAGTTGTTACAATTAATACAACCGACACCCTTGGGAAAATTTCACAATATGTGTTTGGAAATGCGGTAGCTGTTTGGGTTGGACCAAATCAGAATAGTCCTACGTTATTAAAATACGTTAAGATGCTATCGCCTACTCTAATCCGTTTTCCCGGTGGTAGCTGGTCTGATATTTATTTCTGGGACAAATTACCCAATGATATACCCGGAACTATTCCTGACGGCACCACTTATAATTATTCAACCGGTTCATACAAAAATATTTCATTTTATCCGCAGGCCGGCCCTTGGTATAGTTTAACACCTGATAATTATTACAGTATGCGTTCGCAGCTTGGTATTCAAGGACTAATTACAATTAATTATGCCTATGCCCGATATGGATTAAGCGATGATCCGGTTAATCAGGCAGCTCATGAGGCTGCAAATTGGGTGCGCTACGATGCCGGCCAAACAAAATTTTGGGAGATCGGCAACGAAAATGCCGGTCCATGGGAAGCTGGGTGGCTTATTGATACAACTCAAAATAAGGATCATCAGCCCGCTCTTATTACAGGTGATTTATATGGAAAACATTTTAAAATATTTGCAGATTCTATGAGAGCCGCTGCAGCAGAAAACGGAATTCACATATATATTGGAGGACAGATTCTTCACTTTGACGCATCAAACGATTCTGATATTCCAAACAGGACTTGGAATCAGGAATTCTTCAATCAAGTTGGTGATTCGGCAGATTTTTATGTTATGCATAACTATTATGGAGGTACTTATGTTACCGGTATTCAGTTAATGGATGATCGCAGCACAATTGAGCAAAATCTTTCTTTCATTAAGCAGGATATAGCCAATAAACATGCAGCTCCAAAGCCAATTGCTATAACCGAATGGAACATCGGAGGGTCTTCGCCACAAGCGGCAATAACTTCTACTATGAACGGCATGGACGCATGCCTTTTAATAAATGAGATGATAAAGTATAATGTTGGAATGGCTTGCCGTTGGCTTATTGCTAACGGGGAAACTGGAATGTTTTATAACGGCTCAAACACAAGTATTCCACTTTGGAATCCAAGACCTGACTTTTTTTATCTATACTATCTGCAAAGATTTACAGGCGACCATGTGATAAGCACTTCCGTTAATGGAAGCCAAGACATCTATGCTTATGCTTCAATGTTTGCTAGCGGCCACCAGGGTGTTGTTGTGATTAATAAAGGAGTAAACAATCTTGTTGTAGATTTAAATCCGGTGAATTTAATGGTCGGCGGCAAGTATTACATCTATTCTCTTAATACAGGCGATAATACCAATTATCCTCAAACGGTATTTGTTAACAATTTCGGCCCATCCTCAAGTGTAGAATGGGGGCCTTTAGACAGCTTAACCCGTATACCTGCAAGTGCTTATCAAATAGGAAATGAAATTAAATTTATTTCTCCAGCAACTTCCGTTCAATTCATAATGATTGAGCCGGGTAGTCTTGTTTTCACTAATGTAAATGAACTTAAGTTAAATGTTAATCAACAATTTAAATTAAATCAAAATTATCCAAACCCCTTTAACCCATCAACTATAATAAACTACTCTATTCCTAAAGCAGGCCTGGTTACAATAAAAGTTTATGATATTTTGGGTAAAGAACTAACAACTTTAGTAAATGAGCAGAAATCTGCCGGCAATTATTCCGTTCAGTTTTCCGCAAACGGGGGATATACATCAGGTGTATATTTCTACAGGATGACTGCGGGGGAGTTTACTCAAACAAAAAAACTAATATTATTGAAATGATTTAAAAGATAATTTTAATTTTAGTTACAGCAACTAATCATGACATAATAGAAAGTGTAAGCAAAGCTTGCACAAATATTTTAATCCTTTTACAAAATATTGGATTCACTATTTCATCCAGAGATTTTAATATTTTTTCCCCTTTTATTCTGTTATAAATATTTCATCCCTTCCGGGATTTAAACAATAATAGTATAAGCCATCAATTTATTCAACTACATTACTCGTCAGACAAGGGAAATAAGAAATATTCTTCGTTGAGCAGCATTCCCGGCATGCAGTGAATTAAATATTTCAATCTAATGTTTTAGCTATTATTAACTCTTCTTTAAACCTCTCTTCTGAATCCAGCTTACAAAGTAAAGTATCCCTATAACCGCGGATGGGCCGGATATTGAAGCATACCAGCTCCAATGATGATGCAGGCCTACCATTAAAACATAAAAAATAGCCATAATTAAAAAGACGGCCGTACCGATTAAGTCGTATCTCCATGCAATTATTGTAAAAATAAACAGTACAATTGAAGGTAAAAGATGCATAAAAAGCTCCGGGATAATATCCCAGCCGTGATATTCACTGAAAACATCAAGTGCAAATAATGTCAAGAAGAAAATAAAAAGTATGCTTAAAATTCTCGGCGACCAGTAAACAATAACTTTAGTATTAAACACCATTTTAAAATCCTCCTTTTAGGGTTCATTCCAATGTTTATTTATGTTTTACAAGTTATCATCAAAATATTTGGTAATCTTATTGTACATGTGAAAAGTATCAATTCCTCTTACACCATGCTCCTGTCCGGGGTATACTATATAATCAACAGGCACGCCAAGGTCTTCGCACTTCTTAATGAACATCAAATCATTCTGCCAGACAACAACAGGGTCGCTGGTCCCGTGGATCATTAGTAATTTCCCTTTCAGGTTTTGAACATAGTTCAGCAAGCTTGATTCTTTATAGCCGTCGGGATTCTTCTGCGGTGTCTGCATATATCGTTCTGTGTACATAACTTCATAGTAGCTCCAGTCAATTACTGAACCTCCGGCTACGGCAGCCTTAAATTGCCAGGGTGTTCTTGTCATTAAAGATGTTGTCATAAATCCGCCGAAACTCCAACCGAAAACTCCTACACGTGCAGAATCAACAAACGGAAGTAGCTTAAGATAATTTGTACCGAGTGTCTGATCCTCAATCTCGTGCGTACCCAAATGCTTAAACGTTACCTGCTCAAATGCCAAACCGCGATTGGCAGAACCCCGGCTGTCAACTGTGAAAATAACATAACCATGTGAAGCCATAAAATTAAGCCATAGTCCTGCGCCGCCAAGCCATTCATTTGTTATCAACTGTACACCGGGCCCGCCGTACACATAAACCAGCGCCTTGTATTTTTTTGTCGAATCAAAATTCGCAGGAAGTATCATCCTGCTATAAAGGTCATAACCATCACTACTTTTTAATGTGAAGAATTTTGTCTTGCCAAGATTGTAATCCTTTAAGGGGTTTTCTGCTTCATAAACTGTTCTTTCAACTACACCTTTTTTATTAATTACTAAAATTTTGCCCGGTACGGTTAAATTGCTGTAACGGTCAAGAAAATGATTCCCGTCTTTATCTTTGATTACTTCATGAGTTCCGGGTTCAGGAGTAAGCCGGGTTATTTTCCCGGATTCAATATTCACGGAATAAAAAATATTTTCCAGCGGACTTTCTTTTGTTGCCAAGAAGTAAACATTATCACCTTTGGCATCAAAACCGATTAAGCTGGTTACTTCCCATTCGCCCCTGGTTAACTGCTTAATTAATTTTCCATCTATGTTATAAAGATAAAGATGATTCCAGCCGTCTCTTCTGGAAATCCATATAAATTCATCGGTATGATTTTCAACAAAGATTACACCTTGAAGCGGCTGCAGGTACTTGCTGTTTGTTTCCCGGAACAAAGTATCAACTGCCTGCCCCGTAGCTATATCATATTTTATTTCCCAAAGACTGTCCGGATTCCTGTTTAATATTCCTATATAGACGTGCTTTTCATCCGGGTCCCACGAAACGCCTGTTAAATAATGCTCCTTTGGCTCACCCGTATTTAAAAATATTGTTTTACCTGTTTGCAATTCATAAACACCGAGCGTAACCTGCTCGCTTGTCATTCCTGCCATAGGGTATTTTATATTCACAAGCTTTGCAGGGTGAAACGAAATATCCACTATTGGATAGTCCGTAACCATCGTCTGATCTTTCCGGTAAAAGGCAAGGTAATTTCCCTTTGGCGACCAAAAAGTTCCTTTTTCAATTCCGTATTCATTTCGTGCGCAGTACTGGCCGTTAACTATCCCTTCATTTTCATCATTTGTAACCTGCTTTTGCACATTATTTACGGCAACGTACAGGTTATTTTTAATTGTATAAGCCGCAATATTTTGAACTGTACAATCAAGATTATCAGCGCTGTCTTTTGTGCTGTTTAAAAGTTTTAATTCACTATTGTTAAAGTTATATCCCCAGAGCGAATCATTGTTCCAGAAACGGAAAGTATTTCCATCTATCCATTCGATAGTGGGAAAATCCGTAAGGTTTTGATTTGTAAAGGCAAAATATTTGTCATTTAAATTTTTCAAAGTAAGAATAGTATCTTTCAGGCCGGACGCGGTACTTTCAGCAACCAGGTTTGAGTCGGCTACAAATGAAAATTCTTTCTTCCCCGGCCGCCATTGAAGCTGATGAAGTGTCTGCGGGTAAAGTTTCCTGGCATTTTTAGTAACCGATTCTATTGTAAGTTCCTTTTTTTGGCAAAGTCCTGCTGCAGTAACCAAAATTAAGAGAAAAGAAATGTACTTTAATGATTTCATAATTTATCCTGAAAATATTTTTGTTATTAATTCTTTTGGCACTTCTTCAAAATAATAATTTGTAATATTTAAATTTTTATCACGGAATTTCCAGATTTCTTCAATAGCCTGTTTCTTTTGGCTGTATTTTGCTTTTTTTGAAAACTTATCATTTGAAGCTAATACATAACAGGGTTTCTTGTAATATCTGCACAATACCGCTGCAGCAAGACTCCCGGTTTTATTTATTACATTGCCGTTAATTAATATTGAATCAGCACCTAAAATTACCGCATCTGCCCTGGGAATACAATAAGACATCATTGCATCTGTTATTACTTCAACTTTGATATTCTCTTTTAATAAGTGTTTTGCAAATATACGCCCTTCAAATTTTGGGCGGGATTCGCAGATAATTATCTTCAGGAGTTTGTTGTTTTGGGCACAAAGCTTAAATATCTCTATAAGAGTTTTACTATTTGATAATGTTAACACAGTGCGTATATTTTTCAAATAAGGTTCGGCGTTTTTATAGATTCGTACAAATTTATTTCCTGAATTTTCTGCGAACTGTCTTAAGAATTTTTCCGGTCCGCCGGTATTACTGGATTTTAAAACTTTCTCTAATGAATTAATATAATTTTCAACTCCGGTAAATTGAAAAAGGCCGGCTTTAATTTTTCTTATGGCGAATTCAACTACTTTCAGGTCGTCGATTATTTCAAGAAGGTAATTGTTTAAGCCGGATAAAATTTTTTCAGATCCTGAAGTCTTATCGGTTAATATTTTATCCAGCTTATTTTTGTTTTTCAATGTGATGTTAAAAAAAATGTTTAAATAAAACCTGGAATGAAATGCCATTCAGCCATTCGCATCTGATTAATACTATTTATCCATTAACTTTTTAATATTTCTTAGAGCCTGTTTTATGCGCTGGTCGTTTTCCACCATGGAAATACGCAGGTAACCTTCTCCATATTCGCCGAAAGCTACGCCGGGTGATACCGCTACTTCGGCTTCATCAATCAGCAATTTGGCAAATTGTATCGACCCCATATCTTTAAATTTATCAGGGATTGGAGCCCAGACAAACATACTTGCTTTTGGCTTTTTAACATTCCATCCGACACTGTTCAAACCTTCAACAAGAACATCGCGCCGTTTTAAATAAACTTCGGCAACCGCTTCAGTAACTGAATGAGGGGAGTCCAGCGCCGCAATCGCCGCTACCTGTATCGGTGTAAAAATCCCATAATCATAATAACTTTTTAATTTAGCAAGCGCTTTACAAATCTCCGCATTACCGACGCAAAATCCCACGCGCCACCCTGCCATATTGTAACTTTTAGACATAGTAAAAAATTCAACGGCAACATCTTTTGCTCCGGGAACCTGGAGTATGGATGGCACTTTTGTGCCGTCAAAAACTATATCGCTGTATGCCATATCATGTACTATTATCATTTCCGTTTTTTTAGCATAAGCCACTATCTCCTTTAAATAGTCCAGGTCCACAACAGCAGTTGTCGGGTTAGCCGGGAAATTTAAAATCAGCATTTTGGGCCTCGGCCACATTGCCCTGGTAATAAGAGAAATATCCGGTACAAAATGATTTTCTTCACTTAGAGGGATTGAAACTACATTCGCCCCGGCTGCGGTAACACCGTATATGTGAATAGGATAAGTCGGGTTTGGAACAAGCACAACATCTCCTCTATCAAGCATTGTCAGGCATAAATGTGCCAGCCCTTCCTTGCTTCCGATTGTAGCAACAGCTTCTGTGGCAGGGTTTATATCTACGTCAAAGTCGCGTTTATATTTTCTTGATATGGCTTTTAATATTGCAGGTATCCCTTTTGAAACGGAATAACGGTGGGTCTTCGGGTCGTCTACAGTTTGTCGTAATTTATCAATAATAAATTTTGGCGTCGGCTGGTCCGGGTTTCCCATACCAAGGTCTATAATATCAATACCTTCCTGTCTTTTTTTCAACTTAATTGCATTTATTTCAGCAAAAAGATATGGCGGAAGCTGATCTAATCTTTTAGAGAATTTCATCTTATTCTTTCACATTTAATAATTTGGATATTACAAAGGTACAATTTTTCTAAAATAAATATCTATTTCGCCGTTTAAATAATTTATTTATGTGTTAAAAAATAATTGCAACAATCTAAATGTTTTATAATTTTTATCTCTAATATTACAATAATTAAATATTGTGTTAATTGGCCTCAGTATAAAACGGATTTTTAAAATATTGAAAAAGTTGCAAAACTTTCTTCAGTATTTTCGACAGGTAAGTTAATTGGAGTATTCTGTGTTAATATATCGATACCTATATAATGCTTACTTGCCCGGTAGCGGTAAAAATTTTGTAGACTCTGTTTCAAACTCTGATACATCTAAATTAAAAAAATCCACCTGGGGATGAGAAAATGACCTGGTGCTGGCTGGGTACAATATTATGTACTATATGTTTTGAAGATATTCGTTTTAATTCGTGAAATTCGTATTTTGTAATGTTAGAAGTGAAATAATGAAAGTAAATAAAATGAAACTGCAATTTATAATAATTTCAATTTTTATTTTTGCACTATTCACAGGCCTGCAAGCACAAGATAAAAATAATGAAATACAAAAATATATTTCCGTAACAAAATTTGATACTGCGCGTGATGCCCAAAAGGATCTGAAGGATGCCATTGCTGAGGCCAAAAGAACAAATAAAAAGATTTACGTTGACGTCGGTGGTGAATGGTGCATCTGGTGCCACCGGCTGGATAATTTCTATGATTCAAACAAAGACCTTCAGGATTATCTGAATAAACATTATGTGTATCTGAAAATAAATTTCAGCAGGGAAAACAGGAATCAAGCTGTATTATCACAGTTCCCAAAAATAGAAGGATATCCTCATATATTTATTCTTGATAAAACAGGCAGTTTGATTAAATCCAAGAATACCGGGGAACTGGAAGATGGTAAAGGATACAGTCACGATAAGGTATTGTCATTTTTAAAAGAATTTAGCGGTAAATTATAAAATTGTATAGACCCCGGCAGAATAAACCTGGATTATCTCGGTTATAAAATTTACCCGGTTCAAATTTTATTTTGAATTTTAATTTATAAAATTTATCTTAGAATTAGTTCTTAAAAATATTTACGGTGTCCTGTTTAAAAACAGGAAGAATAGGGAATCCGGTTGAACTCCGGAGCTGTCGCGCAACTGTAATAAGCGTTAATAAGCAGTATATAGTCACTGTCTGGAATGAAGATGGGAAGACGCTGCTAATAGCTTTAAGTCAGGAGACCTGCCGTAAAGAATAATATAATCAACCTTCGCGGGCGAGGTTAGATTAAAGAAACACAACCAATCTTTATAACGGTTACACTTTCTTTAACTCCCCACGAAGTTACAACCTTAATCATTTTTTTCTAAAGGAGTAACTTCTATGTATAAGAGTGCGCTTACACTGTTTCGTTTTACTTTAGCTATCCTGTTAACTTTTCTCATTGCTGCAAATGTCTTTTCACAGGATTCTTCCAGGGTATATAAGTTATTCGAAATAGTCGTTTCGGCAACAAGAACAAATACACCTTCCGTAGAAATAGCCAGTTCAATTACTGTAATTGATTCTGCCTCTATTGCACAATCAAATAAAACAAATGTGCTCGGCCTGCTTAGAGATCAGTATGGATTAAGTATTTCTCAAAGCGGTGGCCCTGGTCAAATTGCACAGTTATATATGAGAGGCGCGGAACCGGGAAATGTACTTGTATTAATTGACGGTGTAAAATTAAATAACCCGGATAACCCCGCTAATTCATATGATTTTTCAAACCTTCCTACGGACAATATTGAAAGAATAGAAATACTTAGAGGCGCACAAAGTACTCTTTACGGTTCCGACGCTATGGCAGGTGTTATTAATATTATAACTAAAAAGGGTGATGGTACTCCGTCCTACTTTCTTAATTTGGAGGGAGGTTCGTTAAATTCGTATAAGGGTGTTGCCGGTACAAGCGGTAGTTACGGACAGGCAGATTATTCTGTAACTTTCAGTAAAACCGGAACCGATGGAATTCCCGCTGCAGATGAAGTATATGGTAATACACATTCCGATAGTTATAATGATTATAATATCTCTTCCCGGTTCGGCTGGATGATAAATCCCGGTTTTAAGTTAAATGCTTATGCTAATTTTAATTCAGGTAAAACCGGTCTTGATCAATGGGCAGGCCCGTATGGCGATGATCCTACTTATGCAGATTATCATCAGCAGGGAGAATACAAGGCTGAAACAGATATTAATGCCTTTAACGGCTTATGGCATCAGGATATTAGTTTCTCTTTTATGAGGAATTTAACAAGATATAACTATGATTCAACATTGTATAACCCGGTATCTTCTAGAAGTTTTTACCAGGGGAATATTTATCAATTGGATTGGCAGAATACTATCAGATCATTACAGTCGCAGGTTGTAACATTCGGGCTCTCGGCTGCAAAAGAAAACTCATCATCTTCTGAAACTGACTTATCTTCAGAATATGGAAATTACATTTCAGCTTTTCCTGAAAAAGATATGAATACAATATCAGGTTATTTACAGGATCAAATTAAAATATCAGGTAACATATTTACCACCGCAGGTCTAAGGTATGATAATTATGATGATTTAGGCTCAGCGTTAACTTACAGGATTACTCAAACTTATCTTATTGGAGAAACTGGCACAAAATTGAAAGCGGTTTTTGGAACCGGTTTCAAAGCTCCTTCTTTATTCGATCTTTACGACCCTGCTTACGGAAACCCAGGATTAAAAAGTGAGAAAAGTAATGGGTGGGAAGCAGGATTTGAACAATATTTAATTAATTCAAATGTTTTAATTGGAGTTACATATTTTGACAATTACTATTGGGATTTAATCGGTTATAACAGCAATTATGTAAGTATCAATATTGATAAAGCACAAACTTACGGGGTTGAATCTTATTTAACCGCTGAACTCAGTAATGCAATAAGCGTAAACGCAAGTTATACATTAACTAATTTGATAAATAAATCACCGGAGGATGAGAATTTTTCTTTAATCAGGAGGCCAAAAAATACCGGTGCAATTACTTTTAATTACAATTTTTCAAACGAAGCTGATATAAATTTTGATGCCATATTCGTAGGTAAAAGAAACGATACTGAATTTTTATTCAATCCGGAAATTTATACCTTTAATCCTCCACAGACAGTACAGCTTGGCGCATACACATTAATTAATATTACTGCCTCTTATTCAATCTTAAAAAATGTTCAGGTATATGCAAGATTAGATAATGCTCTTGATAAAAAATATGAAGAGGTCTGGGGATATGGTACGGAAGGCAGAACAGGTTATGTAGGTATTAAATTAAATATTAAATGACCTTCCATTAATCCCCTCCTTAATAAGTAGGGGAACGGCTTTAGCCGGGGGTGGTAAAAGATTTAGTAACGTTTTCCATATTATTTCCCGGCGGGAATAAACAATTTTATTAAATAAGAAATGATAGATGAAAAATTAATTATTACAAATTTAGAGTAATATAAATAAATAATTGGGAGTAATGTTTTATGAAATATGAAAAAATTAATTTACGGTTCAGTGTATTGCTGGGAGTAGTTACCTTTGCAGCCGTTACACGGATCCTAACTCCGCCTTTACTTGGGCATCCCTCTAATTTTGCACCTATAAATGCAATAGCCTTGTTCAGCGGATGTTATTTTAGCGGAAAGCTTGCAAAATATATTATCCCACTGCTTTCTGTTTGGGTAGGGGATTTATTTATCGACTATATATACCTTCATAAATTCATGTTATTCTACAGCGGTTTTTATTGGCAGTATGCCTGCTATGTATTAATGGTAGTGATTGGGATTATGCTCTCTAACAGGGTAAAGCCGCTTAACCTGCTTGCTGCAGGAATTTCATCTTCAGTACTTTTTTTTATAATAACAAATTTCGGAGTCTGGATGGGCTTTGGTATGTACCCTCATTCTGCGGTTGGGCTGGCTGCATGCTATACTGCCGCAATACCGTTTTTCAGTTCAACTCTGCTAAGCGATATTGCATACTCGGCATTATTCTTCGGCAGTTTTGAGTTTGCGCAAAGAAAAATTCCGCAATTAGCAGTGAATTATTTTTCATAAAATGATATACTTTATTACAGGCGGGCAGCGGTCGGGTAAAAGCAGTTATGCGCAAAAACTGGCTCTTCAGCTTACTGGCAGCCCCGTATTTGTTGCCACTTCACGCGTTTGGGATGACGATCATAAGGATAGAATTGAGCGGCATAAAAAGGATAGGGACGACCGATGGACAACAATTGAAGAAGAGAAATATTTAAGCGATATAGATTTGAAAAATAAGGTTGCCGTTATTGACTGCATCACTTTATGGCTTACTAATTTTTTTGTTGATAATCAGTTCGACGTTGAGATTACACTAAATGAAGCCAAAAATGAACTGGATGCCCTGAGCAGGAAAGATTCAACATTAATTATTGTTTCTAACGAGATAGGAATGGGACTGCATGCAGAAACAGCGGCAGGAAGAAAATTTACTGATTTACAAGGCTGGACGAACCAGTATATTGCAGCTCTTGCAGAGAAAGTGTTTTTGATGGTTTCCGGGATTCCCGTCCAAATAAAATAATTTCTCTGCAGGAAGTATTTCCTTCACAAAGACAAAGAGAAAATATTCGGTGAGCGATTTACTTTTAATAATTTAATTAAAAATATGAACAAACAAAAAGCGGTTTTTAACTGGAGTGGTGGAAAAGATTCATCAATTGCTTTATATAAAGTATTGCTTGAATGCGAGTACGAGATAAGTTATCTATTAACCACTGTCAGCAGTTCCTTTAAAAGAATCGTACAGCATGGTGTAAAAGAGAAATTACTTGAAATGCAGGCTGAGAGTATCGGGATCCCGTTGTACAAATTATACATGCCCGAAAATACAGATATGGACGTATATAATTCGCTGATTAAACAAACATTACTAAATTTAAAAAATGAAAATATCAATACCGGTATTTTCGGGGATATATTTCTTGAAGACTTGCGAAAATACAGGGAGGAAAAATTAGCAGAAGTAGGTGTGAATGCTGTTTTCCCTATCTGGAAATACCCAACACATAGTTTAGTCAGGCAATTTATTGAAACCGGATTCAAAGCTGTGATAGTTTGTGTTAATGAAACTTATCTTGATAAGAGTTTTGCCGGTAGAGAAATAAACTTTGATTTTATCAGGGATTTGCCTCCCGGTGTTGATCCATGTGGTGAGAACGGAGAGTTTCATTCATTTGTTTATGACGGCCCTATTTTCAAAAAACCGGTAAAATATCAGTTGGGTGAATTAATTAAAAAAACATACAATCCGCCAAATAATGACGAAGTAATAAATAAGGAATTTGAGCGGGTTCCTGAAATAGTTTTTTGGTACCGTGATTTGATACATGCTGACTAATATCATTAACACAGTAAAATATTAATTTAAGGAAAATCAAAAATGAAATTCAACATATCAAAAGTATCGCTTGAACTAAAAGAAAAAATACAGAAGAAAATAAATGAGAAAACAAAGCCTTTAGGCTCGCTTGGAAAACTTGAAGATACGGCTTTGAAAATAGCGCTTATCCAAGATACACTCTCGCCAAATTTAATTAATCCCGCAATAATTGTTTTTGCCGGCGATCATGGTATATGCGAGGCAGGTGTCTCCGCATATCCTAAGGAAGTAACTTATCAGATGGTAATGAATTTTTTAAACGGCGGAGCGGGTATTAACGTTTTTTGCGGGCAGAATAATATTCAGATTAAAGTTGTAGATTCGGGTGTGGGTTTCGATTTTCCGGAGAATCTTAGTCTGATTAATGCTAAAATTGCTTATGGGACCAAAAATTTTTTAACAGAACCGGCAATGTCTGCTGAACAATGTGAACTTGCAATTAATAGAGGAGCGGAAATTGTTCAGCAGGTACAAAGCAATGGCTGTAATATCATAGGATTTGGTGAAATGGGAATTGGCAATACGTCGTCGGCAGCCGTTATTATAAATCAATTAACAAATCTGCCTCTTGAAACATGTACGGGCAGGGGGACCGGACTTGACGATAAAGGCCTTGCAAAGAAAAGAGAAATATTGAACCGGGCAATTAGCAATCATAAAGTTATTGATAAGGATCCTGTGAAGATCCTTTCTACATTCGGGGGCTTTGAAATTGCTATGATCTGCGGAGCAATCCTTAAAGCTGCGGAACTCAAAATGGTAATTATGATTGATGGTTTTATTGTAACATCGGCTTTGCTGGCGGCATATAAAATGGAAAACGCCGTTCTGGATTATTGCATTTTCACGCATGTATCTGATGAGTACGGGCATAAATATTTATTGGATGAATTAAAGGTTGAACCACTCGTAAATTTAAGAATGCGGTTAGGTGAAGGAACAGGCGCTGCTGTAACGTATCCTATTATTCAATCGGCGGTGAATTTCTTAAATAAGATGGCCTCTTTTAACTCTGCGGGCGTAACCGGGAAAAATGAATAAACAGATAAAAATATTTTTTACCGCTTTAATGTTTTTTACAAGAATACCCTGTCCAAAATCGGTTGATCATTCGGAAGAATATCTGAATAAAGCTTCCATGTACTTTCCTTTAATCGGATGGATTGTAGGGGGGGCTTCAGCTTTCATTTTTTGGATTTCAATAAAATTATTCCCTGTCTCTCTATCCTTAATATTTAGTATGATTGCGTCCATTTTGATAACAGGCGCGTTCCATGAGGATGGTTTTGCAGATGTCTGCGATGGTTTCGGCGGTGGATGGACTAAAGAAAAAATACTTGAGATTATGAAAGATTCGAGAGTAGGATCGTATGGAATTATTGGGATGATCTTAATGCTTGGTACAAAATTTTCCGTATTATTTCAGATTAATGTTCATTTAATTCCTGTTGTACTAATTGCAGGGCACAGTATCAGCCGCTTTACTTCTACTACACTAATTTTCACCAATAGTTATGTAAGAGAAAATGATGACAGCAAAGCTAAACCGCTTTCTAAGAAAATGACTTTACCGGAACTACTAATTGCTGCAGTTTTCGGATTACTGCCTTTATTATTGTTAAATAATTATCTTTTTATACTCGTCATTATCCCTGTATTTTTAACCCGCTGGTATTTTGTGCATTATTTTGTTAAATGGATAGGGGGATATACAGGCGACTGCCTTGGTGCAGTTCAGCAGGTTGCAGAAGTAGTATTTTATATTTTTGCCGGTTTAATTTCATGGAAATTTATTTAATAAGGCACCCCGAAGTAAATATTGATCCCGGGATTTGTTACGGATGGTCCGATGTAGGAGTATCCGATGACTCACTTAAATTTGCCGTTGCAAAAGTCCTTAGAAATATTCCCGGTAATTCCGGGTTTAATTTTTATTGCAGTGATTTAATCAGGTGCAGAGTTCTGGCTGAAAAAATATCCAGCGGTAATATATATTATTCTTCCGCTATCAGGGAATTAAATTTCGGTAATTGGGAAATGAAATTATGGAACGAAATCCCGCAGGATGAACTTAACTTCTGGATGGAAGATTTTGTTAACCGGAATTGCAGCGGCGGTGAATCATACAAAGAATTATGTGATCGCGTAATCAATTTTTGGAATAGCCTGGTAAAGAAAGATGACGATAAAATTGCTGTAATTACTCACGGTGGTGTAATCCGTTCGATCCTATGCCATGTCCTGGATATACCCCTAAAAAATGCATTTAAATTAAAGATTGATTATGCAGGCATATCAAAGTTAGTAATACATAAAAATTTGGAAACTGTGGAGTTTATAAATAAATAAGAGATCAATTTTACATGTCGTAACGTACACAATTTCTTAGTTATATTGACTTTACATTGTTAGGTATGATATATAAATAGAAAAATAATTAAAAAAAGAAAATAAATCCCGTCAGCGATGAAATAATAGTACTTTTTTTTGTCTTAAATCATAAATTATTTTCTTTAAATATTCTACATATTCTTAACTTCAGATCATTGTAAAATTTTAATATTGATAAATTATATAGTTTACATACCGAGTAAAAAAATAGTAGAACCCATGGGATAATATAGTATACTACGTGTTCCGGATTCATGTCGCCGGCATACCATAATTTTCTATAAAATCTATCTGACATTGATTTGCCTGCGCTGTCCCATTGTGCTGAAGCAGCTTTGTAATTAAGCAAATATCTAATATTTCCTTTAGCTGTAGTATCTATCAAAGATTCAAGCGCATGATGAGTTATGCCCTGCGTGAGTTGTCCACGTTTGAACATGTCTTCTTGATGTACATCCAAACCGTACATGATCATTATATAAATTGAAAGTCCTATCAAAATAGGTATTTTGTTAATTCTATCTTTATTTAATAAGGTGGGTATAAGTATTGCGAATACTGCGATATATATAGTTTTTGTTTGTCTTCTCCCTTCTTCACTTGAAGAAGTTAAGTTATCACCAGTAGTTTCTCTTTCTTGTAATAATGAAATAAGTTCTGAATTATGTTGAAAAAATTGATCATTATAATTCTTTGATGAATCTTTTGCAATAAGTATATCAGTATTAGGGTTAATCGGATAATTAGGTTTGCCACCCTGGTGAATAATTATTATTATACAAAATAGAGCAAATTCGAGTTTAAGTACGTATGTAAATACTTTATTCAAGATATTATAATTTTCTAAAGAATATTTTAAAGTTAATTAATGTTCGAATTACTACTGTAATTTAAGTCTTTCGCTAGAATATGGCAATAATTAATAATTTAGTGACGTTAATAAAAATTATAAATTAATATAATTAGTCGGTGTAATTATTATTCAATATTATCAGTTCAAGATGAAAATTATAAGATCGTATAAATACATGTGTAGATATTTGTTCTATCCTGAAAATCCATTTATCCTGCAAATCCTGGTTCAGACGTCTTAAAATCATTAAAATCATAAGAATCATAGTTCAAACAGTTTCTTCTTCCGTAATAAAATTTTTTATATCAAATGTAGAGGCTTCAGGCGGGTTATTATGTGTGTTATAGCTGGAAAGATTTGCATATAGTTCTTCTTTGTTTGTATAGTCTTTCAGGTAAAATGTCCTTACTTTATTGCGGTTCTTAATAAGCCAGTTTAATGTAATCTTCATTTTTTCAAGATCTTCCTCGTTCGGGAGGATGTCTAAATTTATCGTTTCCGAATAATAATCATCAAGCGCTTCTTCAAAATTGTCTCTGTCGTTCATGGCGTACTTTTTAATAAAAATTTTACCGGCGATCATAAGTAGATAATCTTTTGCAAAAGCCTCGCTTACTTCAAAAAGTACTTTAGCGGAGTTAACCGGCTCTGCAAGCAGCGATGTTTTATGTGTCTGGGAAAGTATCATATCGATTACTTCTTTAACCTCCGCAGCTTTTTCATACTTCTCTTTATTGGAGTATTCTTTCATCTTATTCAACAGCCTGTTCAGGGCGAACTGGTTTTTGCCGTATAAAAATTCATAAACTTTTTCCAGTTCGTCAAAATAAGCCTGCTTGTCTTTATTCACGCATGGAGCAGTGCATCTTTCTATTTCTGCAAGGAAACAGGATTTACTCTTGTTATATTCGGTATCGCCGCATTCCCTGATTAAAAAAGTTTTCAATATCATCTCCTGTACGGCAACGGCTTTTTTCCTGGAAATGAATAACCCGAAATAATCATTCCCGTCAAAGTCAAAATAATTGCATATTTCAACGGCAGGGAATTCATGTGTTGTAGTTATTCTTAAAAAATATTTATTTCCGTATTCCTTCAGCATTACATTATGCCTGGGACTTACGATTTTAATGAATTCCGCTTCCATTAATAAAGCAGTCAGCTCTGTGTTCGTTAATTCAATTTTTAAATGTGAAGACTGTTTAATAATTTTCTTTGCTTTTCTCGGCGCTGTCTGCAGAAAATAAGATTTTACCCTGTTCTTTAGAGATTTAGCCTTCCCGATATAAATTATATCATCTTTTGCATTCAGAAAATAATAAATACCCGGGGCATCCGGCAGTACGGATATATCTTCACCCAGCTTTTTTTTATAATTTACCTGCTGCTGGTAGCCTTTCGGGGCCGATTGGTAGTGAAGTAATTCATTAACAAACCTTATATTAAAATTTTTAACTTCCTTTATCAATTTTATCAGTAGCTTAGCGGTTACTTCTGCATCGCCCAAGGCACGGTGGGCTCCGCTGTTCTTAAGTCCAAGGTGTTTGCAAACTACAGCAAGTGATTTGCTTCTGAGCATGGGATACATGCGGCGTGATAGTTTTAAAGTACAAAGGCCCGGGTTATAAAGCGGCTCCTTACCGCAGTACATAAATTCTTTTTTTAAGAAACTGCTGTCGAAGGAAAGATTATGTCCGGATATAATGTCGCTGCCTATAAATTCGGTAATCTCATTGGCAACATCTTCAAAAAAAGGTGCGTCGTAAACATCTTCATTGGTTATACCGGTCAACTGGGTTATAAAATAGGGTATATCTTTTCCCGGGTTTATAAATGAACTGTACGTATCAACAATTTTTAATTTTGAAATTTTTACAAGCCCGATTTCTATAACGCCATTGGATCTTGGCGATAGCCCTGTCGTCTCTAAATCAACAACACAATAATCTGCTTCTTCAATCGGCAAATTGGAAATATCTTCTGTCATCATACTGTAAATCTATTATTAAAATTTAAAGATTCAAAAATTCTTAACCAAACGCTGATCCGCCTATACCGGATATGAATGTTTGATTGAATGATTTTCTTCTTTATACTTCTACTACTTAATAATAAAAAATTAAACATTTGTACTTCAGAGCAACAAGCAAACAAAGGTTAATATTTTCAAACGCTTAAAATAAAGTGCAATTTTTTTATTTTTCTTCGTTTTTAGATATATTGACCGCATTAATTAGGAATAATATGGCTTCATTAAATTTACTTTTTGTTGGTGATATTGTAGGAAAACCGGGCATGGATTTAGTCCAGGCGTGGCTTCCCAGTTTAATTCAGAAATATAAGGCAGATATGGTAATCGCTAACGGAGAAAACTCTTCGGATGGTAAAGGATGTACGGAAAAAGAAGGGAAAATTCTTTTTGATCTGGGTGTTAATGTTATTACCGGGGGAAATCACACATGGGATAAGCATCAATCGCAGGATTACCTGAAAAAGGAACCAAAGGTGCTTCGCCCGCTTAATTATCCAAAAGGTACATACGGCAATGGTTATTATGTGGCCGAAACTCTTAAAGGAAAAGTTGCAGTTATAAATATGCAGGGTAGAACTTTTATGGCCACCATCGACTGTCCTTTTAAAGCTTCCGATTGGGTGCTGGCAAAATTGAGAAGTGAAACAAATATGATTTTTCTTGATTTTCACGCGGAAGCAACCGCAGAAAAAATTGCTATGGTAAATTATCTTGACGGCAAGATTAGTGCGATGGTAGGAACACATACGCATGTTCAAACTTCCGATGAAAGAATATTTCCCAATGGAACAGGTTATATTACTGACGCGGGTATGACGGGGCCGTATGAATCGGTTATAGGAATGAAAACTCAGGCGGCTATAAACCGGTTTATCTTCCAAACACCTCAAAAATATGAAACTGCTGAAAATGACTCTCATTTATGCGGTGTTTATTTTAAAATTAATACTGAAACAGGTAAAACACAGGAAATTGAGAAAATCACTTTCCCTGATTTTGTAAAGAAAATAGAGTAAAGTTTAGGTTACAATTATTACTATGAAAAATTTTCCCCTGCCAAGATTAGACAAAGATGATGCACTTAGGGAACTTCTTATGCCGTACAGCAGATTTAAACCCGGCAAGATATGGAATGACCCGGAAGGGAAACATAAAATAGCGTGCCTGGATGCTTCAGATACAAATGCTGTTAACGAACTGGCCGTAAGTGATAAAGCATCGCTTGCCGTGCATGATCCGCCTTATAATTTTGTCGCTTTTGAGGAAAAAGATCCTCATAAATTTATTGAGTGGTGCCGTAAATGGGTGGGCATAACCAGCGCTTGCCTTTCTGAAAATTCATCTTTTTATATTTGGCTTGGCGCCGACCAGAATAATCATTTTCAACCGCTCGCGGATTTTATTATTATGATGCGTGAGTTCGGCTTTGATTCCCGCAGTTTTATTACAATGAGAAATCAGCGCGGGTATGGAACCCAGAAAAACTGGATGTCCATCCGCCAGGAACTCCTTTATTATACTAAGGGAAAACCTGTATTTAATATTGAGGCAGAGTATACCGATATCCCCAAGATTTTAAACGGGTACTACAAAACTATAAACGGCCAAAAAACTAAAAATTTTGAGAGGAGCAAATCAGAATTTATCCGCGCAGGCAATGTATGGGTTGATATTCAGCAGGTATTTTACAGGATGGAAGAAAATGTAAACGGCTGTTATGCGCAGAAACCCTTAAAATCAATAGACAGGATAATACTTGCAAGCAGCAATAAGAATGATATTGTAATTGATTTTTTTGCTCATTCCGGGGCGACATTACTTTCCGCCGAAAGGCATGGAAGAAAATGTTATACATCCGATATTGATCCTGTCTTTTGTGAAATTGTTTTGAGAAGGCTTGAAAATTTCAGGGCAACTGGAAAATCCGGCTGGCAGAATTCTAACCCGTTTGAAGCAGAAATAGTAAGCGATCAAAAATTGAAAGATTATTTATCGGCTAACAGCGAAATTGAAATCCCGCCCGATGAAGATCAGGATGAGCCGGATCAACATAATAAAGCAGTTAATCTGTAAAGTATTTTGAAAGGAAGTATTTAAGAAAATGGAACTGATAGACGGTAAAAAAGTAGCGGCGGAAATTAAAGTAGAGCTTAAACAAGTTGTTGCTGAGCTCATTAAAAATGGTAAAAATGTTCCCGGGTTGGTAACAATTCTTGTAGGTGAAAATCCCGCTTCCGAAAGTTATGTTAAGAGCAAGGCAAAATCCTGTTTGGAAATAGGTATGCGGTCAAAAATAGAAAAATTAAGCGCCGATACTTCCGAAGAGGAACTGTTAAATCTTGTTGAAAAATATAATAATGACAAAGATTTCCACGGCATATTGGTTCAGCTCCCCGTGCCTAAACATATAAATGAAGATAAAATAATTGATGCAATTTCACCTCAAAAGGATGTGGACGGGTTCCATCCTGTGAGCGTTGGGAATTTAGTGATAGGTAAAGATACTTTTGCCCCTTGCACACCGGCAGGCATACAGGAACTTCTTATCCGTTACGGGATAGAAACAAAAGGTAAGCATGTAGTTGTTATCGGCAGGAGCAATCTTGTCGGTAAACCAATTGCCAATATAATGCTTCAGAAAAAAGAAGGCGCAAATGCAGTAGTTACTATTTGCCATTCTGCTGCTAAAAATCTTGCTCAGTATACCGTTCAGGCTGATATTCTAATTGCGGCTATCGGCAGTCCGCATTTTGTAAAAGCGGATATGGTTAAAGAAGGTGTTGTTGTGATTGACGTAGGTATAAACCGTGTTGAAGATGCAACAAAACCTAAGGGGTATAGAATTGTCGGCGATGTTGATTTTGAAAGTGTTGCTCCTAAATCATCTTATATAACACCCGTTCCGGGCGGAGTTGGTTTAATGACGGTTGCTATGCTGTTAAAAAATACTTATAAAGCTTATAAATTATATGGCGGAATAAATGGATAAAAATAATATAGATCAAATCGTTTCTCAGGATATTGTAGAAAAAATGCTAAGTGATTATTTGGAACATTCCGTATCGAGCATTTCAGACAGGATCGGGATTATTGAACCGGCCGATAAAAATATTGCCGGAAAAATCGACCATACACTGCTTCAGCCGGATGCAGTACCCGGTGCTATAAATACACTATGCGTTGAAGCTAAACAGTATAAGTTTGCCGCTGTTTGTGTTAATCCAATTTATGTGTCTCAATGTCGTGAGTTTCTTAAAAACAGCGGTGTTAAAGTATGCACGGTAATTGGTTTCCCGCTGGGAGCAAATACTGCTGAAACTAAAATATTTGAAACCGAACAGGCAATTAAAAACGGAGCCGGTGAAGTTGACATGGTCATCAATATAGGGATGCTGAAAAGCGGCAATTATGAATTTGTTTTTAATGAAATAAACAGTTTTGTATCTGTTACAAAGAAAAACAATGTGGTTTGCAAAGTAATATTGGAAGCTTCCCTGCTAACCGATTTTGAAAAAATTAAAGCCTGCTTGCTTTGCAGGGAAGCCGGTGTAGATTTTGTTAAAACATCTACAGGCTTCGCAAGTGAAGGCGCTTCCGCAAATGATGTGGCGTTGATGAAATTTATTGTAGGAGATTCTATCGGTGTAAAAGCTTCGGGCGGCATCAGGTCAAGAAAAGATGCTGAAGCTATGTTTGCCTGCGGGGCAGACAGGATTGGTACCAGTTCCGGTGTCTTTATTGTTACATCATGATCTTAGATATAGTTTTAAATAAAACGGATGACGGCTGCACTGCTGAGATACCCAGCCTTAAAGGATGCGAATGCTGGGCACATGATGAAGATACGGCCATGAATAAGATCCTGGAGCTTGCCGCTTATTATTTAAAAACCGATGTTAAAAAATTCAAACTGGATAAAGCAAGGGGAACAAGAAATAAGATCGTTTATAAACTTGTATTTAATAAAAGTAGTTAGTGGAAGAATTCAAAACCGAGAAAAGAAAACAGAAAATTCGTTCTGTTGCGTATGCCCGGCAAAAATCGCTGCGGATTGTATTGGAAAATATTCATGACCCGCACAACGTAAGTGCAATCTTCAGAACGTGCGATGCCGTGGGCGTTCCTAAAGTTTCTCTTCTTTATACAGTTGAAAAATTTCCTAAGATCGGCAAAAAATCGTCTGCATCTGCATTCAAGTGGGTTGAGAAAGAAAAGTTCAAAGATGTTGAGGCGTGCTATGCCAGCCTGCGCGCAGAAGGTTTTACAATCCTTGCTTCATCCATATGCAGCGATGCTGTTTCACTTTATAATCTGGACCTGACGCAGAAAACGGCAATTGTACTGGGAAATGAGCACCGCGGGGTTTCCGAAGAAGCGGCACAATTGGCCGATAAAAAATTTTTGATCCCTATGTGCGGCATGGTGCAAAGCCTTAATGTTTCTGTTGCCTCAGCGGTAATATTATATGAAGCCTTTAGGCAGCGGATTAGAAAGAAGATGTATGATAAATCAGAGTATTCTCCTGCAGAAATGAATGAGCTTCTGCAAAGTTGGTATATGAGATAAATGATTAAATGAATGCTGATTGTCTCATGATTTTAATCCGGGAAAAATTACACTGCCAAAGTACATCCGACTCTGCAGAGTGCAGAATAACAAAAATAATACTGAGTGGCCCGGGATTTTAACCCAGATTGAACTTCAAACTAAAGTTCAATAAAATACTTCTCTAGGGAGGGGTGTAGGGGTGGGTTTGAAGCAACTTCACTTAGAAATCATCCACAAATATCATTTCCCATACTATACTAAAAGTGTAAAATTGATAGCCTTTAATAAAAGTATGAAACTTCATACAAAAATTAAATATTATATACTAACTCTATTATAATAATATTCGTGATAATTCGTTAAAAATTCGTGTAAATTTGCATAATAAAATTTTATAATGTCGGAAATAAAAAAATATGCTCCAGGAATTTAATAAAATAGAAAAAGTTGAAGGCACTTTGGAACTGCCGGGTGATAAATCTATTTCCCACCGGTCGGTAATGTTTGCTTCAATGGCAAAAGGGAAATCGAGAATATATAACCTATCCAACGGGGAAGATGTAAAATCATCTCAAAAATGTTTTATGCAGTTGGGTGCTGAAATAAACAATAAAAATAAATTCATAGAAATTAAGGGAAGGGGATTCAAAGAGTTTATTAAACCCGATGCTCCACTGGATGCGGGTAATTCAGGGACTACAACCAGGCTTATAAGCGGAATATTAATTGCGCAGGATTTTGAATCGGTAATTACCGGTGATGAATCCCTTTCACAGAGGCCGATGAAAAGAATTATTACGCCGCTGACTGCAATGGGCGGAAGAATAACTGCATCGGAAAAATTTACTTTGCCGTTAACAATTTCTCCTTCGGGTTGGATTAGTCCTATATATTATGAACTCCCGGTAGCAAGTGCGCAGGTTAAAAGTGCTGTTTTACTTGCCGGCCTGCATTGTACAGGAACTACTTCCGTTTTTGAGAAATTTCCCTCAAGAGACCACACGGAAAAAATGTTGGGCCTAAGTACAAAAATTACCGATGCCGGTAAAATTAGCTATGCATCTAAATCTGATTACCCGGAGTTTAAAGAATATTTTGTCCCTTCCGATATTTCAACCGCCGCATTTTTTATAGTTCTTACTTTACTTTCTAATAACTCCGAACTGAGAATAAAAGATGTATCGTTAAATGAAACTCGAACAGGTATTCTAACAGTTTTAAAACAAATGGGCGCAAAAATTAAAATTGAAGACGAAAAAACTATTGCAGGCGAAGCAATGGGGGATGTAATAGTAAAAAGCAGTAATTTAAAAAATATTGAGATACCGGCTAAGTTGATTCCCAACATAATTGATGAAATTCCTGTATTGGCTGTTGCCGGTATATTTGCAGAAGGTGAATTTAAATTAAAACACGCAGCCGAGCTAAGAGGGAAAGAAACCGATAGAATTAAGGCTATATGCCATAATCTGAAAATGCTTGGGCTTAAAGTTGAGGAAGTAGAAGATGGATTTTCGTTTTCAGGCGATATTAAAAATTACTCACAGGTTTTTGAAAGTTTTTGGGATCACAGGATTGCCATGGCATTCGGCATTTTATCTCTTATAATGCAGAGTGGCGGAAAAGTTAATAACTTTGAATGCGCTGCTATTTCCAATCCCGACTTTATACACCAATTAAAACAAATTTGCGTATAGAGATTACTTTAAACTTAAAAATTGTATGGTTGTAGTGACAGCCTGTGCCGATTCCTCATCGGGAGGGCATACCCCGTCTCGTACAATATAAGCTATAAGCGTGTATTATTATAAACTAATTATCTGGTGCTCAAATTTGTTTATCGAGAGTTCATCAAATATATGCCTGAGAATGTCCAGGCTGTACTTGTTTGCAAAATATATGAAATTTATTTCCCTTTCCTGAAGAACATTATCCGGGAGTATTGAATTTGTTACTTTATCAATCTGACGGAGCGTGGTTTCAAATTTTCTTCCCTGTGCTTCCAAAGCTTTGCCTTTAAGTTCAGCTATATATCGTAATATTCGCTCGCTGTATTTTGTGGTTGAATCGCTTAAAGTTTTATCAAATTCAAACAGCTTTTCTTTTAGCTTATCTATTTCTTTTTCAACGTTTTGCGAAGTTTCATTGAAAATATCATCTATCGAACTGTTAGATATTGAATCCACTATCTTTTTCTTTAATTGTTCCGGATCGTGAATTAATTTATTTATATCAATTTCATATTTTTCAATTATTGAAGAAATATTTTTTTCTAAAATTGTTGCGGAAGACCTGGGGTAAATAATCGGGGGTTCAATTTTATAAAAATCGTATAAAGGCATTATCTGGGCAAAATAAGCAACTTCACTCGGCCCGCCTACATAAAATGCCGTGGGTAAGATATAATCCTGGCATATAGGTCTTAATAAAACGTTGGAGCTGAAATTACCCGGTTCATTTTCAATAGCTTCAAGGATTTCTTCTTCCGTAAACTTTTTTCTTTTTCTCTTCAGTCTGAATTCATTTTCAACGGGTTCTATTAAATACCTGCCCTCTTCGTAGCTGTAAAAAAGATTTATCGGCCTTACTTTAACCTGGGCATGATACATCTCTTCAAGTTTGGCGCTTACACTTACAAGCTTTTCTGTATGTATCCTGAAATCGGTAATCTCCTTCTTAAATACAGGTTTAAGCAGCTCTTTTATTTTTATATCCTGCGGATCAAAAATAATTAGGCCGTACTGATCGAATAACCAAAAAAGAAGTTCCTTGAATGACTGTTTAAAAGTCTTCCCAACGCTGTATATGGATTTTATTTTTTCCATCAAAGTCGGAGTGTATTCCGTTGTACGCAGGTTGTTTTGAAGTTCCGTGAAAAAGGTGTCCAGTAATTCAGTAAATGCCAGTCTGCCTACACTGCCTTTATTCTCATCTTCAAGCAGTTCCTGGCCGTAAGCAATTTTCTTAATTTCGTTAGTATCGTTAATAAGATTTATTTCTCTTACTTCATTAAAATCGTGATCGTCCGCTTCAAGCCAAAAAACCGGGACGAACTGGTATTCATCATATCTATCCGAAAGGGTAGTACTTAATTTAATTGCAGTAATAATTTTATAAATTGTGTAAAGTGGTCCGCCCATTATACCGAGCTGCTGGCCGGTGACAACCGCTACTGTACTATTATCGCCTAATGCAGAAATATTTTTACGGGTTTTTGCCGATGCATTAAAATCTTTGTACTGCCCGTCTAATGCGCTTACAAGCTGCTCACGGGAATGGCCGTGAGACTCGGCAACTTTAGCGAATGTTTTTAAATATTCATCTTTGTTGCGAAAATTTGTTTTGTAAAAGTCTTTAACATTCTCAAATTCATACAGGTAATCCAGGAAAAGATTATGATTTCCGGGGATGTCGCTGAAGTTTATAAACATTTCCTCTCCACAAGTTAAGAATTATGCTATCAAAAGTAACAAAAAGAATTTTCCGTAACAATGATTAAAGCGGATGATACAGTCTCGGTATATCTTAAGACACTAATAGAAGAAGAACTTATTAAAAAATGAACTTGTAAGTCCTGTCTGCCTGAAGACCAGTATTAGCTTAAAACATAACAATCAAATGTAGGAGTAAATTATTACATAATATTCCTTTCAAATCCAATTCAACCAGACTAAAAATTCCCCTCTCGCCGCGCCACTATGTGGGGAAGGGGTGGGTCGAAGCGATTATATTTAGAAATCCTCTGCAATTATCTTTATTCGTACATTGATTAAAGTATAATTGCTATAGCAATATAATTACCGGTCTAACAAGTATCGGAAATGTTTATTTATTTGTATTCTTTCCGTAAAATTGTATATGGAAATAAAATGGTGATTAGTGAACGGGGAACTGGCTGGTCAACAATATTGGTTTTTAATAAAATTTTAGAAAACTGTTATGAAAAAAATTTTACCGGTGCTCTTATTTATGTGCCTGTTTACGAAAATAGGAATTTCTCAGGATAGTTTGAAAGCTTTCAAATTTGAATTTCTTCCTGCAGGTATAAATTTTATGCCTTTAAAAGCCGGGATTGACGAGCCCAGAATGGGTATACTTTATTACACCGCTAATTCAAACTTAAATTTAACAATCGGTAATACAATGGATGTATTTGGGTTCAATTTTCCGTCATCTAAAAGCAGGATTACAATCGGTGCCGATTTCATGGCCGATGCCTATGTTACTTCCTACTTAGCATATAGGTTACAAATAAGTACTATTGACGGTTACTTTGGCGGTAATGCTGTGTACTCCGAACAATGTGAAAACGGCAGGTTTGTTACAAGGTTCAGGTATATTCACAGCAGTTCACATTTAGTCGACGGCGACTGGGACCAGACGGCTGAACAGTGGCTGAATAATCAGCCGCCAAACCCGTATGGAAATAATTATGGCGAGTTATTGCTGGCAAGAGAAAATATTCTTGCCGGGAACTTTTTCCGGTATTATGCAGGCGCCTCATATTCAACGGGCATGAAAACTGGTGAAGAAAAACTTAAAAAAGAACTTTATAAAGGAGGGTTTGAGTATGCCATTCCGGATTTGTTCGGAACTTGTTTTGAAAAAGATGAAAATATATTTGTTGCGGTAAATTATGACCTGCGGGGTATTCCCAAATACACCGCAAATCAAAATTATATGCTGGGATTAAAGTTCGGAAGCTGGCAAGGTAAAGGAGTAGTATTTTATGCTTCTTATTATAACGGCGGAGATGTTTTTAACGAATACCTGGATATCAGGGTATCAAGATTTGGAATCGGAGTTATGTTTGATTTTATTTAACACGCACTTGAATGAATAACTTGTATCGAAATATGTTTTGTATGATTTAATTTACTTTTAAGTATATCATTAACACCGCGATTAATCGCAGTGTTAATGATATTGGGACCGAAACTTTTTAACCATTTTACTTGTTCATTTTTGAGGAAACAGTTTAACCTGAAACAATATTTTTTTAATATATAAAAAATATTTTTGAAAAAAATATGTTTGAACCTGATTCAATAAAAAACAATAAACTATTTAAGTTTATTACGGATAAAAAAATAAGTACAACGCTGCTAAAAATATTTATTTCTGCGGGATTTCTTTGCTATATTATTTTCAAAGTTAATTTTACGAAAATTATTTTAACGATTGAAAGAGCAAATCCGGTATTTCTGATAATTGCTTTAGGTTTAACATCCCTTAACCTTTATCTTCAATTTAAAAAATGGCAGATGGCTTGTGTAAAGCTTCTGCATTCAAATGACAGGAAGAAAATCTGGATATCACTGCTGTATGGTATAGCGGCAGGATCATTTACTCCCGTCAGGGTAGGTGAGTTTTTCGGCAGGGCAATAGAATTCAGAGACAAATCATTATTGCAGGTAACATTTGCAACGCTGGTTGATAAGTTTTTTCTTTTGTTTGTTATTACTTTCTCCGGCTCTTTTGCATGCATTATTTTTTTACGCTGGTATTATAATATTCCGCTTTATCTAATTATTTTTTTTACAGTTGCTCTCCTTGTTATTTTCTATTTCATATCCACGCTCGTTTTTAAACCCGAAATTTGGAAGAGCCCGGTTTTGAATAGATTGCGGTTACTAAAAATAATTACTTTGTTAAAGGAAAAGCTCAGTGATTTTAAGAGACTCGACAGGAGTTTTACAATCAGGATGATACTTATATCCGCTTTATTTTATGCGGTTTTTATACTTCAATATGCCGTACTGGTCAAAGCATTTTCGGGTAACGCCGGCTTCTTAACATTTTTATGGGCCGGAGTGTTGGTAATGTTTACAAAGTCTGTTATAACTCCTTTTTCTTTTATTGATTTCGGCGTTCGTGAGGGAGCTTCAATATTTTTCCTTACGAAAATGGGTGAACTAAGTTCGGTTGCTTTTGATGCATCCGCGGTGCTTTTTGCTATAAATATTATAATACCGTCAATTATTGGAGTTATACTTTTTTATAAGAGAGATAATGCTTGAAATTTACCTGCCCTGTTTTTTAATTATTTTATTACTGCATTATGCAGTATTCCTGTTCATTATCCGGAACGGGCTGAAGAAGCTGAACTATAATGTATCGCAGCATATAAGCGATGAGTTTATCTCAATTATTATCCCTTTCAGGAATGAATCCGGAAACATATTGAATAGCCTGCAAAGTTTAACGGCGCTCGATTATCCCAAAAATAAATTTGAAGTTATCTATGTAAATGATTCATCCGTTGATGATTCCCTGCATAAGCTCAGCTCAGCCGTTAAACCTGGTAATGTTAAAGTTATTTCCGTTCCTCAGAGTTTTTCTTTAAATGCCCATAAAAAAAGGGCTGTCAGATTTGGAATTGAAAATTCAACCGGGGATATAATATTTACTACAGATGCGGACTGTATTCATCAGCAGGGATGGCTGAAACAGATGATGGGCTGTTTCGATGAAAACACCGGATTCCTCTCCGGTCCGGTAGAATTTTATGATAATAAAAGTATTTGGGGCAGCATCCAGAAAACAGAATTTGCAGGGCTTGTGCTGGCAGGCGCCGGATTAATCGGCAGTGGCAGGCCTGTTATTTGTAATGCCGCAAATATTGCTTACAGAAGAAGCGCTTATGAAGCTGTGAACGGCTTTAAGGATAATATAAATATTTCTTCCGGTGATGATGAATTACTTATGCAGAAAATTTGCAGAGAGACCAACTACAAAATAAAATTTTGTTTAAATAAGGAGGCTGTTGTAAAAACCGATATAAATAAGTCTGTTAGTCAGTTTTATAACCAGAGGAAGAGATGGGCAAGCAAAGGTTTATTTTATGCAGATAAACTTCTTGTTCTTAAACTTATCTTGATTTTCCTTTTTTATATAAGCCTTGTTTTAATGCCTGTTATTACAATATTTCTGTCGGGTAAATATTTATTAATTTTTATATTAAGTGTAGTTATTAAATTTAGTCTTGAGTATAATATCCTTAAAACCGGTTCTAAAATTCTTTTTACCGGTTCGATATTGAAAAACTTTTTCCTTGCAGAATTTTTACAGGTGCCGTATATTATTGTTGCCGGGGCAGCCGGAATATTCGGGAATTTTACATGGAAAGACAGGAAGCTTAAAAGGTAAAACTTAATTTAAATAAAAGCAGCCCTTCAACTATGGGATGTTTAAATATAATTATCTAATAAAAGGAGAGTCAAATGGGTAAAATTGAAGACATAAAAAAAACAAGACAATGGGCGCATGACTTTCTTCTTGACAAGAAATCTGAAGTATACGAAAAATTCCTGGAGATGGAAAAAGCAACATATAAGGATGGGGCGGTAAGCCGGAAAAATAAGGAATTAATTGCCGTAGGTATTTCCGTTGTAATAAATTGTGAATCCTGTATGCAATGGCATGTTGAGCAGGCATTAATTTGCGGTGCAAATGAAAAAGAATTAATTGAAGCCGTTGAAGTGGGTCTGGAAATGGGCGGCGGCCCGGCCACAGCTCATTCAAGATTTGCTTTAGAGGTATTAGACAGATTCATCCGGAAGCGCGATCCAAAATAATAAATCATAATTATGCATTTAAAAATTCTGATAATCCTAAAATCCGTTTTGAGCCATAGGCTCATCAGTCTTTGGCTGAAATCCCGCTTGTCCATATAAGAGTTCAGACGGCTTTCTGAATTAGTCCAACGGAAAAATATTAAGCCTTTTTTTATTATTTTTAACGCTATGAAATATTCAATATTAGCATACGGCCACCCGGATTTAAGACAGAAGTGCAATAATATATCACAAAGTTATCCAAAGCTGGAAAATCTTATTGACGACATGTGGGAAACTTTATATGCAGCAAACGGCGCAGGATTGGCTGCACCGCAGATTGGCAAACCTATTCGCTTATTTATTCTGGATACGGTTCAGGAATTCCGGGAAAGCACTATCAGAGAAAGAGAAAAGTTCATCGGGGATGAAGGAATAAAGGAAGTTTTTATTAACCCGAAAATATTGGAAATCGCCGGCAATCCCTGGAAACGAGCTGAAGGCTGTCTCAGTATTCCTAATGTCTGGGTGGATATTGAACGGAAAATGTCTCTTATTCTAAAATATTTTAATGAAAAATTTGAAGAGAAAGAAATGTTTTTCAGCGGCGAAACAGCACGGGCCATCTTTCACGAATACGATCATCTTGAAGGAATACTCTTTACCGATTATGCAGATAACAAAATTATAAGAGATAAACTTGAAAGAATAGCACGCGGTGATGTAAAGGTTAGTTATAAAATGCTGTTTAATAAAACAAATTTGAAATACTGATTTTTTTGTCCGGATTATTTGCGAAAAATCAATCTTTATAAATTATAATTATTGCGAAATAAGGAGAGCTTCAGTTTATGGCTGAGCAATTACAAGCCGCCGTAGAATTAATCAATAATAAAGTTAAGTTTAAGGGTACGGCAAAATCAAACATACAGGTATTCATTGATTATAATCAGCCTATAGGTGATGGTGAAGGTTATACATCGTTAGAGTTATTACTGCTAAGCCTTGCATCCTGCAGTGCTACTTCAGTTCTTACTCTGCTTCGCAGGATTGGGCTTTAAAATAAATTTATATTTTAAATTATCTGTCTAAAAAAGTACTTTTAGTGTTCAGGAATTTGAACATTTTGGCATTTAATCATTTAATTTCGGTGTTTAACTAATCTTTTTAGCATGGCATTCTTATTGTTTAGTATTATATATATTTAAATAGAGGTGAAAATGAAACGCTTAATAATTATTTTATTTTTTACAGTTCTATTCGCAGCATCCGGAATAAGCTTTGCGCAGGATGACGGAAATAATCCTCCTCCGGATCCCAATAATCCACCGGAAACTGTTAATAATGCACCGGATGATAATACAGTAGCTGAAGGAGATTTTTATGCTCCGCTCGCGCCTTATGGAAACTGGATAACGCTGGATAACGGCGTTAACGTATGGCATCCTGTGAATGTACGACCAAACTGGGCTCCTTATAAAATAGGCCAGTGGGTCTGGACGGACGCAGGCTGGTATTGGAATTCTCCCGAACCTTTCGGTTATATAGTATATCATTACGGCAGATGGTACAATGATGAATTCTATGGATGGATTTGGGTGCCGGATCATGTTTGGGCGCCTGCCTGGGTAGAATGGAGATATAATGACCGCTATATCGGCTGGGCGCCTCTGGCTCCTTATGCTGCATTCTCTGTTAATGCCGGAATTACTTTCAGCAGGACTTATGAAACTCCAATGGCTTACTGGCATTTCGTCGGTTATAACCGTATGTGTGATCCGTATGTATACAGGTATTATGTGCCTGACCGTGCCAGGTATGAAATTTATTCGGGTACAACTTACCGGACAAATTACGGCTATTCGAACGGGCGTGTAATTGATCGTGGTGTTGATGTTGACTATATCAGGCAAAGAGGTGGTGGTTCAATAGTGGAACTGCGGATTCAAATCGTTAATGATTCAAGAAATAGCGGCAGAGGACATGATAATGCTTTTAGAGCTTATGTGCCGACACATCAGCAATTAGACGTTATGAGACGGGACAGAGATGTCCAATTTCAACATGCCGCCAGGTCGTCTTCCCTTGATGTTACCAGGGTAAACATCGGGAACAGAGGTCCTGCTGCAAGGGTTGATAATAACAGGCCGGTACCGGGCGGGCGGGCTGACAAGATAGATAAGAATACTCCCGGCAGGGATATGCCTAAGAATGTTCCCCCCAGGGATTTGCCTAAAAATAATCCGCCGCAAAATAAACTACAGCATCCACAGCCGGGTTGGAATAACAGGGCAAATACAAAGCCGGCTAACAGGCCTCCTCAGGGCGCAAAGAATAATGTTCAAAAGGTAAAAAAAGATAACGGCAGCAAAGAGACAAGAAATAATGATGATAGAGATAAAAAATAAGTGATTTAAAATTTATTTAACTCTCTCTCTAAATAATAAGCGGTATCTTAAAGTAATTTGAGATACCGTTTATTATTAATTATTTACTGAAGTTACGCAGATTATATCTAAAGTAGGAGATTGTATAAAAGTTATTAATGAACCTTTGTATTTCGAATTTCTAAGCGGTCAGGATTTATTGAATCAAAAACAAGAACATTTTACCACTAAGACACTAAGACCACAAAGAATCACTTAGAAGAATCACTTTTTAGAAAATGTCTAAAACTCAGGGCTACTAAATAAAATTTTTAATATTTATGTAACTTCATTTAGTAGAGTAATATTTTGCAATTGTGTCTGCAATAAACTGAACCTGATCTTTTTTCAGATCGGGCCAGCTTGGAAGATTTATACCATGCCATCCTAAATATTCCGCAACCGGAAGTTTCTGAAACTTTTGCGAGAACATGGGCATAGTATGAGCCGGGAAGAAAGTCGGGCGCGTTTCAATCCCGGCTGCTTTCATAAAATCCCGCAGTGATTCACGTTCATCGGGGGAGTTCGCTAAAATTGAGTACATCCAGTATGAATGGAATACATTGCCGTACTCGCCGTGCGGTTTTACCGGAAGATTTTTCAAGGCTTCATTATACCAGGCGGCAACCTGTATTTTTTTAGCAATTTTTTCATCGGCTTTTTCCAATTGGGCAAGGCCGATGGCTGCACATATATTCGTCATACGGTAGTTAAAACCCAGCACATCATGCCAGTATTCCCTGTACTTAGCCAAACCGTGCATTTTTAAATGATATGCCCTGTCGTAAAGAGTTTCATCATTTGTAACTATCATCCCGCCTTCGCCGGTAGTAATGGTTTTATTTCCGTAGAAGCTGAAGGTTGAAAGGTCGCCGAAAGTGCCTACATGTTTGTCTTTATAAGTTGAACCGAATGCTTCGGCACAGTCCTCAATTATAAATAAATCGTTTTCTTTTGCTATCTTAACTATTTCATCCATTTCACAGGGATGGCCATAAAGGTGTACAACCATAATAGCTTTGGTTTTGGAAGTGATTTTTCTTTTGAAATCTTTAGGATCAAGCTGCCACGTATCTTCCAAAGAGTCAACAAATACGGGAGTTGCACCGGCATGACTAATATTGCTGACGGATGCAATATATGTGAATGACGGAACGATCACTTCATCGCCCGGGCCGATTCCAAGCGTTACTAATGCAAGGTGAAGTGCAACTGTGCCGTTGCTTACGGCAGTTGCATGTTCAGTGCCGATGAATTTTCTGAACCCGTTTTCAAACTTTGAAATAAATTCTCCTCTTGATGAAATCCATGATGAATCCAGGCATTCATCAACATATTTTTTTTCGTTCCCGTCCAGGGTCGGCCGGTATATTGGTATTTTATATCCCATTTCGTTTCACTTTGTAAAAAATTAATAAAAATATTGTAGAAAGGTAATAAAAATTAAAAGATTTCCCCAAACAGCAGCTATGCCAAAAAATTCCCCTCTTGCCTGTCCCGCAAGAAGCGGGGGGTAGGGTGGGCCTTAGAGAAAAAAATTCGTGAGGCTCACCTTTAAGGTGAGCCTCACATTCGTTTTTTAACAAAGCGCAATTTGGTGTAATGTTGCAGGGCTGCGGAGAAAAGTTTATGGCAAAACTCTTATATTTTTTGCAGAAAATTCTTTTGTGTAGCTAAGTATTTTTTTGAGGTCAATCATTTGAATACATTCAAGAGTATAAGGGCAAACTTTCTTCCAGCAGGGTGAGCACCACAAGCCTTCAGGGATTAATTTTACTCCGCGCCCGAATAACTCGATTTCGGCGCTGCATGAAAGCCCGAACCACGCAATTATATATTTTTTTAATCCTATTGCCATGTGCATACCAAAAGAATCGCCGGTAATAACAATATCGGCTATATCCATAAAACAGGCCCCTTTTCTTAATCCCATATTAGTCGGAGTAGCAATTATTTTTTTCCGGGCGGCTTCATTGAATGATTCATAAATCTGGGTATTTCTTTCCGTATCCTCTCTTCCGCCCAGCAGTACCACCTGCAGCTTTTCATCCTTAAGCATTTCGGTAATCAGGTTTACATGCTGTTCAATAGTCATTTTTTTGTTGGGAAAAAGGTTTGAACAACCCGTATTAAAACCTACATAAGTTTTTTCCGGATTATACCCTATTTCGCTTTTATAACTTTCAATGAAAGCTTTTTCTTCGTCTGTTAGTATAAAAATATATTGATCTTTTTTATATTCAAGTTCAAATACCTCATGAATTATATCAACGCCGCTTCTTGTATTTTCCTTAAATTTAAAGTTGTCGTTATTACCCATAATGTAACTGTACATCGCTCCCTGGTTTGCAGGGATAATTTTACCGTCTTCATTAAGAAGAAAACCGAGTTTTCTTTCAGCATTTATTTCATTTGCAAAAGCGCACGCATAATCGGATTTATCTGCATTTAACAAATAATCATATTTCACTTGCCGTACTATCATCCGCTGTTCATCTGTCCACGTATAAACTTTATCTATCAACGGATTATTAAAAAGGATTTTTTCGGCGCCCGGCATTGTTATCCATGTTATTGTGCTAACGGGAAATTTTCTTTTAAGAGCGTAAAGTACCGGTGTATTATCCAGAACATTGCCGAGCGCGTCTAAAGAAATAATGAGAATTTTTACCCCGGTTTTTGTTGCATCGCTTTCATGCTGGCAGCCGTACTTCAGGCAGTTTTCATAAGAGAAACACGGTTTATACCCGTTAAAATTTTTGCATTTAGGTATTTTTAATTCCGATAAATCCATTCAGCTTTCTTCCCGGCAGCTTATGACTTAAGTTACAGGCTGCTTAAATAGTAATATAAAATCAAACCATATTGTTCAATAAACTTTTTATACTTAAAATAACTTCGTCAACACTTATTCCATTTTCAATTCCGCATGTGTTCTGATCTACACTGCAGTGTTTTTTGCAGTTTTCTTCAGACACTTCCAGGTTGATAGAACACTTGTTCAATATTCCCTGGTGGGTTATGCAGTTCATAGCCCTGTGACAGTGAATTCCGATTGTTTTTTTACCCAGTGCATCGGAAATATGCAGAGGCCCCGTTGAAGGGCCGACAAATACATCAGCCTGATCAATCACCTGAATAAGGCCTCTCAAATTATCTAATGATCTGGATACATTGAGAATTTTATAAGTATTGAAAATTTTAAGGCTTTCAAGAAAATCGCGGCTCATTTCCCTTGCGGAAAGTATTATCTTAATATTCGGAGTTAAAAATTCAGTAAATATTCTCTCGATAAGTTCATGGTATTTCTGCTCATTCCAGTTGGGAGCCGAACCCAGAGTTCCGGTATGGATCATTATTTTTATATCACCCTCTTCGACGCCGAATTTTTCCAGGAAAGCGGCGCCTTCATTTTTTTCCTCGGCGGTCAGGAAAATTTCAAGCGTCAGGTTATCGGTCTTAACGCCGATTTTTCTCGCCAGGTCCATGCAGTAATCCGCTTCATGGCGCAGGGGAGTATATTTATTTCTTGAAACACTTTTTGTAAAGGTAATAGCTTCATACAGTTTATGTCCCACACCTATCCTGTTTTTTATTCCGGCCCACAGCATTTGATATGCTGCGCGCTGGGTGGGCAGCATCATCAGTCCGTCTGTAAATTTATATTTTCGGAGTTCCTGAACTACATCCCAGAAAGTATCTTTTTCTAAGTCATCTGTAATCGTTAAATCCAGGTAAGGATTCTCCAATAGAATGTTTTTTGTATGCGGCTGGGTAAGTGTAGCAATAAATGCGTCTGGAAAAGTTCTTCTTAACTCGCGAATCATCGGAGTTATAAAAACAACATCACCGACCCTGTCGGTTCTTACAAGCAGGATTCTTTTCATTAATTAATAATTTCCCGGAAAAAGTCCCTCAAAAATAGTAATTCTTAATGAATTTTCATGGTAATTTTAAAAGAAATGAGTTGGAATAAGGATTTATCAAGTATGGGATTTAGAAACGACCACCCCATCCCGAAAACTTTCGGGACACTCCTCCTTATTAAGGAGGGGATTTAAATAAATGGGTAACAATTTCAGGAAACCCCTTATTAAGGAGGGGATTGAAATGAAAAGGTACACCCGTCAAAATGTTTTTACAACCACTTTGCCGGTAGTGCTGCCTTTCTTAAATATTTTTACTGCTTCCTTAAGATTTTCAAAATCGTATACCCTGCCAACGTAGGGCCGTTCAAGCTTAAGCGCATCTATTTCACATAGCATATCTTTGAATAATTCAACCCTTTCATACAGCCAGATTAAATTGAAACCAAGGACTGACTTATTTGACTCAATCAGCGTCAGCGTGTTATACCGCGGCATGGATAAATACTGTACGAGCAGGCTAAACGGATTAAGGTAAGAACCATGCGGTGAAAATAATGATAGCCCGTATGAAACCATCCTTCCGGTAGGGGGGAGCAGATCAAAACTTACTTTTTGTACTCTGCCGCCGACTGCATCCATAACCAAGTTAAGTTCCCTGCCGTTCAGTTTATTTATTATTTCATTTTTAAGATTTTTATCTCTGACAATAACCTGGTCATAACCTTCGGTTTTTAGCAATTCTGTTTTAGAAGGATTGCCGATAGTCCCTATAGTATAAGCTGAATATTTTTTGGCAATGCGGTTTGCGTAAATACCGACGCCGCCTGCGGCGCTGTGAATAAGAACTGTCTGATTCTGCGAAAGTCCTCCGAGTTTAGTAAGAGCATAATATGCAGTTGAAGCCTGCACAATAAAAGAGGCGCCTTCTTCAAAAGACCAGTCGCCCAACTGTCTTATGATATACCTGTAGTCAATATTCAGATGAGTAGTAAAAGAGCCGAATTTAACCACACCCATAACCTTATCATTTATTTTAAGATCAAGTACATCTTTACCCTTATCGATAATAACACCGCTGAACTCCAGCCCGGGAATAAAATTTCTTTTGGGAGCGGCTTTATACAAGCCGTAAATAGTAAATACATCAGCAAAATTTAATCCGATAGCTTTTACTTCAACAGTTACCTCATTGTCTTTAGGTTTCCCGAGCTCTTCTGTTACTAAGTTTAAATTATTAAGTGTGTCAGCTTTGCTTACTCTGTATGATCTTCTCTGCATTAAATTTCCCTATTTAATTTTTTTACAAAGGTATATGCATAGGTTTTTAAAGTCAAATGTTTTTAATTTTTGAATTAATCCTTCTAAAATAAATCTCATCCCGGGAGCATAGATGGTACAAGACACCATGTCACCGCTCTGCGGTTCAAACTGATTGATCGACGACAAATTTGCTACAAGCATGCCGCTGCTCTGAAGCTTAGGAAAGTCTCCCATAGTGTATTTCCGAATCAGCAGAACGGGGAAGTATCAGTAGTACACATGAATTAAAACAAAATAAAATAAAAGTCCCGATGGATCGGGATGACACAAAGAAAGCTCAAACTATATTTTATAAAAATTAAGTTGATTCCCATGCTCCCGGGAGGGGCATGCTTGCCTCGCCGAGGCGTTGGCACCGTCTCGTACAAAGTGAAAGTCAAGATAATAATTGAGTGCAATTACGATTCAGGAGGAGACTGATTCCCGGGACAAGCGCGACCTGACACTGTTCCACTCGCTACAACCTTTAATTCCAAACGCTATTGGGAATAATATCATATTTGTATAATTATTCATTTTAAAAATAATTCTCACAACGGATTTTAATATCAGTTGGCAGAATGACGTGTAAGGACTGGTCGTGATCTGTCCATACTCTATTATAATATATAGACTTACACAGTTAAAATGAATTAGCACAAAAATGGAATGAAATGCCAGGAATGTTAACACAAAACGGGCTTAAAATATGCACAATTTTTATTGTAACTTATTGAAAACAAAGAGCTTAATCAAAAATTTTAACAAAAAAAGTATTTTGTTAAGTTATTGAAAACAAAGAAGTTAACTTTTTGGATAAAATAGTGTATTTTATGTATATTTGTGCGAATATAAATGTTAGAAGCGGGAAGGTTATGCTCTCGTCAGCCCAGTCAACAACTCAAATGTGAGGCTCACCTTTTAGGTGAACCTCACGAAATAACAACCCGTATATATTTCAATACGTCAAACAAAATGTCAAAGAAACAACTTATTTTATTTCTTTAAGCTTATATCATGGTAACAAATCCAAAACAATAGCGAAGTATATATCCCTGACAAACACTTACAATCACGGACGCAAAAATAAACAATTTAATAATTCGAAAGTACTGATTTTTTTGCCAGAGTTTTATTTGTTGTACTAACGTATAAAGTCACCTATTGCCTGTCCGCCCCGCTTGTGCCATCGTGGCGATGGTCCCGCAGGAAGCGGGTGGAGCAATGCAGGGGTAGATTGTTGCGGTATTAACAATTTCCACAACTATGTATTGCCCTTGTCTTTTCTTCTTACTACTTTTTTCTTTGAACTTTTATCTTTTTTCTTTGATTTTTTCCCATTCGTGTTAATTCGTCCTAATTCGCGAAAATTCGTGTAATATAAATTCGCATAACACACAAAATTTTAACATAATCCTTTATATATTAACAATTATCCTGAATGAATTTTTGTTTTAATAATGAACCTCTGGAACGGCTTAAAGAATATCCCGCGAAGTATGTGGCTTCTGTCTGCCGCTACTCTTATAAACCGTGTCGGTACAATGGTTCTTCCTTTCCTTGCAATTTATTTAACGAAGATTGAGCATACCTCCGAGGGGCAGGCGGGACTTGTTCTTACTTTTTATGGAATCGGTTCTCTTATTACTTCGCCTTTTGTAGGTAGGATTGCGGACCGATTCGGAAGAATAACCGTGATGGAAACTTCACTAATTCTTTCTGGTATTGTGCTTCTTTTTTATTCATTCGTTAATAATTATATTTTTATTATCATAATTACTTTTACATGGGCGGTTATTAGCGAAGCATTCCGTCCGGCTAACCTTTCATTAATCTCCGAATTGGTTATGCCTGAATTAAGGCGGCCTGCTTTTTCTCTGAACAGACTTGCAATAAATCTGGGGATGAGCATTGGTCCCGTTGTCGGCGGCTTCCTAATCATTTTTAATTTTCATGCAATATTTTACGTAAATGCATTATCAGCGATTACGGCTGGATTTTTTCTGATTTCAAAGCATAAAAATTTTATTGCTAAACCCGGGCCGGACGGCGGCCATAATATAAAAATTAAGAAGAGTATTTTTATCCCCTCTAAAGATAAAACTCTTCTCTATTTTTTATTCTCTATGCTGCCGGTATATATTGTCTTTTTCCAGTTGCAGGCTGCAATGCCTTTGTTTATTGTTAAAAACCTGGGTATGTCCGAGGCGGCTTTCGGATCTTTAATAGCAATAAATACTGTAATGATTATTTTTATTGAAGTACCGCTGAATAATGCTATAATTAAATGGTCTCACAGGAAAGCCCTTTCGATAGGAGCCCTTTTATGTGCAGTGGGTTTCGGAGGTATGGCTCTTACAACAAATATTTACGGAATAATAATAACAATAGTCACCTGGACATTTGGAGAGATGATTTTCTTTCCTTCAAGCGCCGCTTATATGTCGGAAATTTCTCCTCCAGAAAGACTTGGTGAGTATATGGGATATTATCAAATGATATTCAGCCTGAGCATGGCTTTTGGCCCCTGGCTTGGTACCGTTGTATTTCAGCATTTCGGCGCCCCGGTTTTATGGAGTACTACTTTTGTTCTTGGAAGTATTGCAGCAATAATGATGTTGGGATTGAAAACCATGCAGGCACAGGAAAAGATAATTTTAGTTCCGCCTGAAAATAATTGATCGAATGAATGAATGTCAACCAAAGGTCGACCCGCCTCTGGCGGAAATTGCTGAATGATTGAAAAGATTTGAAAATAGTATATTATTAGTCACGTGTATCAATCAAAGACATAAATAAGTAATATTTACTTCCCAAATGTCACATACGAATGTAAGAATTGCCGCTTCAGATTGAAGCCGTTAAACTTACAAGGCAAATTTATGATCTAATTAGTGTGAATTGATTTTTAAAATGTATATTGGAATATTCAAAAAGTATATAAAAAAGGACATTTTGCTATAAATAAAACTTTTATTGAAATTTAAATTGTACGTAAAATTATTAAAAAAAATATAAAATTTATTTTATTAATAAAATTTTGTACATGGCATGATTTTGTATATGTATAATTGGTTATTTGTGTGGATATAGTGTTTTTTTTGATATCACTGGACAATAAATATGTTCAATACCAAAACTTTGGTTAAGGAGATAAAATGAAAATTTATAAACTGTCTTTTTTAATATTATTTATTTTAACAGGTTTTGCAATAAAAGTGGCTGCACAAAAGGGCCAGCAAACCGGCACCCCCCCAAATGCGCCTACAGGTTTGATAGACTCAGTGGAAAGCTGGAACAATTTTCCTTTTGTTGAATTACAGTGGCAGGGAGAAAGTAATACGACCGCTAAAAGTATTACTACTTTTAATATCTACAGAAAAAACGCCTTAACCGGCGCTTCAGGTACATTCACAAAACTATATAAAAATATTCTTACTCATAACTTCGAAGATATTAACGTCGAAAATGGGAAAACCTATTATTACTTCGTAACGGCTTCCAATCATGCTGGTGAGAGTCCGGCATCGGATACAGTAGAAGCAATAGTCGGCTCCGCTGCAGCTCAGGCGGTTATTGCCGGTACATTAAAAGATTCTGCTACAGGCAGTCCCATTCCACATGCCCAGATTAGTATCATTCCTTTACAGGGATGGAATTTGGATAATGTAACGCCAGACAGTACCACCGGTGATTTTTCTGCTCAGGTTGCGCCCGGTACATATATTATCTACGCGTCTGCTCCCGGGTATGTTTCGGAATATTATAATGATGTAACCCAGATTATGAAGGCTACAAGGGAGATTTTAAAAAGCGGCGACAGCTTAAATCTGAATATGACTCTTAAACAAAAAGTTGTTCCTCAAAAATTTACAATAAGCGGTAATGTAAGTGATACGGCAGGTAAACCCCTAAAGGCTTATATATCGCTTTATAATGTTGCTCTTAACTCTTGGAGCCGTTTATATTATCAGGCTGTTACAGATAGTTCCGGAAATTACTCGGTTCAGGTAAAACAGGGTGATACTTTGGTTGCTTATGCCCAGCCGTATAATCAACTATACATTCCTCAATTCTACAATAATGAAAGTTCTTTCCAAACAGCAGACAGGATAGCTGTTGCTCAAAACATTACAAGTATTAATTTTGTCCTTCTTCATAAACCGACTTATAATAACGGGATAAGCGGCCAGGTAATGAACACTGATAGCGCAGGTGTTCAATCAATTGTACAGGCAATTCCGCTCCGTGATACAACCGTTAAACACAGGTACTCAGTAAAAACCGATTCCCTTGGTAATTACGCTTTTTCACAATTAATCCCGGGGGATTATATCTTATTGGCTATTCCTCAAAACGGTTATATACCTACATTTTATACTGAAGCAGATACGCAAACGTTACAGTGGAAAGACGCAGATTCGGTAGTAGTTACGGCTTCGGCTATTGTAACAGGAATTAATATTTTTGTTAACGCCGTTTCGGATTCAGGCGCCGCAACTATTCACGGACAGGTGCATGATAACCATGGCGGCCCGCTTAACGGAGCTTTTGTTTATGCTGAAAACTCAAATCAGCAGACTGCCTCTTTCGGCATATCGGACAATCAGGGTAATTACACGATTAGCGGGCTTGTACCCGGTTCTTATATTGTTAGCTCCCAGCTTTACGGATATGATAACAGTCAGCTCCCAAGTTCAGTGTCTTTAAGCTATAGTACGCAGTCATCGGTTTCTGCAAGCGCATCATTTTCCTTAATGCCTGATCAAACCGTTACTGCAGTTAGTGTAAGTACATCTGCAGTTACAACAAGTTTTAGGTTGAATCAAAATTATCCTAATCCTTTTAACCCTAGTACGGTAATCAGTTATTCAATTCCAAGCCAAAGTAAAGTAACTCTGAAAGTGTATAACATACTTGGAAGTGAAGTGGCGACACTTGTTGATGAGAACAAACCTGCGGGAAATTACAACGTTACTTTCAATGCAGCCCGTTTGTCAAGCGGTGTTTATTTCTACCAATTAAAAGCAGGGAATTTTGTCTCAACAAAGAAGCTCATGTTAGTTAAATAAACTCTGAAGAAATAATAATAGTACTGAGCCGTCAAAAAAATTGACGGCTCTTTTTTTATATTATTTGAATAAATATTCCAAAAAGTTTAAATAATACACAGGCTTATGGTGATTTTGCTTTAATAATGGTTATACCCTCAATAATAAATCTGATTTTTTATTAAATTAAACATTCATTTTTCAATCATATTTTCTTATAAAAGAGGTTTTTTAAATGATAGTAATTCTTCGCCCGAATACCGATGAAAATTCAGCAGCTTTCAAAAAAACATGGAAATACCTGGAAGAGCTTAATAATATCAGGCTTCAAAAGAACATAGTAGATGGAAAATTTCAGCGTTTAACTGAAATATATTTGTTTGGAGATACAGCCGCAGTTAATCAGGAAGCCGTTGAAGCTTTACCGGCTGTTGAAAGGGTTGTTCGGATTTCACAGGAATACAGGGTACTTGGCAGGCATAAGGATTCAAGGAGAGTAACGGGTTTTGATTATAACGGCCTCCATTTTGACCAGGAAACTCTGCATATTTTCGCAGGATTATGCGCTGTTGATTCTAAAGAGAGTGTTGAATTGATGATGAAAGCTTTAAAGGAAAATAAGCTTGTTTGTACAAGAATGGGTGCATACAAGCCGAGAACTAATCCTTACTCTTTCCAGGGGCATGGTAAAGAATGCCTGCCTTATGTATTTGAGCTTGCTGGAAAATATTCTATTAAAGTTATTGCAATGGAAATTGTTCATGAGAATCATATTCAGGAAATTGACGATGCTTTAAATATGACAGGACGGCCTACAGGTGTAATACTTCAGGTGGGGACGCGTAATACGCAAAACTTTGAATTGTTGAAGGCAATCGGCAGGCAAAATGAATATCCTGTTCTTCTCAAACGTGGATTTGGAATTACTCTGAATGAGTCTCTTAATGCCGCCGAATACCTTGCAAGTGAAGGGAACTCTAAAGTAATATTTTGTCTAAGAGGCATGAAAACTACTTTTTCCGAACCTCACAGAAATATGGTTGATTTCAGCGCAGTGCCTGTGCTTAAAAGATTAACCAGGATGCCTGTTTGTATTGATCCTTCCCATTCTGTCGGTTCAAGAGAATCGTCACCGGACGGTATCCTTGATATTTTCCATGTTACGGCACAGGGCGTTATTGCAGGTGCAAATATGATTCTGGTGGATTTTCATCCGGATCCGGTAAAAGCATTGGTCGACGGCCCGCAGGCCTTGCTGATTAAGGAGTTACCTAAGTTTGTTGAGGATGTTAAAATTGTAAGACAGGCTTATGAAAAACGGCAAAAACTTTTTAAAAGTCCGAAGCTTGGGAAATAAAGGCAAAGAGTAAAGAGGAAAGAACAAAGAGCAAAGTAAAAAGAGCAAAGAACAAAGCACAAAGAGCAAAGAATAAAGAGCAAAGTAAAAAGAGCAAAGAGCAAAGAACAAAGAGCAAAGAGCAAAGAACAAAGAGCAAAGTAAAAAGAGCAAAGAGCAAAAAACAAAGCACAAAGAGCAAAGAGCAAAGAGCAAAGTGAAAGAGCATTGAATTAAGTTGTTTACTAAATTTTATCTGCCGGCTGGCGGGGTGGAGGCTTAATTATTATTAAATTTAAGAAGTTAGCCATTTAACAGCCTCTTCACGGTTGTTAAATAATTTAACATTAAAACCCCTGTTCTTACATGCGGTCTCATAAAATCTTATTTCGTCAGCGCTTTCCTGCACTGTTAACATAATAACGGCTTCTTTTGCAGTCCGCCCGATTTCTAATTTTTCGAAGAGTGAGATTAAACCATATAAATCTACAGCAGTATGGCCGCCAACCATAGTTGTACAATCAGCTAAAAATAATTCGGTTTTATTTTCTCTTGATAGTGATACCGAACTTTCAAGCGCCATATATAATTGCTGCGGTGTTACAATGCCGGAATATATTATCTCAATATATTTGGGATTTTCAATGAGCCTGGTTTTCCAAGGCATAAATTATTATCTCCTTGAATGATCAAATAATTATCCTGATGTAATTTACTTAATTATGTCAATTATTTGCAAATATAAACAAGCAGGTTATTGAACCGGTTAACTATTTAAATTAATTTAAAGGCAGGTAAAAAGTTAAGGAGTTAAATGATATTACAAGAGAAAGGAAATTTCTTTAGCGGAATTCCCTCTCAAATACCCGGCGAAATTGTTGAAAATATTCTGAAAAATAGTAAAACCCGGATTGAAAGAATTATTTCTAAAGGACATAATTCCCCGAAAGATTTCTGGTATGATCAGCCTGAAAATGAATGGGTTATCGTTCTTCAGGGGCAGGCAAAAATTTTATTTCAGGGCTGTGAGGCTGCAGTAACGCTTGCTGCAGGTGATTATTTAAATATTCCGAATCATGTCAAACATCGTGTTGAGTGGACAAAACCTGATACTGAAACTATATGGTTGGCAGTATTTTATCAAGAGTAATAACAATCTGATTAACCGATGTTACGCATATATAAAAAATTGTATTGAGTAGCCCCGAATTTTTGGCATAGCCGTCACTAAGTGAAACCCGGTGGAATAATTAAGCCCGGACTTTATTGGCTTTTCCGCCGGAGGCGGATGAGCCTATGGTTCAAGCCAAAATTTTTATATCATTTTAGCTTGACATCCATCCCTTTGGGAAAAGCCGAACAAATTTTGTAATTTAATGATCCCCGACATAAATGTCGGGGCTACTTTAAATATCATTTGCGTAACTTTAGTGATTAAGTTTATAACTGCAGTGTTCGGAAATAATACCTTTTTACAGAACGTCTTCTTTATTTAACTCATTAATTTATGAATAAACTCATTTATGAGCGCCGCAGTTATGCCCCAAATTACTCCTTCAATAGTTTTATAAACATAAACATTATGTTTTCTGCCGCGCCATGTTTTTGAGTATCTTTCAGGAAGTTGCAGTTCTTTTACAGGTAAAATATTAACTTTTTCTCCATTTTTATCAATATCGGTAGGGTTAATTTCAAGGCGCGTATGATAAATTTCAGGTTTATTGTTCCTGAAGAATGAAACCGGGATGGTAAATATTTTCTCCACTTCGTTCCTGTCATATTGAAGAGTTTCTGTACCGGCAATATCCAGTGTGCCTATAAAAGAATCAACAGTCACTCCCATTGGTCCTATCAGCGTATCTAATATTCCATGTATAGAAATATCTTCTTTTCTAATCGCAAGTTCTTCAATAGTTTCTCTCACAGCAGTATCCATAAAAGATGAATCAACAGTTGAGTCAAACTCACCTCCTGGAAAACATATCTCACCGCCCTGGCGTATTTTAGCAGCCCTTTTTTCAAATAAAAAATTATATTCTCCTTTTATCAAAACCAGTGGGATAAGAACGGCTGCGTTGAAATATTCCTCTTTCCCGAGTACACCCGGTACTGAAGGCAGCTTTATTTTAAGTTTATCTAAATCGGATTTATTCATTTCTGCAATTAAAAATTCTTATAAAGTAAATTTAAGAAACAAAATAGTGTGTTATTAACTGAAGTTATGCAAATGATATTTAAAGTAGCCCTGACATTTATATCGGGGATCACTATATTACAAAACATCTTTGGCTTTTCCTCCAAAGGCGGAAAAGCCAATAAAGTACGGGCTTGATTATTCCCCGGGTTTCACTTAGTGATGGCTATGCCAAAAACTCGGGGCTACTCAACACAATTTTTAATATCCGCGTAACTTCAATTATTACTACTATAAAAATAACGACTCAAAATCTTCTTTTATTCCTTTATATAAATACATAAGTTTGTATATATATAAACTATTATTTAGGGGTTACATATGAAACAAATAAAAACTTTATTGCAATATTCAACGCAGGAATTTGTAGAATATTTAAAGTCTCATAAAATCCGGAGATTTTATTTTGTATATGATAGTAAAAATAAAAAGATAATCAGTTCTCACAAAATTTTAAATCCTGTTGCTGACTTTATAAATTCCGATAAAAGGGATTTTAATTTGCATGAAGGTTTATTCTTCCAGGTAACAAAGAATTATGATACGCTTCAGGGTGCTTTTGTACACCGCACTAACAGGGGTCAGGCAGCGGGTGGTGTACGGTACTGGAGTTATTCCAATATGGAGGATTACTTACGTGACGGATTGAGGCTTGCCAAAGGTATGACTCATAAAAATGCCCTTGCAGGGCTATGGTGGGGCGGCGGAAAGGCAGTAATGGCTCATAACCCCGCTTTTAATAAAAATGATCCGGCAATCAGAGAGTCAATTTATAAGGAGTTCGGAGAATTAATTTCCTCATTGAACGGATGTTATGTTACAGCCGAAGATGTCGGGACAAATGTTACCGATATGGCAAATGTGTATTCTAAAACCCGGTTTACAACCTGCATTCCATTTGAACTGGGTGGAAGCGGCAACCCTTCAATCCCGACTGCAAAAGGAGTTATTGCAGGCATGAAGGCTGCGGTAAAGTTTTTATCGGGCGATACACTTAAAGGTAAAACAGTTGCTGTGCAGGGTGCAGGTAACGTGGGTATACCGCTTATTAAATATTTATTCGAAGAAAAAGTAAAAAAAATTATTGCAGTGGATATTTCGAGTGAAAATGTTGAACGGGCAAAGAAAGAATTTCCGGACAAAAAATTAAATATTAATGTGGTTGATGTGAATGATTTATCAATTTTTAGTACGGAATGTGATATTCTTGCCACATGCGCAACCGGGGCTGTTCTTAACCCGGCAACAATTCCGTTGATTAAAGCGAAGATTATTTGCGGGGCTGCTAATAATCAGCTCGAGGATCCCGGTAAGGACGGCAATGCTCTATTTAAAAGAGGTATTATATATATACCTGATTTTCTCACAAATAGGATGGGTATTGTAAACTGCTCAAACGAACAATATGGTTATGTAAATAATGATCCTTTTATTGAAAGACATTTTTCAAAGGATTGGAAACATTCAATTTATAAAACGGCATTAATGGTTTTGAAAAAATCTAAAAAGAAAGGGCAGCAAACGGGAAAAGTTGCCGTTAAAATTGCCGACAAGTTATCCAAAGAAAATCACCCGGTTTTCGGGCATAGAGGCCGGAAGATCATAAACTCACTTGTAGAAAATAAGTGGTATGAAAATGATGGTTTTAAAATGTCATAACGGTATATCGAAACATATTATTAAACGGCTGCATCTTCAACCTGGGCAGATTTAAAGGGAAATTTAAAAAAATAATGATTTTGATCTTCGGATATTATCTCGGCCTTTGTTAAAAAATATTTGGATACTTTTTGCCTGGTCTTGTCTTTAAAATAGGGAAGGTAAAGAGAGTCTTCGAAATAAATTTTAGGAAGCCTGATTTTCTTGTGTGAAACAAGGTAAGCCATATCAATTAAAACTTTCCTTGTAATATTTATATCATCTTTCCTAAGATATAATGTACGCATAATATTAAATATTCTTTTTAATAATATAAAACAAATAATGAAATTAAACTCTATTGCATAGCAATAATTTTGGAATTAGTACCATTTAAAAAGAATATCCCGCCTGCAATCCGATCTTTTTACCGTAAATCTCAGGGCCAAATGACATCTGAGATAAATTTAATATATTTTCAGCAGGCGATTTTAATTCGGGGCAAATTATATTTCCCATCGTGTATCCTATAAAATATCCACAAGGTAAATCGCTGTACCAATGCATTCCCTTACTTACCAATCCTATTCCCAGCCCCCCAAGAACAGTATAACCTGCCGGCTTAAGCCATGTAATTTCAGGATAATTATTCATAATAACAGTTAAAGTTGCTGCAGCCGATGCAAGATGCCCTGATGGAAAGGAGTAATATTTTGATTGATCTTTCTGATATTCTTCAATGCTTGGAAAAAATTTCCATTTCCATTTGGAATTTAATGCATAAGCAGGGCTTTCCCGCCCTGTAACATGTTTCAATACCTGAACCATTAATCCTGTTGAAAGTACGGCTTCTCCAATGTCGCTCGCAGTCTTTAATGCACACGGATCGGTACATATCAGGCCGTAAGATGCAAATAAACCAGAAAGCAGGAAATGAAAACTGCCGTTGCCCATATCAACAAATAAATTTGAAGCAGTCCGGTAGCTGTTTGATTTTTCATATAAATGGTTGTTAACTTTCCAGCCGTATCGATCAACTTTCATCAAAGATCCGGTAATTAAAGCTAAACTACCATAAGTTGGAATTTGAGATATTTGGAAGCTATTCCGGAAAAATGAATACTCATCCCTGGGAATTTCAGTTACCATTTGATACCATTCGATATCTAATCCGTTATTATTTCCTCGTATTGTAGAATTCGATGAAATTTTTATACTATCCGGAACTACTTTAGCAGTATCTTGTGATGAAGCAGCAGCTCCGGCTGAACCATGAATTTCAAAAAATAATATTAAAATGAACAAAATTGATTTAGACATCAGGTTATTATATCAAACAAATTTTATAGATAAAGGATTAACGGGCCAAAATTGACTTAATTAAGCTGATATTTGAAAGTCAGAATTTATACACTTGTATTTACAATACAATTTATTTCCGGGATTATAACACTGATGGTGCAACCCCATTTGCCAGTGGCCGGAATTAGAGTTACTTTCTGAATTCCTTGGAAACAAATATATATTAATTATTTTGAATTTAGAAATGGTTTTCCCCTCCTGATAATTAAATAGTAGTTTACTAAATTAAATTTTTAAGTAGATATTCATTTGGCACAAAAGCATGGTGTTGCAAATTGTAATGACTTTTAACATCTCCATTCAAATTGGATAAACCAAGTAAGATTTTGCTAAAATAATAGTCGGCTTTAGTTAAAACGAGATAATTAATGGACTAAAGTCCTGAAATTGGTTTGGGCCTATTGATCCCTCCCGATCGAATCGCATAGGCGTCAACTTAAAAAAAAAGTTGCTGTTTGTTCCAAGAATAGTAAATTATTGTATTGCAAGCAATAAGGACTATTCAATGAAGCCAAACAGCAAAGAAAAAGCA